>Ga0209069_10000252_pt1 | contig 23048 bp, 18 predicted proteins | sample Str013_2_FD_187202 | JGI IMG/M metagenome (GOLD analysis project Ga0209069, IMG submission 187202) | Freshwater sediment microbial communities in response to fracking from Pennsylvania, USA - Straight Creek_MetaG_SC_2013 (SPAdes) (version 2) | ecosystem: Environmental > Aquatic > Freshwater >...
GGGCCTTATTCTACATCAGTTCTTAACTATCTTTGAAAACAGATGCCGCCTGTGATGCAGTTACTAAATCCTGTTTACACAAAATATTTTATACTCTCCAGCAAAAAGAAACCGTTCGCGTAGAAGCTTTCAGCGACGGAATATTTTGTGTTGCTATTACATTGCTGGCAATAGAAATTGGTGTTGAGGCAGACAAAAACGAAACCAATAGTGGATTGCTGCAATCCTTATTGGCTAAATGGCCCATCTGCCTTGCTTATCTAATCAGCTTTGTAAATGTACTGCTGGCATGGATTGGTCATCATGGCCTTTTTAAGAACTTGCGGAACACAGATACTGCAGTTATGGTATGCAACGGGTTATTGTTGATGCTGATTGCGTTGATTCCATTTCCCACAAAAACGCTGGGCTTGTTTTTGCAAACGGGGGCTTTTAAAACGGCTGTTATTTTTTATACGGGTTATTTTGTACTGATAAGCATCGCCTTTCGTTTGCTCTGGCACGCAGCTTCACGGAAAAGAGATTTACTGATAGATGGAATCACCGCCAGGCAGATTGCGGGTATCACCAGGAACGAAAATATTGGTTTGTTGTGCAATGCTGTTATCATGATGGTAGCATTTATAAGTCCGTGGACAGCTTTGGTATTAAGCTTTGTGATGTGGGTATACTGGATTTTTTTCGGGTGAAGCAGGTGGATAATTCAGTAACGAATGTGATGGAGAAGATGGTAAAAAATGAGTGTAGCGTAGTTTTTTTTGCTGATTGCAGCTACGCTCTGTGAGGGTGCATGAAATAATATCACATTTAGAAAGCCAGCCCCACCATTCCATTAAGTATCGGAATGGTGGTATGCAATGGCATTACTATTCTGCTCACTATTTTGTTTAACATTATTCTCTATATAACCAGGATAGACTTCAAATTAGGATTCTTTATGCTGGTTTGCATTGTGTCAATTATCAGGCTGAATTATTTTTACGCCGCATAAAGTTTTTAAAGTCCGTAATCTTTTATTACGCGCAATACTTCTGCTACACCCCATGCCTGTGCCACACAACCCCGGGGATGGTGCGGCGCAGCTGCGTCAAATATTTCTGATACCGAACCAATGCAAGCTTCATTAAGATGGCCCGTAAAACGATGGATGACTTGCTGTGCTTTTTCAGTTGTTCCATTTACTTTTATCAGCGCATCTATATAGGGGCCCAATAACCAGCTCCAAACGGTTCCTTGATGGTAGGAAGAATCGCGGTGCCAGGCATCACCACCATAAACAGGCACATAATGAACGTCGGTTTTGGGCAAACTTCTTAGCCCGGGTGCTGTATACAACTGCGCTTCCACAATTTTCAAAACTGCACTTGCTTTTATGCCATCAATTAAAGAAAACGGAAGACTTATGGCAAAGAGTTGGTTGGGTCTTAACGCAGTATCGGCAATTCCGTTTTCATCTATTGCATCATACAGGTAATTTCCTTCTTTGTACCAAAACTTATCTGTAAAATGTTGTCTTGTTTTTTCCGCACTGGTTTCAACCATTGACGCATCCGCATGTTGATTGTTCAATCGAAGCAGGTTAGCAAATATTTTTAGTGTGTTGAACCATAACGCCTGTATTTCTACTGCTTTGCCCATCCTTGGTGTAACTACCCAATTGCCTATTCTTGCGTCCATCCAGGTTAATTGCTGGCCTTCTTCACCTGCGAACAATAAACCATCTTCATCAACATGAATGTTGTACCTGGTACCTTTAAAATGCCAGTCAATAATATCTTTAAGCACGGGTAAAATTGTATCCAGCACAAATGTGGTATCATTTGTTGCCTGCAGGTATTTGTGAATAGCGATAAAATACCACAGTGTGCCATCAGCATTATTGTATTCAGGCGCTTCGCCATTGTCCTGGAAGCGATTGGGCAACATACCCATGCTTACACTTTCGGCAAAAGCGGCAATTATTTTTTTTGCATCAGTATACCGGCCCGTTGATAAGGTAAGACCAGGCAAGCTTATCATCGTATCCCTTCCCCAGTCGGTAAACCAATGATAACCGGCAATAACAGTTTTTAAGTTCTCCCCCCGCTTTACTATAAATTGATCGGCTGCCAGCGTTAATAGCTGTTCTGTTGTACCATGGAATGATTCCCCCTGCAACAAATCTATTCTTCTCTTTTCTTCTGTTTGTAACAGTTCTTCTGCATTCTTACCGGATGGGTCCTCCGTTGATACAATAATTCCCAATGTGTCTCCCGCTTTAAGTTTCACAGAAAGTTTGCCATAAGAAAATAAATCTTCTGTAAAATCCAGGCCACGATATTGCTCTATGGTATAGTTGAAATTATAAAACCAGTTCGCGTCTTCCTGGAAATATGCGCCAGGCACTTTAACAAATATATCGGGTGTGCCTTCATAAGGTTTCACTTTTAGCATTTCGTTGCTGAACAGGGCCCCGCGGTTTATAGCATCATTTGCATGCATCAGGTTATGGTATCCCCTTACCGGCACCAGGGGAAGTAGCTCCATGAGGAATGGCTTGTCTGCCTGCATTACTTTGTACACAATCACAACGGTGTTCTCTCCATGAACCATGGCAATCGTTTTTGTTAATTGTACACCGCCGGCTTCGTAGGCAAATTCAGGGAACAGTTTTTTACTGAATGATGTCTGGAATTGATGGCCGCAGGGGTGAATGACAGCCCCATAATTGTTTGTTCCCAATTCAAATCTGCCATTGTCTGTAACAATTGTTTCATCCATTTTGGAAACCAGGTTCATTCGCTCTGCCGGTGGAGCGGTGGCAGCTACCAGCAGACCATGGTAACGGCGTGTATTGCAACCAATGATTGATGAACCGCTCCATCCACCGAGGCCATTTGTCTCCAGCCATTCATGTTGAATGGCGTCGGAATAATTTTTCATTGTGGTATTGTCTTTTCCTAATTGCATGGGATTATTAGTTGAGATTACATGACTGCTTCATGCACCGTTTTTTCGAGTGTGGTTTGTTTTTCCAGCGGACTTACCCTGTTGATTAATGCAGCCACTACTCCGGTCCAGCCTGTTTGATGCGAAGCACCGACGCCCCGCGCATTGTCGCCATGAAAGTATTCATAGAACAATACCAAATCTTTGAAATTCGGATCCAACTGGTAGATCGCTTCATTGCCATGTACGGGGCGTTTGCCATTGCTGTCTTGCTGAAAAGCTGAAATGAGCCGCTTACTCAGTTCAATGGAAATTTCTGTGAGTGTTAACTGGTTACCGGATCCGGTTGGGTATTCAACTTTGCAACTTCCTTTGTAGTAATCGCAGTATTGTTGCAAGGCGAGTACTATCAGGTAATTCATTGGCATCCAAACCGGCCCGCGCCAGTTGCTATTGCCGCCAAATAAAGCGCTGGTGCCTTCTGCAGGTTGATAATCCAGCCCAAACTCCTGCCCATTGATGTTAACGGCGTATCCCTGTTCGTGTATTTTTGAAATGGAGCGGATGCCACCCGGCGATAAAAATTCTTTTTCATCCAATACTGCTTTTAATAATTTCTCCAGGCGATCACGGGGCACCAGCGACAATAAAATATCATCGTGATCATTTAGTTCTTCAATAACCAGGTATTGCCCGTTGTCCTGGCGGTATTGCTGAAACCATTTTAATCTTTTGTGAAAATCGGGTAGTTTTTCAAGCAAATCTTTTTTTAACACCAGTACGGCAAAAAGCGTCGTTAAGCCAACCAGTGAACGGACTTTTACCGGTATGTATCGACCATTGGGCATCGAGACCACATCATAGAAAAAACCTTCTGCTTCATCCCAACTGCCCGTCCAGTTTTCTCCAATCCTGTTTAAGGAGGATGCGATATAGATAAAGTGTTCAAAGAATTTTGTTGTTACATCTTCATAGCTGCTGTTGTATTGAGAAATTTCCAGCGCCATTTCCAGCATGTTCAGGCTGTACATGGCCATCCAGCTTGTGCCATCTGCCTGTTCCAGTGTACCACCTCCTGGTATTGCACTGCTTCTGTCAAAAACACCGATATTGTCAAGGCCTAAAAATCCGCCTTCAAAAACGTTGTTGCCCTTGTGGTCTTTCCTGTTTACCCACCATGTAAAATTGATGAGTAATTTTTGAAAGGCTTTTTCTAAAAATGCAATATCTCCTTTTCCTGTTTTTGCTTTATCGATCTTATACACCTGCAAACAACTCCAGGCATGTACCGGCGGATTTACATCACCAAAAGCCCATTCGTATGCTGGTAATTGTCCATTGGGATGCATATACCATTCGCGCAGAAATAAAATCAACTGACTTTTTGCAAAGTCTGCATCAATCATTGAAAGCGGCACACAATGAAAAGCCAGATCCCAGGCGGCATACCATGGATATTCCCATTTGTCCGGCATAGAAATAATATCCTCGTTATTCAGCGACTGCCATTGGTGGTTGCGGCCCATATTTCTTGCCGCTGGCGGTGCAGGCTGGCCTTTGTCGCCGTTTAGCCATTTTGGAATATCGATGTTAAAGTATTGTTTGCTCCAAAGCATTCCTGCAAAAGCCTGTCTCTGAATTGAAAACAAATCTTTGTCGGTTGTTTTGCTGACATGGTTATAGAAGATGTCAGCTTCTGTAACCCGGTTTTCAAATGTTGCGTTGAAAAGTTCATTAAACGGTTGGTTGAGGGCTTGTTTGCTTAGCCGCAGTTTTACAGCAACAGATGCGCCCGCTGCGATGGTGCATTCATACATGGGTGCAAACTTGGTACCTTCTTGTTTTTCTTCGAGCCAGGTAAAGTCTTGCTGCTGTACTGCAGTGTGAAAAGCGTCTTTTACAAATATGGAGGCATTGGGTTGCCCATACAGTTTTTCTGTATTGGTTTCATTTTCCGTAAAAAGGGTCCGGGAGGGTTGTTCAAAATAAAAGTGGTACTTGCCCGATTCTTCATGGTTCAGCTCAACCATACCATAATTATTGTGGCTATCCGCAAGATGCATTTCCGGTTTCTCCTTCATTAAACCAAAACTCCACAGGTTCCGGAACCAAACTGTTGGCAGCAATGCCAGGTAAGCAGCTTCATTACCACGGTTGTGAACTGTTATGCGAATACAAATGTCTTCCGTATCATTTTTGGCATACTCCGTAAATACGTCAAAGTATTTGTTTTCATTAAAAAGCCCTGTGTCCAGCAATTCATATTCGGCTTCAAACCGGGTTCTGTTGCGGTTAACATTCAACAGGTCCGCATAGGGGAATGCAGCCTGCGGGTATTTATACAGGTGCTTCATGTAAGAATGCGAGGGCGTATTGTCGAGGTAGTAATACAATTCTTTTACGTCTTCGCCATGATTGCCTTCATTGCCTGTTAATCCAAACATGCGTTCTTTTAATATCGGATCTTTGCCATTCCATAAAGTCAATGCAAAACAAATGCGCTGTAAGTCGTCGCTGATGCCAGCAATCCCATCTTCACCCCAGCGATATACACGGCTTCTGGCATGGTCGTGCGTAAAATAGTCCCAGGCTTCACCGTGTTCACTGTAGTCTTCACGAACGGTGCCCCATTGACGTTCACTAAGATAGGGCCCCCATTTCTTCCAGTTTTGTTCACGGAGCCGTAGTTGTTCTTGGTTCATAGCTAAGAGTTTGAAAGTGAAAAGAGAAAAATAAGTTTATCACCCGGAGGTTAAAAAGAAATCGGGTTAATTGTATAAAATATCCTTAAGCCTTTGCAGCCATCACCTGCTTTCTACTATTAACTTTAAATGAATAAATGATTATGAATGCTCAGGGGTATCTAAAAATGGGGCTGGCGTCAGCAAGTCTCCCTTGTGGGGGAGATTTAGAGGAGCCTTTTTCTTAGCCATTGTCTTCAAATCCGGGATACAATGTCATACCGCCATCTACAAACAATGTGGTACCGTTTATATAATCGGCATCGTCGCTTGCAAGAAACACGGCCGCATTTCCAATATCCTGCACCTGCCCGATGCGTTTTTCGGGGATTAATTTCAACAGGTCTTGTAAATGTTGTGCGGTATCCCAGGCGTCATGATTGATGGGCGTTGCAATGGCGCCGGGAGCAATGGAGTTGATGCGTATTTTCTTTGGCGCAAATTCCTGGGCAATTGTTTTCATCATCATCATGATTCCGCCTTTGCTGGCTGCATAGTTGGCATGTCCTGCCCAGGGTATTACTTCATGTACACTGCTCATGCAAATGATTTTGCCAGCTGCCTTGCTTCTGCTTTCATCAAGGCCTCTTCTTAAAAATTCTTTAATGGCTTCCCGTGCGCAGAGAAATTGCCCGGTAAGATTTACACCAAGTACAAAATTCCATTGTTCCAAAGTCATCTCTGTAAACTTTGCATCGCGTTGCAGGCCAGCATTGTTTACCAGTATGTCTACCGTTCCAAACTGTGCCACCACATCAGCAAACATTTTTATGACTTCGTCTTCCTTGCTTACATCGCAGGCATAGACGATGCCCTTGCCGCCGGCAGTGGTTATTTCGTTCAATACCTGATCGGCTGCTGCTTTTGTAACGGGCACGGGATAGTTTACGACCACTGTGGCGCCAGCTTCGGCCAGCGCTTTTGCAACACCTGCACCAATGCCACTGCTGGCACCGGTAACAATTGCTATCTGTCCTTGTAATTTCTTTTCCATGGTTGATTGTTTAGTAGAATGACGTGTTTTTTTGATAATGATGGTCGCCTTTAAATTTAGACAAGCCATGCTGAATTAATTTTATTTCAAAACCAGTAATAATGTTCAGGTAGTTTTTATAAGCGGCCTCGGCAGAATCAAACGGGTTCAGTTCGTGGTAGGCGTCTTTGGCCGTTCTTCCATTATCCGACATAAAATAAAAATGGTCAGCGCTCTGCAAATGCCCCCAGTAATCCCAATCTTCCATACTGCCATTTTTATGCAGGGCGTCTTGCAGGCTGTAAATCTTTTTCAGCATATTGTTCTGCATAGAATTTTCGCACCACACACAGCACTCTATTTCCTTGTCTTGCCAGGAAATGGTTTCAGGCGAATCATAAATATCTTTTGGATAACAGTTTTCAAGCGCTTCTGCGGGCGTTGCAAATTGCCATTGGCAATCGCTGATAATGGCTGCCGGTAAATTTTCCAGGAAACTGAAAATGCCTGTGCCCGGTACTTTATGAATGCCAAAAGTTTCATAGTCCATAAAAATATTGATGTTGCCGGCGCTGGTATGTGAATGAATCCAGGAGGCATATTTTTCAGCGGTAAGCGGATGTTCACTCCAGCAACTATCATCAAACCTGAAGGCAATGTCATCGCTCAGACTAACATTGCGCAGCAGTAATCCAAAATCGCCATTGCCTGGTGCAGCGTAACATTGATTGGGCGATCTGCCCTGCAAGATTTTTTCAAGCCCTTCGCACAAAATGCCTTTGTAGCCAAGGCTGGCTGCAAATTTTGCCAGGTCGTTATTGTGTATCAGTTCTGTATTGCGCAATACAACCGGTTCCACACCAAATGTTTCTTTTACCAGGTTGCCGTGTTTTTCCAACTGCCGTTGAAATTCTTTTTTTGACCAAAGCCAGCTCAAAGAATTGTAATAGGTTTCGGCAAGTATTTCAACACAACCGGTATTTATCAGTTCTTTAAAAGACACAACAACGTCCGGGCGATAGGTTTGCAGCAATTCAATAGTAGTGCCGCTGATGGAAAATGCAAACCTGAATTTTCCGTGTTGTTGTTTGATGGATGACAACAAAATTTTATTTGCCGGCAGGTAACATTCATCTGAAAGCCTGTCAATTGTAGCCCTTGCGGCCTCATTGTTAAAAAAATCGCCTGCCAGGCCTGTGTCTCCCTGCAAATAATTATTCAGCCGGTAAGGGAGGTGAATTTTAAAAGAGAAGCTTATCGTTGGCATATGCTGGGTTTATTCAATCGTCTTTTAGTATGATTAGCGACCGTGTTTTTGCTGCAGACTAAAGTTTTTAGAAAGGACGGCGAATAAACGCCGCCCTGGCTTTTCATTGAACGTTAACCAAAAACAACTGCTATAAAAATTTGTGGAAAAAGCGATGCGAAGCTATTGAAAGGGGAGGGCCGGGATTGTCAGTCAATTTACAAAAGCAACAGTTTAACATTTAGTTCCAGCTAATAGGGTCGTTTAATTCAATCCGCTTCCGGTTATAAAACAACATGCCAGAATCCCTGAGCTCATTGAAGAGTACATTTACACTCTGTCTTGATGTGGCAATAACACCGGCAATGTCGCTGTGCGTAAGGTAATTCGTCAGTATAATTTTGTCGCCAATGCGGTTGCCGTCTGTTCTTGCCCAATTTTTTATAAAACGGATCAATCTTGATTTTGCGTCCCTGAAGACAAGGTCGGAATGACGGCCTTCCAGTTTGCGCAGCTTATTGTTTACAATATTGGCGTAGGTAAGTGCCACCATAATATTGTCTTGTAAGATTTTTTTAAAATCGCCTGTATTGAATGCGCATACGATGGTATTGGCGGTTAGCGCTTCAGCGCATTCATCGGGCGAAAAATTGCCTTCCAGCCCCAGGTCGCCAAAAACATCCGGCGCGGTAAGTATGTCTTTTATCAATTCATTCTCCATGCCGTTGCTTTCGGTAATTTTTATTTTTCCTTTGATCAACAGGTAAATTTTACTGTAACTACCATTGCCGTAATCAATGGCTTCTCCGCGGTAAACGGTTTTTACCCTGGCCATAAGACAAGCGTCCTGTATTTTCTGTTCGGGCATGTTCACGAACAAGGGATGGCTTTTCAGGTAGACATACTTAATTTCCTGTGACATAGTGTGAGGTTTTAGTATTGGGTGTTTGTAAATAATAGGTTAGTTACTGCCGATAGCGTTTTCGATCTTTGAAATAAGTATGTTTTTGGGCGTTAAACCCACGGCATGATCAATCAATTTGCCCTTCTTAAAAAAAAGAATTGTAGGGATATCTGTTACACCGAATTCTTTTTCCAGCCCGTTTTCTTTTTCAATGTCAACGGTGAAGAAATTGACCACCCCGTTATAAGACATTGCCAGTTCGTTGTACACCGGTTCAATGATCTGGCTGGCGCCATTCCATTCTTTTTTGAATTGCACCAGCGTTACTTCCTTGCTTTCCATTACTTCTTTTCGAAAATTCATTTTACTTAACTGGCGGTTCATATTAGTTCTGTTTTGTATGGAAGATTATAGCCAATCGGTGTGCCATTTTTTTTTGGAGAAGCACGGTATTCTTTAAAAACCTTACTGGTATTGGGTTTCAGCTGTTTGGTACGAGTGCTTTTCGGCGGCTTTACAAATGTATTTTCTCCCAATATGTTGGGATGCTCCCAATATATTGGGAGGGGATAAGGACCGGTAGCCATCAACTTGCAGCGTGACTGAAACAATGCCCGATGTCAGTCAAATGACATAAGATAGTGCTACCATGCCGTAGGTTTGCAGGATAAAGAACCATTATGAAAAAATGTTTTCTGGTCATTGCGTTTGTAGTTGTGGCGGTACTTGGTTATGGTCAGCAACAACCATTGCCTCGCCTAAACAAGTTTGTTGATTTTGCTGCTACGGTGGGTAGTTCAGAAGGTAGTGTTGCGGGCTCCTTTGTATATAACTGGCGAATTGGAAAAAAGAGAAAATGGGAAGCAGGACTGGGCATCCGTGCTACCAGTTATGCAGGAACGAAAAAAGATTTTACAACGGCGCCCGGAAGGCTGGCAAGATCTACTACCACGCCATTTGTAATTGTATTTGCAGGGCAGAAAACAGAAAATTGGGATACGCTCACGGTACAGCGTCCATTTGTTACAGCCGTTAACCTTTCCGCAAATTTCGGTTACAACTTTAGCCAAAGATGGTCTGCAGGTTTTAATATTGACCTGCTGGGTTTTTCATTTGGTCGCAAAAGCAGCGCCGTGCTTACCAGCAATGGTATTACCACAACAGAACCTGCGGCAAAGGTGCGTGCCTTTAATGTTTTGCTTACGGGCGACAATGACTATGGTAGCCTGAACTCAGAATTTTTTCTGAAATACAAGCTGGCGGGGCATTGGTCGGTTCGTGCTATTTATCAATTTTATTTTGCCGAATACAATACGACCAGCATCAAACAAACCGCTCCGGATGGAACAATGGTAGACCGTTTTCGCAATAAGGTCAACAGTGTTGGTGCAGGTATTTCTTATCAATTTTAACAGGCAAACTATATTATGAAGACCGTTTTATTTTTAGTGGCAGTACTGGTAGTTTTAGTTGTAAGCTGTACAAAACAAAACAGTACACCTGTGGAGATGCTGAACGAAATGCTGCCACCCGATTCAACAGGCACAGACAACTTAAAGTTTGCCGGCAATTTTAGCAATGGGCCTTTTGGTTCGGCAACCGGTACGGCAAAAGTTTATTTACAAAACAATCAATACCTGCTGGCGCTGACGGACATCGCTGTTTCCAACGGGCCCGACCTGCATGTATATCTCTCCCGCGAATTGCAACCCATTCACTTTATTGATTTGGGAAAATTGAAATCGACGAAGGGCAACCAGCTGTATGAGATTACCGGCAGCCCTGATTTTTTGCAATACAGTTTTGCCCTGATTCATTGCCAGCAGTACAACCATTTGTTTGGCAGCGCAGCGTTGAAGTAGATTTTAAAAAAGCATTATAGTGAACGCACAGGCAGTTTTAAAAATAACTTTTGCAGGGTTGGTTATCAGCTTTCTTGGGTCACTTCCCCTTGGAACCATGAATATTGCAGCCACGCAAATTGCTATTAACCAGGGTACCCATGCCGGTCTTATATATGCATTGGGTTCAATGGGCGTGGAGCTGATTGTGGTGCGGATAATTTTAGTGGCCATGGACTGGCTTTCAAAACGGCACAAGGTATTCCAGGTGCTGGAGTTGTTTACAACGGCCCTGGTTTTTGCATTGGCCATAGCCAGTTTTATTGCAGCTTTTAAGGGGAAAAGTTTTTCGGATACGGTGTTGCTGACAAGTACATTCAACCCGTTTTGGTCGGGTGTTTTAATCAGTGCCAGCAATCCGCTCCATATTCCTTTCTGGATGGGGTGGACGACTGTGTTGCTGAATAAGAATATACTGGTTAACGATGCCCGGAATTATAACTGGTATCTAACAGGTATTGGTATGGGTACCATGCTGGGTTTTATGGTTTTTATTTATGGTGGAAATTATATGATAGCCCGGATAAGCCAGCACCAGAATTTGTTGAACCTGGGTATTGGTGCGGTATTATTGCTAACGGCAATTATCCAGTTAAGAAAAATAATGGCAGTACCGGCCGTGGTACGTTATGGAAAGAAAATGAAATAGCCTTTTACCGGCTTCAGCTTTCGCGCCTGATGCCCAGTTTTTTCATCCGGGCTTCCAGTGTGGTGGCGTTTAGCCCAAGCATTTTTGCCGCACCTTTTTCGCCGCTTACTTTCCAGCCGGTTTTTTTAAGCACTTCGGTGATGTGTTCTTTTTCTACGTCTTCCATTTTTAGCAAAGAAAGTTTACCAGCGGCACCAGCGTGTTTTGAAGCAGGCAACCAGTCACCGTATTCAAGTGTATGGCCATGGCAAATTATCATGGCTCTTTCTATCAGGTTTTCCACTTCGCGTATATTGCCCGGCCAATTGTATTCCATTAATGCGTCAATCACCTCGGGTTGTATGTGAATGATTTTTTTGCCGATTTTTGCTTCATGCTTCTGGCAAAAATGTTTTACCAGAAGTGGAATATCTTCTTTGCGATCCCGCAGTGGCGGCGAAACAATCGGGAAAACATTTAAACGGTAAAACAGGTCTTCTCGAAATTCTTTTTTTTCAATAGCCTGTTCAAGGTTACGGTTGGTGGCGGCAATTACCCGCACGTTTACTTTCATGGTACGGGGGTTGCCCAGTCTTTCAAATTCGCCCTCCTGTAACACCCGCAACAGTTTAGCCTGCAGTTCAACAGGCAGCTCAGCAATTTCATCCAGGAAAATGGTTCCACCGTCGGCAAGTTCAAAACGGCCAATCTTTTTATCCATTGCACCCGTAAAAGCGCCTTTCTCGTGACCAAACAATTCACTTTCTATCAGGTTGGCAGGTAGTGTTGCGCAATTTACTTTTACCAGCGGCCGTTTGCTGCGGTTGCTGATATTGTGTACGGCCCGCGCCAATAATTCTTTGCCGGTACCGCTTTCGCCCAGTATTAAAACAGTAGCGTCTGTTGAAGCAACTTTCTCCAGTTGCTGCAAAACTTTTTGAAAGTTTTTACTCTTGCTGATGATCTCTTCAAAATTGTTATTCAGTTTTATTTCTTCCTGCAGGTATTTATTCTGTGCCTGCAAGCGGGCCTGCTCCTGTTCCATAAGCACCTGCTCTGTAATGTCAAGAAACATGGTTCGTGTAAATGCGCCGCTTTTGTCGGGGTTCGACCACCATTGAATCCATAAAGGTTCGCCATTGTCTTGCCGCCGCATTTCCAGCACAACGCCACTTGTATCGGTGCCACGGCCAATGGATTCAAAAGCTTCGCGCATCCGGCGTTGTGCATCGGGCGTATCTGGTGCCATGGTTTTACCATAAGTGTATGGCACGTCTTCGGGTTTTACTCCGAGTATCCGCAACGCCGCTTTATTTGCTTTAATGAATTTAGAATCCAGCCCCTCATGTACATAGGCGATGGGTGCTTCTTCAAACAAATCGCGAAACCTTTCTTCACTTTCCTGCAGCAATAGCTTTAATTCTGCATTGGCAATTTTTAATTTTTCTTCAGCCTTTAACCGATCGATTTCTGCACCGGCCCTGCCTGCAAAAATGCGCAATATCGACAGATTGCTTTCTTCGTTGATCATCGGGATATTGTCGAACGCCGCAATATTACCAATAACAGTACCCGAAGCAGGGCTGTAGATGGGAACCGCTACCCACGATTTTTTACCTTTTTCTCTCGGAAATTGTTCATCCAGTTTGTCGGCACAGAAAAATTCTTTACCCTGCATTACAATTTCGCAAGGAGTGCCTTTGGTACTGTATTCAATGTTTTCTTTTACCTCCTGCCGGTCTACATAAGAAAGCATCCGCAGACAGGTAATATCCGCCTCCGAACAAGAGACCACCATTGAATAACGAACATTCAGTGTGCTGGTAATAAATTTTGTGAGTTCTCTGAAATAATCTGTTCCGGTGAGGGGAGAAGTGTTTTCGGAAATAGAACGCAATATGCCCTCTTCTCTTTTTTTTCTTCTGATGTCGCGGACAGAACTGCAGAAGTATTCGTGGCCATTGTGTTCAATAAAATTGTTGGTCACTTCTACCGGGTATACATTTCCTTCTTTGTGGCGGTGTTGGGTTTCCAGCACCTGGCAGCCGGTTTTCTTTGTATCGATCCATCCCTTATCCCAATCTTCTTTTGTAAGCGCGGGGTTGAGATCGAATACGGTCATGCTTTTTAATTCTTCAGCCGAATACCCGGATTCCTTTGAAACGGATTCGTTTACCCGGATAAATTTTCCGGACTTGTCCATCCAAAAAATCTGGTCGCGTACCGCTTTTACGGTGCTGTTGTACAATTCAATTTCTTCCAAACGGTCACGCAGCAATCTTTCCTGTGCTTTTTTTTCCTGTATATCGCGTACAATGCTGCACGAGAATTCCTGGTCATCCAGTTCAATAAAATTGCCGGTAATTTCAATATCGTACAAGTGCCCGTCTTTGTGTTTGTGCTGGGTTTCAAACACAATTCTTTTTTCTTTTTTCAACCGCTCCCAGAATGCAAGCCAGTCAATCAGTACAAATGAAGGGTTGATGTCTTTTACCCGCATTTGCATAAGTTCTTCCCTTGTATAGCCCGACATGGAACTGGCCATTGCATTGACCTGGAAAATATGCTGCTTTTCATCTATCCAGAATACTGCTTCATGCAGGTTCTCCATCGTAAAATGGGAAAGATGCAATGCCTGGTTGGGATCTGGTGTGGTTGTTTTATGCATAAACAGGTTCGGTTTGTACCGGCCATTCCAATGGCTATAAAGTTAAGCAAATAATGAGGCAAAATAAGGCGTCTCTGCCTAACTGTATGTCGGCAGGTTGACAGGCCTGCCTTGCTTATTTTTTGCAACTGCATAAACGCAGCACCAGCGCATGCTTTACTTAAGGCTTTTCTTTTTATCGCTCATAAAAAAAGTAAGGGTTCCGCCTTCCGTTATTTCGCGATGGGTAATGTACAGGCGGTTTAAGGGCTGGCCGTTCAATACCATTTTTGATACGTACACATTTTTATCGCTTTGGTTAACAGTGGCAATACTAAACGATTTGCCATTCTCCAATTGAAGCAAAGCGGAAGAGATAGCAGGGCTGCCAATTGAATATTGGTCCGAACCCGGCGCCACCGGATAAAAGCCCAGGGCAGAAAATAGATACCAGGCACTCATTTGCCCGCAGTCGTCGTTGCCGCCCAATCCATCGGCCGTTGGTTTGTACTGCATGTTTAAGATATGCCTTACCTGTGCCTGTGTTTTCCAGGGTTGGCCGGCCCAGTTATATAGATAAGCAACATGGTGTGCGGGTTCATTGCCATGTACGTATCCACCAATAATGCCATCGCGGGTGATGTCTTCTGTTTCGGCAAAAAATGCATCGGGCAAATGCATGGTAAATAAAGTATCCAACCGGGCTGCAAAACGTTTCTTGCCACCCATCCATGCAATCAGTGAGTCGGGGTTGTGTGGCACAAAAAAACTATAGTTCCAGCTATTGCCTTCAATAAAGCCCTGGCCGCTGGTGCTTAATGGGTCGAATCCTTTTTTAAAATTGCCATCCGCCGTTTTTGGCCGCATAAAGCCAGTGACTCCATCGAAATAATTTTTCCAGTTGCCGGATCGTTTTATAAACGCATCGTATACATCCATCCGGTTTAATTTTTTGGCCAGCTGCGCAATTGCCCAGTCGTCATAAGCATATTCCAGCGTGTTTGAAACAGATACGCCGCTTTTTTCCGCTGGTATAAATCCCAAATCCATATAATAGCCGATGCCATCGTAATTGCGGTGCTGCGCCGTGGCAATACAGGCGTCCAGTGCTTTGCCGGCATCGCCGGTGTAAACGCCTTTAACAATGGCATCTGCAATAACCGCAACACTGTGGTAACCGCTCATGCACCAGTTGTCGTTGGCATAGTGACTCCATACCGGCAGCATGTGCAGGCTGCTCTGGTTGTAGTGCTCAATCATAGACTGCACCATGTCTGCATTGCGTGCAGGTTGTACCAGGTTAAAAAAGGGATGCAGTGCCCGGTAAGTATCCCAGAGTGAAAAGGTGGTATAGTTGGTAAAGCCATTGGCCTTATGCACATCCTGGTCCAGGCCCTTGTACTCGCCATTGGCATCCATATAGGTAGTTGGGCTGATGAATGCATGGTACAGGGCGGTGTAAAAATTTACTTTGGTATCCTCCGGCGCATCTACCTGTATCTTATTTAATTCCTTGTTCCAGGAAGCCTGTGCCTGGTTTTTTACCTGTTCAAAATTCCAGCCGCTGATTTCGCTGCGCATATTTTGCAATGCATTTTCCTGGCTTACCGGAGATAAAGCAAATTTGATTTTCAGTTGCTCGCCTTCTTCGGTATCAAAATCGAAATACATCCTGATTTTTTTGCCCGCTATCTCCGGAAAATTCTGGCTTTGATTGAATTTGCCCCAAAAGCCGCGGTAAGCCTGTTTGGCATCATAGTTTTTTTGGCCAAAACTTTTAAATGCTTTAGAGAAACTCATGGCAAAATAAACAGTGCGGGTGCGGGCCCAGCCATAGGTCTGCCGATAGCCGGTTACCAGTGTATCATTGACCACACGTACAAATGTCCAGATGGTTTTTTCATCGTAATTGTAGATGCCGGCCATCAAATCCAATATAATATGGCTTTGGTCGCTCTTTTGAAAAGTATACTGGTGCATGCCCACGCGGGTAGTGGCGGTAAGCTCGGCCACAATGTGTTCATCATCCAGTTTCACCTTGTAATAGCCGGCTTCTGCTACTTCGCCCTGGTGAGAGAAGGCAGAACGGTAGCCTGATTTTGGATCACTGGCTGTGCCGGGATTTAATTGCAATTTTCCCTGTGTGGGCATAATGAGAAAATCGCCCAAATCGGAATGACCGGTGCCGCTGAAATGCGTATGGCTAAAGCCGGTAATGCTCTTGTCTTCGTATTTATAGCCCGCACAATACTTGTACACTTCTCCATTGTATTTGCCATTTACTTCGTAAGGTACCGTATCAGTTTCGGGGCTTAGCTGCACCGCACCAAAGGGTACCGTGGCACCCGGATAGGTATGTCCCATTTTTTCGGTACCAATAATGGGATGTACAAAGGGTACCAGGTTTTGCAAAGGCTTTTGTGCAATGGCCACCGCGGACATAAAAACAAAATAGAGGGCAATTGATTTTTTCATGATCTTTTCATTGTTTTAAAACGGCCCGGCAAACGGACAGGGGCTAAAAGCTGCAAACATAAACTGCTTATCACTGATAAATCCATTTCTGCCCGTTTTTTTCACCTGCAACCTGCCAATGGCAAAAGGTAGCCTTTCTTGCTTCTCATGGGCCTGCCGCGGCAAACAGGTCGAACGACTCGTTTTTGGAGCAAATACGCCAGCTTGTTTTAAAAGTATACACACAAAGGCATTAAACTTATGCTGCATTTAAACCAGGTGCCATAAATTACAAGCTGAAACAAGTGCGGTCGGGTTTCGTTGTTCTATTTGCGGCAAAACAAGCGGTAGTATCATCTTTAAAAGACGAATCAAAAATATATGGCAAAACCTCATGTTTTGAAAGTGGGTTTATTTGGCATTGGCCTGGAAGCCTATTGGGAACAGTTTAACGGACTAAAAGAAAAACTGCTGGGCTACCTGGATATTGTGGCCGGTAAAATAAGCGCTTATGAAGTGGAAGTGGTAAACATTGGCCTGGTAGACAATGCTGAAAAAGCCATGGAAGCCGGGCACCAGTTGCGCAGGGCCGATGTGGACATTGTCTTTTTGTATGTGAGCACCTATGCTTTGTCATCAACCGTACTGCCCGTGGTACAACGGGCAGGGGTACCCGTAATTATTTTAAACCTTTCACCGGCGGCGGCCATCGATTACAAAGCTTTCAATGCCATGAAAGACCGCACGCAAATGACGGGTGAATGGCTGGCCTATTGTTCAGCCTGCCCCGTACCCGAGATTGCCAATGTGTTTAAAAGAGCCGGTATCAAATTTCACCAGGTTACCGGAATGCTGCACAATGATGCCGGATGCTGGAATGAAATTGGCGAATGGATGGAAGCCGCAAAAGTGGCCAATACCATGGCACACAACCGGCTGGGCGCTATGGGGCATTATTACAGTGGCATGCTCGACATCTACACCGATCTTACTGCGCAAATAGCCAGCTTTGGCGGGCACATTGAAATACTGGAAGTAGATGAACTCTCTGCGCTGCGAAAAGAGGTAACACAAAAACAGGTTAAAGACAGGGTGGTAGATTTTCACCGCGTATTTGATGTACAACCCGATTGTGTTATAGAAGAACTGGAGCGGGCCGCCCGCAGCTCAGTAGCATTAGACCGTTTGGTGGCATTGTACCAGCTGGGTTCCATGGCGTATTATTACAAAGGCACGGGTAATACAGAAAATGAAGATACCATGAGTTCGGTGATACTCGGCAATTCGCTGTTAACCGCAAACGGCGTTCCAGTGGCGGGAGAATATGAAATAAAAAATGCGCAGGCCATGAAGATAATGGACAGCTTTGGCGCGGGCGGTTCGTTTACAGAATACTATGCCATGGATTTTAACGACGATGTGGTGCTGATGGGGCACGATGGCCCCGGGCATATAAAAATAGCAGAAGGCAAAACAAGGGTTCGCCCGCTAACGGTGTACCATGGCAAAACAGGCCGCGGCTTATCGGTAGAGATGTCGGTAAAGCACGGGCCGGTCACCCTTTTATCGGTAGTAGAAAGCAAAAACGGGCTGCTGCTGCTGGTAGCTGAAGCCGAATCGGTGGCCGGGCCCATACTGGAAATAGGAAATACCAACAGCCGCTACCGCTTTGGCATTGGCGCAAGAAAATTTATAAACGAATGGAACAGCCATGGCCCCGCACACCATTGCGCAGTTGGCACCGGGCATATTGCAGGTAAAATAGAAAAGCTGGGCAACCTGCTCAACCTGGAAACCATCAAAGTTTGCTAACCACTACAAACAACGCCACATGTATAAAAGCGCCTTTCTTACCCATTGTCTTTTTAGTTGCCTGCTTTCTTTTTTGTTTGTTGCAAAACTTGCTGCGCAGGACAATACACTTACTGCCGACTGGAACAAAATCAATTCCGTTTCTAAAACAACCGCTACCCTGCAGGTGGTAGAAAACCCCATGCTGCGGCCGGGCTCCCCCATTCATACAAATACATTTAAAGCGTTGAAAGACCTGGGGGCAGATTATGTGCGCTATGTGCCCTGGTTTCCTTATCCTAAAATGGTTGTAGCAGAATTAAAACCACCCACGGCAACAGCTACTTATTGGGATTTTACTTACCCCGACAGTACGATGGATGCCATTATGAAAGCTACCGAAGGACATTCGGTGGTCATTAATTTTAGTACCATACCAGCATGGATGTGGAAGACAGCTGCACCCGTGCCCTACCCGGAAGATGCCTGCAAAGTATCCTGGGATTATAACCAGGGAACCATTTTGCGCGACAGTACCCTGAAAGAACTGGCCGGGTATTATGCAAGGCTGGTGAGCTGGTATACAAAAGGTGGTTTTACCGATGAGCGGGGTAAGTTTCATGCATCGGGTCATCATTATAAGATAGCATATTGGGAAGTGCTGAACGAACCCGATCTGGAGCACAATATTTCCGCGGAGCTGTATACAAAAATGTACGATGCTATTGTGGGCGAAATAAAAAAAGTGTCGCCAGCTGTAAAGTTTGTAGGCATATCGCTGGCCTTTAATGCCCGCCCCGAATATTTTGAATACTTCCTGAATGCAAAAAACCACCGGCCCGGTATTCCGCTGGATGCCATCTCTTATCATTTTTATGGCACGCCCTCTTATGGAAAGCAGTCCATAGAATCCTACCAATATACTTTTTTCGACAAGGCGGACGCGTTTCTGGAGAAAACACGTTTTATTGAAAGCATCCGCAAGCGGCTGTCGCCCAAAACCATTACTACGGTCAACGAGATAGGCACCATTGTTGGTTCCTCCACCGGCGAGGACATACCAGAAGGTTACTGGAACCTGAGCGGCGCAATGTATGCCTATGTTTTTCTGGAGCTTACAAAACAGGGTATTGATGTAGCCGGCGAATCGCAGCTGGTGGGCTATCCTACACAGTTTCCGGATGTGAGTATGATGGATTGGAAGAATGGAAAACCCAATGCCCGTTACTGGATACTAAAACTATTGAAAGAAAATTTTGGGCCGGGCGATAAACTGGTGGGCACGTCCATCAGCGGCGGCAGTATTTATAGCCAGGCTTTTATTACGGCTAAAGGAAAAAAGATTTTGCTGATAAATCCACGCAATGAAGCGGTAACCATTCATTTGCCGGCAGAAGCACAAAATGCAAGTGTTGCCACGGTAGATGGCAGCACAGGAGAAAACCCCGCTGCACAATGGCAGCTGGCCGATCTTTCGCTGACGTTAAAACCCTTTGCTGTAACCGTACTGCAATTGAAGTGATGATCAGCGAAAGCACTCTTAACCAAACAGCCGGCGGTATTTTAAAACAGTAACTGCCAGGCATATAATTTTAAGTTCAGCATACGAGTATGAATTATTCCTGCATCCAGCTAAAATACCGTGGCCTGTTGTGGCTGGCCATACTAACGGCTACCAGCAGTTGCCAATCCAATACCCGCAGCGCCATTGTTGCGGTTAAAGAACCGGTGCAGGCTGCCACCGATCTGGCTGATAAAAAAATTGGCAGTGCCATCAGCTGTACAAAAAACGGGCTTACCGTGGCCGACAGCACTTTGTATGCCATGGGTGGTGGCAACGAATTTGCGCCCACGCTTGAAAATGCAGCAACGCCATCCGCAGCATTGCCCGATGGAATGCTGTATATACCCGGCGGAACATTTAGTATGGGCAGCGTAAACCCTGCGGGTATGAACGATGGCGGCCACGAAACCATGAACGATGCAAGACCGGTACACCGGGTATATGTAGACGCTTTTTACATGGATGAAACGGAAGTAACCAATGCACAGTTTGCCGGTTTTGTAAGGGCCACCGGTTATATTACCGTGGCAGAAAAAACGCCCACCAAAGAAGAGTTTCCGGAAGCGGCGGCGGAAAACCTGGTAGCCGGCTCCGTAGTGTTTACGCCGCCAGTTGAAAAAGTACCGCTGGACGATTACACGCAATGGTGGTCTTATGTAAAGGGCGCCAGCTGGCAACATCCCGAAGGGCCCAAAAGTAGTATTGATGGAAGAGAACAGTACCCCGTAGTACAGGTATCGTGGCAGGATGCCGCTGCTTATGCAAAATGGGCCGGCAAACGTTTGCCTACAGAAGCAGAGTGGGAGTTTGCAGCCAGGGGTGGCCATGCCGGCGATTTGTACCCCTGGGGCAACCAGTTTAAACCCGATGGCAAATGGATGGCCAATATCTTCCAGGGCAGTTTTCCCGATAAAGACATAGGCAGCGATGGCTTTGCCGGCATTGCCCCGGTAAAAAAATTTGTTGCCAACGGGTATGGCCTTTACGACCTGGCCGGCAATGTGTGGGAATGGTGCTGCGACTGGTACAGTGCAGACTATTACCAGCAGCTGCAAAAAAAAGGACTGGCCCGCAACCCGCAGGGGCCACCCGCTTCTTTTGACCCGCAGGAACCGGGCGCCTTTAAAAAAGTAAACCGGGGAGGATCTTTTCTTTGTACCGGCCAGTACTGTACCCGCTACATGGTGGGCACCCGCGGCAAAGGAGAGTGGCGCTCCGGCTCAAACCATATGGGCTTTCGCTGTGTAAAAACGGTAACAGTAACCCCTATCCATAAACGCTGATGGCATTGCAATACCAGACCCGCTATAAATAATGAATGCAGATCTGCTGATATCCGCTGTTGAAAAGCATGTTTCTCTTACCACGGAGGAAACGGCTTTGTTTTTGTCGCTGCTGCAGCCAAAAACGCTGAAAGCCGGCTCCTATTTGCTGCGCGAAGGGGAAGTGTGCCGTTACCAGTCTTTTGTAAACAGCGGTTGCCTGAAAACTTTTTACCAGGACGATGATGGCCACGAGCACATCATTGATTTTTCTATTGAAGGGTGGTGGGCCGATGATCTCTACAGTTTTTTTACCCAAACAGCGGCAGAACTGAATGTAAAAGCCATTGAGCTCACCGAAATTTACCAGATCAATAAAAGTAACCTGGAGATATTGTATGCCAGCGTACCTAAGTTTGAGCGGTTTTTCAGGCTGCTGTTTCAAAATGCCTATATCGCGCAGCGGGCGCAAATAAAATTGTCTTTGTCGGCCACAGCAGAAGAGCGCTACCGCCTTTTTCTCAGCAAAAAACCCTATGCCGAAAAAAGATTTCCCCAGAAAGACATTGCCTCCTACCTCGGCGTTACGCCTCAGTTCTTAAGCACCCTCCGTAAAAAAATGGGGCGTTAATGTAGATTAACTTTTAAGTCAGCCAGTTTCATTTTTTTTGTTACAATCATTTAAAAAAGAAAAGATGGAAGCAGCGCTGTTGAATGCAGAAAACATTACCCGCCGTTTGTTTGACGCGGTAGAGAAAAACGGGTTGCTGATACCCGGCAAAACAGAAGAGCAACTGGTGGCAGAGATAGATGAGCTGGCCATCCGCGAGTTTGGTATATTGAGCCACTGGCATAAAAAGATTGTGCGGGTAGGGCGCAATACCATGTCCGTTTACAACGACAATCCTCCCAACCAGGTTTTGCAGGACGATGATATGCTGTTTGTAGACCTGGGCCCCGTAGTAAAAGGCTGGGAAGCCGATCTTGGACGCACCTATGTAACGGGCAGCAATGCTGGTAAACTGCAATTGAAAAAAGATGTGGAGAAAGCCTGGTACGAAACGCAGCACTGGTACCAGCGGCAAAGTTCCGTAAAAGCATCCGACCTGTTTTTGTATGTAGTAGAAAAAGCCGCTGCTTACGGATGGGGTTTTGGCGGCGAGATTGCCGGGCATATTGTGGGCAAATACCCGCACGAGCAACCCGCCGATCCCAAAAGCGTTTCACTCGACATTCATCCCAACAACCACAACGATATGTTACTGCCCGATGCCGATGGCAACAAGCGGCACTGGATACTGGAACTTCATTTTATTGACATCATAAACCGGACTGGCGCCTATTTTGAACAGCTGCTGTAGTTACCGCCTGCCAAAACAGGAAGTCAGCGATTGACAGCGCAAAGCATGAAGATGACCCATTTTAGCAGTTGAGGGAATAAAGCGCCGTCCGGTTTTTTGGAAAGGGAAAGTTGGGATTGAGAATTAGGCATTAAAAATCTGCAATGACGTTTGCTTCGCCAGCTCCTCTGCGCCGTCATTGCGAACCGCCATAGCGTAACTTAAAGATCAACCAATAGTGGCGGTGAAGTAACCTGTGCTATGCAAAAATGACTGTTAGTGATGGTAAACGATGGTAGCGTAAAGCGCTATAGCAAATGGCAAATTCGGCCGTTGTACATATTGGCTGACTTTGTACTTACTATGTTCTTGCTGAATCTGGTTCTGGGTACAAAGCAATTGCTACAGACCGCTGCATAGAGTTACTGTCTTGATCTATCCGAAACCCAGTTTGCTTCATCGCGCCAGATCGCCTGCTGGCTGATCCCTGTTGCGATTCGCAATGACGATTGCTTCGCCGGCTCCTCATCGCCGTCATTGCGAACCGCCATAGTGTAACTTAAAAATCAACCAATAGTGGCGGTGAAGCAACCTGTGCTATGCAAAAATGACTGTTAGTGATGGTAAACGATGGTATCGTAAAGCGCTATAGCAAATGGTAAATTCAAT
>Ga0209069_10000255_pt1 | contig 23019 bp, 20 predicted proteins | sample Str013_2_FD_187202 | JGI IMG/M metagenome (GOLD analysis project Ga0209069, IMG submission 187202) | Freshwater sediment microbial communities in response to fracking from Pennsylvania, USA - Straight Creek_MetaG_SC_2013 (SPAdes) (version 2) | ecosystem: Environmental > Aquatic > Freshwater >...
GCAGAAAAACCTTGCACAGCATGGGGAAACCCAGCGCAAACTTAGGCCACTTTAAGCCAGTGGCACACAGCGATGGGTTTCCCCGCGCTTCCCACCCGCAATGCGCAAGCATTGTCGGGAGCCTGCCAAAGCCTCTTCTTGGCTTTGCGGGCAAAACAATCCTTCGGCCTCGCATGACACGAGGTCCACCGAGCGCAAGGTGCTGCGCAATTCCCAAACCCACCATCGGTCACCAAAATCCACCGTCACCCCCGCGACTTGTCCGTCGAAGCCTTGGCGAAGTCGGCAGGCAGGGGCCCAGCTTCTTCCGCTTGGCACCGTGATAAGAAGCTGGGTCCCCGCCTTCGCGGGGATGACATTAAAAATGTTGTCGTCGCGCCTGTTAGGGATCGCGTGTCGTTGCACGGGATGACGAAATAGGAGGGCACGAGAGTGGGGGCCTAGATCACCGAGGTCAATGAACTCGACTCAAAAAAGGGGAATGGCGGAGAGGGAGGGATTCGAACCCCCGGAAGGCTTGCACCTCCTACGGTTTTCAAGACCGTCGCGATAGACCACTCTGCCACCTCTCCGTGAAGTTGGTCTCTGGCCATGCGCCTTAGTTTGCTCTGCCCAAATTGGCAAGCAAAAAGCCTGCCCCGGGTGACAACGGAACAGGCTTCTTTTGCGCTCTTCTAAACGCGGCTCTCTCAGAGGCGGTAGAGGATCTGGTCTGTCCAATAGCGTTCAAGGCGCGCCAGTGAACGGTTGAGCTTTTCGAATTCGTCATTGGAAAGGCCAACAACTTGTTCAATGGCGGCCAATTGGCGATTGTAAAGTGCGTCCACGCGGGCGCGGATGGCCTCGCCCTTCTCGGTCAGGCTGATGCGCACAGCGCGCTTGTCAGCCACTGAACGTTCATGGTTCACAAAGCCCTGCTCTACCAATTTCTTCAAATTGTAAGAGACGTTGGAGCCTTGATAATGACCGCGGGTTTTGAGCTCGCTGGCGGTCAATTCCGCATCGGCAATGTTGAACAACAGCAGCGCCTGAACTGGGTTCACTTCTTTTTCGCCCGAACGATCGAAGTCATCCTTGATGACATCAAGCAGGCGGCGGTGCAGACGTTCAATCAACGTCAGCGACTGCAAATAGCTGTGTTTAATGGTATTGCCGGGCGCGGCTGAATGCTCGCGCTTATCCCCTACAATCGAGATCATGCTCATATTGACACCTTTTCCTGTTGGCCGGACCTACCTCTTCGTTGGGCTGGTTCCTGCTCTTGGTGTTCAAACTACGCGGGGCGTATTAAAAGGGGCTGAAGAGTCTCGGTAAATTTGTCCTTACATTTTCTCAAATTTACATTGGTTTTAATTAGGGTTGAGAAGTGCCTGAAAAATGGCCCTAATCATGGGTTTCGGACCTTGGTTAAATTTGTGAGTCTAACCGCAACTTTGTTTGGCTGCGGCCTGGGCTGACCGGCGCAGCGCAGATGCGACCTCGGCTTTCTTGTGATCGCGCATCAGATCCGCATTGGCGCGCAAGATTTGTTGATACATCTGGCCAAGACCGCGCCCGTCATTTGGCGCACATCGCCTTGCCAAGAAATAGTCATGAGTCATTTGCGCATAGGCCCGCAAATTGCCATCGCGAATTGGGTGGGTGATTTGCGCATTGGGTGGCGGCGGACGTTTGGCGGGTTCTGGCTGATCATCAACGATCTTTTCTTCCACCTTGGGATCAGGTGCTGTCAGAGGCCCATTGCTCTTACCAATCGGCTTTTCCTCGGGAGGCTGTCTGATAATGGCGGGCTTCAAATATTTTGGAGAGGCTGGTTCAGCCACAATTGCCGGGGCTTTTGGAATTGCAGCTGGGCTCTCGACGACGGCAGGCTTTTGATCAGGCGGAAGTGGTGTGGGCAAATTCTGGCCGGTGCCTGTGGGCGCTGTCGCCTGCTTGGCTGCATCCAATATCATCGCCAGATTTTCTTTCTCGGTTGCACTGCAGGCGCTGGCAGCACCGGCGGCGTGGCCGCGATTGAGTGCGGCCATAGCAGCGGCTGCATTCTCTCGCTCTGTCAGCGCCTGTTCGGCGCGTTGCACCAGAGCGGCAAGGTGGCTTCGGTTTTCAGCACTGAAATAATTGCACCTGGCGTTGAGGCTTTGGGCGCGGGCCAACATTTCCACGGCTTGCTCTGGCGGCGTAGAACCAGCCTGGGCTGAAACTGATATCGCCAGAACGGTTGCAACTGCGCTCGCTGTCTTAGCCCAAAAATTGCCCACACCCGTTGTCATAAGTGCCGCGCCCTTGTTCCAAATCCGAGCATTGAATGCACCGGAGCTGCTAAAACAAGATTAACGAATGGTTGGAATTGCAAAGTTTGTCTCTTGTGCTTATTTAACTTCCATGAATCCATCTGCTCCCACTTTCCCATCCACCCGCATGAGACGAAACCGCCGCACCCCTTGGTTGCGCGATATGGTTCGCGAGAACCAGTTAACTGCAGGTGATTTGATTTGGCCCCTTTTCGTGATCGAAGGTCAAAACAAGGAAGAGCCAATTTCTTCCATGCCCGGCGTCAATCGCCTTTCCATTGATGTGGCGGTGGTTCGCGCAAAAGAGGCAGCCACTCTTGGCATTCCTTTAATTGCGCTTTTTCCCAATACTGACCCTGCCCTTCGCAATGATCAGGCGACTGAAGCTCTCAACCCAGAAAATATTGTCTGCCGCGCTGTGCGCGCGGTCAAGCTGGCGGTCCCAAATATCGGCATCATGTGTGATGTGGCCCTCGATCCTTACACATCACATGGCCACGATGGGCTGATGCACGATGGGGTGATCCTGAACGATGAGTCCGTCGTCATGCTGGTGAAGCAGGCTGTGGTGCAGGCACAAGCTGGCTGTGATGTGATCGCGCCATCTGACATGATGGATGGGCGCATTGGTGCGATACGTGCTGGGCTCGATGCTGCTGGTTTCAATGACGTTGTGATCATGGCCTATTCGGCCAAATACGCTTCTGGTTTTTATGGCCCATTCCGTGAGGCCGTTGGTTCTGGGGGGCTGCTTTCGGGAGACAAGAAGACTTACCAGATGGATCCTGCCAACAGTGATGAGGCGCTGCGTGAAGTGGCACTTGATCTGGCTGAGGGGGCTGACATGGTTATGGTGAAGCCCGGCATGCCCTATCTCGACATTGTGTCACGGGTGAAGCGCGAGTTTTCTGTTCCAACCTTTGCTTATCAAGTGAGCGGTGAATATGCGATGTTGATGGCCGCGATTGAACGTGGCTGGCTCGACCGCGATAAAGTGATTGGCGAAAGCCTGCTCGCTTTCAAGCGTGCGGGGGCTGACGGCATATTGACCTATTTCGCGGTGGAGATGGCCAGAAAGCTGGCTGTCTAGTTGGGGTTATTTGAGGCGCGTGATCAAACTGGACGTGTCCCACCTGCCCCCACCCTTGGCTTGGATTTCCGCATAGAATTGGTCGATGAGTTCTGTCACAGGCAGTTTGGCACCGTTGCGATGTGCTTCAGCCATGCATATGCCCAAATCTTTGCGCATCCAATCCGTGGCAAAGCCAAAATCAAATTTTCCAGCAATCATCGTCTTGTGTCGGTTTTCCATCTGCCAGGAGCCGGCGGCTCCCTTGGAAATGACAGACACAACCCCTTCCATGTCGAGGCCAGCCTTCATCCCAAATGCAATTGCCTCAGAGAGACCCTGAACGAGACCTGCAATCGCAATTTGGTTACACATCTTGGCAAGTTGCCCAGAACCGGCGGGGCCAAGCAATTTGCATATCCGAGCGTAAGACATAATGAGCGGCTCTGCTTTGGCGAAGGCAATATCACCGCCTCCACACATGACGCTTAGCACGCCATTTTCGGCGCCCGCTTGACCGCCTGAAACTGGGGCATCTATAAAATGAATGCCACGCTTTTCAGCGGCCGCTGCAAGTTCACGCGCGACGTCTGCAGAGGCTGTCGTGTGATCTACAAATGTCGCGCCCTTTTTCATTGCGCTGAAAGCACCTTGGGGGCCCATGGTGACGGATCGCAAGTCGTTATCATTGCCGACGCAACAAAAAACGAAATCTGCGTCTTCAGCTGCGGCTTGCGGTGTTGCTGCCACATTGCCCGTGTGGATTTTGGCCCAGGCTTCAGCCTTCGAAACTGTGCGATTGTAAACGGTAACCCTTAGTTCAGGCTTTTTGGCCAGATGCCCAGCCATCGGAAAGCCCATGACACCCAAGCCTAAGAATGCGCAATTATTTTGCATCGAAAGTCTCCAATATTCCAAATCACTAACGCTGTTCGTTCATGCTGCCAATCACTATTGCGTCACATCAAATAAAGTTGGATAGTTCTCCCATGACTGCTGAGCGTAGGAATTTTCCACAATTCTTTATTACGGCACCTAGTCCCTGCCCGTATTTGCCCGGGCAGGTGGAGCGGAAAGTTTTTACCCACTTGTTGGGCCCTGATCCTCGTTCTCTGAACAGTCAATTGTCACAGGGTGGCTTTCGTCGTAGCCAGAGCATCGCTTACCGTCCTGGATGTGAAAGCTGCAGTGCTTGCTCCTCAACACGCGTGCCAGTTATTGGCTTTGAATGGACAAGGAGTTTCAAGCGGGTGCTCAAGGCAAACTCTGATCTAATTGCCAGCATTGTTTCTCCCATTGCGACGCAGGAACACTATGACTTGTTTCGCAGCTATATTGATACGCGCCACTCTGATGGCGGAATGGCCGATATGAGTGTGCTCGATTTTGCCGCCATGATCGATGAGAGTGTAGTTGATACGCGTTTAGTAGAGTATCGTTATGCAAAATCGCACCCTCAAGGCGGCCAGTTAGCCGCTGCGGTTTTGATCGACGTGTTGCAGGATGGCTTATCACTCATATATTCATTTTTTGACACGGATGATTCAACAAAAAGCCTAGGTACGTTCATCATTCTCGATTGCATCACACGCGTGCGAAGGCTCGGGCTCCAATACCTCTATTTAGGTTACTTTGTTCAGGGTTCGCGCAAGATGGCATACAAAGAGCGTTTTCTGCCACAGGAACGCTTGGGTGCACAAGGTTGGCAACTGCATAATCGTTCCGGTTGAATGAATTTGCAATTGACGCGGCATTTTCATATTTGGTTGGCCTACGCGCGAATCAACGCTAAGTCCCTATGCATCCGTAGGTTTTAGGATGTCGTGATGCATAAACTTCGTAGCTTAAAAAACCCGCTTGGTGTCTGCCAAACGATTGTAAAACTTGAACAAAGTTTATTGACACAAGGACTTGTCACCACAATCAGCAATGACATGGCAGCTTTTGCAGCAACAAAGCGTGCGGCCAGAGACATGCCGCCCGCCCCAATGCATGACCACAGCGTTTGTGATTTCTCGGGAGACCGTGCCTTTTGGATGTCCTTGATTGATGAAGGCGGAAAAACTGTCGGTATCCAAGCTTACCGATGCGACCGAATGGACATCAACTTGAGCGAATGGTGCACAAACTACATGATCGGTGTGTATATGCGCCGCAATGAGTTGATGGTGCCAAGCCACAATCGCCCACCGCATGGCAGTCTGGCAGACCGCCTCACTGGGACGCTGGTTTATCATGGCGAGCTTTGGGTCGACCGCGAAGTAAAAAATCGTCGTGTTATCGAGTTATTCTCAAAACTTGGGTCCCTTTTGGTTCTTTGCAAATGGAACCCGGACGCAATTTGGGCACTGACCGGTTTTCATATGGCTACTCGCGGTTATGCAAGCCGCATGGGTTACCCTTACATTGAACGCGGATTTCTACGTTGGCTTTGGCACTCTGAAAATGTTGAGGACGTTGAGTATTTGGCTGTGGCCGAGCGTTCGTTCCTGGAACAAATTGTCGAAGAGACAATCGAATCCAAGGGTCTGAACCTTGTAGAAACCGCTGAAGGTTAATTCAGCTAAATCACTTTAAATGCAACAGGGGCAATCTGTGAGATGACCTGTACACGCTCCCCTTGGCCTTCACCCGCAACTGGCAAAATCAGGCGGTGGTAGGGTACCCAATGCACTTCATTGTCTGGCAGCCGGAAAGCTGCCAAAACATGATCGACGCGCGGTCTTCCGGTTGAAAGTGCCGCGCGATAGCCAGCACTCACCCTGTCTCCATAGCTCATCACCGTGCACGGATATGAATTTGTAAAAGTTCCATAAAACCGCGCGATTGGTGAGCGCGCCCCAATTCGCTCAACTGTAAACCGATCATTGTATTTATTGTATTCGCAAACGACTGAATAGATCTCTGCGGTTTCAGGACTTTCAAGTATGTCCATCAATTGGGAAGCCACAACTTTTCTGGAAAGGTCGACCTCTTCAACAAATGTGCGGACAAAAAAATGTCGGTCACTGCGCGCAATTATTTCCTCAATGCGTCTTTTGGCTTTTCCAGCATCGTCATAGAACTCTTCAAACCATCCAGATGCATTGAAACGCAGCGCAATGGGAACTGTTGCTTCAGGCAACCAGCCCAAAACCACAAAAAGTGAGGCGATGCACGGAGATTGGGCCAACCAACGGATTTCAGTTCCATTTTTGCCCGCAGTCACTCTCACGCCGCCGTGTTGATACAGCCGATAGTCAGAAGCGAGACTATCGCCAGCCGCATCCACATGCGAAAGCCCATCTTTCCCCGCAAGCGCCCATAACCTTGAAGCATGGTTCACGTCAAAATCTACTACTCTATGTTGCCTGTTTGCGGCACGACAGCAATCGAGACGCACTAGGCCCCCCGGCCAAGCTCAACCAATGTGGCAAAAAAGTGTTTCACGACCTTTAAGTATGACAAATATTTGAAGTGTCAATTTTGATCGAAATACAACCTGTCGGACGCTTCAGCACAGACTTACACCAGATTTTACAATTAAAACGTGCTTCTACAGATCAACTAAATCAAAACTTGTTGTTTTTTGGGAAGCCGCGGGGTGGCAATCTGCCTGCCTGGGCTCGCTCCCCAATCCATTCCACCAAGTCCTTTACAATAAAATTGCGACCTGCGCCGTCAGACCAACTGAGCCCTTCGGACAGATTGAAGGCACGGATGTCAGATAACCCGCCATCCTTGAATTTCTGCAACCTTACGCCTTTGCCGCGCGCCATCTCTGGCAGTTCACCCAGTTTAAAAATCAAAAGCTTGCGGTTGTCGCCCACACAGGCAACGTGATCGGCATTGAGCGGCAATTCTGAGCAAACCAATGCTTCGGCAGGCGTCTTTATATTTAGAACTTGTTTGCCCTTGCGCGTTGTGGCCACGCATTCAGCAGCCGAGACAACAAAGCCGTCACCACCCGTGGACGCGACGAGGAGCTTCACCGCAGGCTTCAAAGCGAAAAGCGCGACGATGGCATCTGCTGCATCCAAGTCTGCCATCAAACGCACCGGTTCACCGTTGCCACGCCCACCCGGCAATTTGTTAGCTTCCAATGTAAAGAATTTGCCAGATGAGGAGAATAGCATGACCTTGTCAGTGCTTTGGCAATGTAAGACGAATTTTCCTGAATCGCCTTCCTTGTATACTAAACTTGAAGCATCTTCGATATGCCCCTTCATGGCGCGGATCCATCCCTTCTCAGAGCAGATGACAGTGAGAGGCTCGCGTTCGATCAATGCTTCATCGAGGCTTTCACTCACATCAGGAGCCTGGGCAAAATCAGTGCGCCGTTTTCCAAGTAAGGTTTTCTTGGAGAATGTCTCTTTTAGTGTTCTTACTGCATCAGAGATCGAAGCCCATTGTTGTTCTTCTGAATGAAGCAGCGCATTCAGGCCACTTTGTTCCCTGTTCAATTCATCAAATTCCGTTCGAATCTGCATTTCCTCGAGGCGGCGCAACGCGCGCAGGCGCAAGTTGAGAATGGCTTCCGACTGATTGTCACTGATCTTGAACCGGCTCATCAATACCGCTTTGGGCTCATCTTCTTCCCTGATGATCTTTATAATTTCATCAATGTTCAGAAACGCGACCAGATAGCCTGAAAGAATTTCAAGCCTTCTGGCAATTTCATCTAATCGATGCTGAGACTTGCGCTGAAGAACATCGCGGCGGTGATCCAACCATTCACGCAGCACGTCTTTCAGTGACATCACTTTTGGAACTTTTCCGCCCGACAGCACATTCATATTCAGGGGGAATCGGCTTTCAAGTTCTGTGCTTCGAAACAATTGCTCCATCAAAAGTTCCGGCTCAATGGTGCGAGATTTTGGTTCGAATACAACGCGAATGTCTTCGGCACTTTCGTCGCGCACATCACCTAACAACGTGAGCTTGCGATCATTCAACAATTCAGCGATGCGCTCAATCAAGCGACTTTTTTGCACGAGATATGGAATTTCGGTGACAACAATCTGCCAACCTCCGCGAGGCAGATCTTCTTTCATCCAACGCGCACGAATGCGAAACCCGCCTCTGCCAGTCTTGTATGCTTCAACAATCTGGTCATGTGAATCAATGACGATGCCACCCGTCGGAAAATCTGGCCCAACCACAAACTGGGCAAGTTTCTCCACGCTGGCACCCGGGACTTTGATCAAATGCAGTGCTGCATCACATAACTCCGCAACGTTGTGCGGGGGGATCGATGTAGCCATACCCACCGCGATGCCAGACGAACCATTTGCCAAGAGGTTAGGAAAGGCACCAGGCAAGACTATCGGTTCGTCCAAAGTACCATCATAGTTGGGGCGAAAATCAACCGTGGATTCTTCAACATCTTCCAACAATAGGCGCGCCACTTCTGTAAGCCGCGCCTCTGTGTAACGATAAGCTGCAGCGCCATCGCCGTCTATATTTCCGAAGTTACCTTGGCCGTCGACCAATGGATAGCGGCTAGAAAAATCCTGTGCGAGACGCACCATGGCTTCATAAATCGCCTGATCACCATGCGGATGATATCCGCCCATCACATCGCCGACGATTTTGGCAGACTTTTTGAAAGCCGAACTCGGGTCAAGACGCAGCAAGCGCATGACGTGCAGCAAGCGCCGATGAACCGGCTTCAACCCATCGCGCACGTCTGGCAAAGCGCGGTGCATGATTGTAGACAATGCGTAAGCGAGATAACGCTCTTCGAGTGCATCTTTGAGTTCAACACCTTGAACTGCAGGCGGTTTTGGGGAATCAATCTTGGCCATGATAGTAGCGGTCTAACCCAGGCCCGCTATTTGCTCAATGCACGCCCTTGCTGCCCAGCCAATCGGTAACAGCAAAGCTGAGCAACACGAGCAGCAAGACGACCTCAATGGCGAGACCAAGCATAACATTGGATGAATTCAAAGCAGACTCAGAAAAAAGATTTTCAAGCAATGTGATGGCACCAATTGCTGCAATCGTGGAAATAAGCTTGATTTTCAGATTACCGAAAGAAATTGAGGAAAGCCAAGATGCCCCAGCGGCGTCATCCTGGTTTTCAACAAAAGACGAGAAAGTCGAAAGCATCACCATCACGATAAGGCCTGCGACCAAAGCATGGTCGATCAATCCAAGTATCTTGAGTACAGCGTCAAACTCATCAAGTGTTGGCAGAGCCGCTGCGAATTTCCATAACTTGAGGCAGAAGACAGCCGCAAAGCCACACAGTGCCAGGGCAAGGCCAAAGCAAAACACCAACATGATCCATCTAAATGCAAACAGAATCTGAAACAGGGCTTTGGCCATTTTCTCTCTCAATTCTGGTGGACAACAACCTTGCAAACCGGCTTCTTGCCCCAAGCATTGTCGCAGGCACGGCGAACAGCATTTCGAATCGCTTCACTTACAGCGCCTGTGTCTTTGCGGCGCGCGCGTGGCATGGATGTGAATGCGTCTTCGGCCAGTTCTTCCAACTCTTGTGGCAGTGCTGGCGGAAGACCATCAGCCTCAAGAACCAAATCCAGCAGATCAGATTTGTCATTCATCAGCACACTGACGAAAACCACGCCAGAGAACGACAGCTTGCGACGCTGCTTTGCAGGGCCGTCTTCGCTATCGACAATCAACTTGCCATCAAGGTGCAAGCGCCCGCCAGGCGCTTCATCAATGATCTCGGCCTCGCCCGGTTTCAGACGCGCAATTTTTAAATCTTCGAGCAAAAGTGTCTCTGGTATCCCTTGTGCTTTGGCAAAAGCAATGTGTGCAGCGAGGTGGCGCGCCTCGCCGTGCATAGGAACAAGAATTTTGGGCCGCACCCATTCATACATCTGTTTCAATTCACCCTGACGCGGATGCCCGGACGAATGCACAAGTGCGTCATCCGCAGTAAGCACTGCAATACCTTGCTTGGCGAGATTGTTAATGACAGCGGAGACTTCTTTCTCGTTACCGGGAATCGTCCGGGCGGAAAATATGACAAGGTCGCCCTTTTCCAAGGCAATCTGCGGGTGAGAGTCATCGGCAATGCGCGCAATCGCCGCCCGCGGTTCGCCTTGGCTGCCAGTGCACAGCAGAAGCACACGATCATTGGGCAGATAACCAAATTCCTCAATATCGAGAAAGGCGCCAGCATCTTTGAGCAAGCCAACTTTGCGCGCCGCTTCAATTGTGTTGCGCATGGCACGACCAGCGATAACGACTTCACGGCCAGCAGCCCGCGCTGCACGCACGGCAGATGAAATACGCTCGACATGAGAAGCGAAAGTTGTGACTGCAACGCGCCCCGTTGCATGGCTGATGATATCAGCAAGTGAAAGCGACACATCCTTTTCGGATGGCGACAGGCCCTCGCGCAGCACATTGGTTGAATCACATACCAGCGCATCGACACCCTTGTCGCCAATTTCGCGGAATCTCTTTTCTGCGATATTGTGCCCTAGCTGCGGGTGCAGATCGATTTTCCAATCACCCGAATGCAACGCGTTGCCTTGCGCTGTTTCTATAAAAAGCGCACAAGACTCAGGGATAGAATGGGTTACTGGCACTAGCTCAAGCTTGAAGGGCCCAAGTGCGAATTTTGCACCTGGTTTGTGGACTACCAGTTGCACATCTTGATCGATGCCATGCTCAATAAATTTCAGTTTCAGCAGTTCAGCTGCAAAAGGGGTGCAATGAACTTCGCACTCAAGTTGGGGCCACAGATGCGCTATGGCGCCGATATGATCTTCGTGCGCGTGGGTGACCACGAGCCCGTGAAAGCGCTTACGGTTCTTGGTTATGAAACCCACGTCAGGCATGATGACATCAATGCCGGGATCACGTTCGTCTCCGAACTTCACGCCCAGATCAACCATTAGCCAATCACGAGTGTTACTGGGCCCAACGCCGTAACAATAACAATTCATTCCAATCTCGCCGATGCCACCCAGGGGCAGCAGCACGAGACTTTCGCCCAAATCACTTTTGCGTTTTTGTTGCTTCGGTTGCCTAGTGTTCATTGCTGTTATTGATACTCCACACGAACGTCACCTGCATAGATATGTTTTTCTTCTCCACTCGCTGATCGCAATACTAGCGCACCGTTGTGGGCAAGGCCTTCAAAAATTCCTTTAATGCCATCCACCGAAATTGGTCTTCCGATGTGCCCGCAGCCAGCCGACCATAATTGTCGGATGGCATCGAAACCATGACCATCATTCCAAATATCCAAGTATTTTGAAATATTTAGTTGAAGCGTTTCAAATATTGATTCAACATTGGCTGTTGCCAATCTATTGGCTTCATAGGGCAGTCCATCAGGAACATGCGCGATGTTGATGCCGATGCCAATGGCGACCGACCCATTGCCCAAACTTTCGCAAAGAATTCCGCAGAACTTGGCACCGTCCAACAAGCAATCATTTGGCCATTTGAGCGACACGCGGTCCACTCCTTCGATCTCACTTGCTGTGTTGTACACGGCGAGTGCGGCAACAAAGCTCAATTGAGAAATCAGCGCCTGATGCGCGCCAGTGGCCCAAAGCAAAGTGCCGTAGAAATTGCCAAGCTTGGAAATCCAAATGCGACCTAGCCTGCCTTTGCCGGCTGATTGTTCTGCACTAATGATCCAAAGCGGGCCACGCTCTCCAAGTTCAACCAAGCGCCTTGCTTCCAGGTTCGTTGAATCAACCGTTGGAAGGCGCAGAACTCGCAAAGTCTAAAACAAACTCTTCGCCGCTTCAGCAGCAAGAGCCACTATCGGTTGGGCGAACAAGATAAATCCGAGCACAAAGGCCAGCGAGGCGTAAGCAACATAGGCTAAACGCTTTTCGGCACCATCGAACACCTCTACGGGCTGATCGAAATACATGATCTTTATGATGCGCAAATAGTAGTAGGCACCTATTACGGATGCCACCACACCAAGGATGGCCAGTACGTAAAGACCCGCTTTCACGGCAGCCATGAACACGAAAAGCTTACCAAAGAAGCCAGCCAGCGGCGGAATGCCCGCAAGTGAGAACATCAACATCGCTAAAACAAAGGCTAAACCCTTGTCGTGGCGCGAAAGCCCCGCGAGGTCAGAAATCTGTTCCAAGTAAACACCTTTGCGACGCATGGCGAGGATACATGCAAAAGTGCCCAGTGTGGTTGCCAAGTAGATCAGCATATAGATCACCAGCCCTTGCACGCCCTCTTGCGTGCCCGCGGCGAGGCCAACAAGTGCAAAGCCCATGTTGCCGATTGACGAATAGGCCAAGAGCCGCTTGATATTGTTTTGTCCAATCGCGGCAATGGCACCAAACGCCATTGAGAGAATTGAAATGAATTCCACCACCTGCTGCCATTGGCCAATAGCTTCAGCAAATGGGCCAACCATGACGCGGGTAAACAGCGCGATTGCCGCAATCTTGGGCGCGGTTGCAAAGAATACAGTTACCGGCGTTGGCGCACCTTCATAAACATCTGGTGTCCACATGTGGAACGGCACAGCCGAGACCTTAAAGGCCAATCCTGAGATGATGAACACAAGACCAAACACAATCCCCAAGCTTGCGCCGGAGCCGTGAATTGCCGTGGCAATGCCGCCAAAATCAGTGTGCCCAGTGAAACCGTAAACAAGAGACGCACCGTAGAGCAATAGCCCTGATGAAAGTGCCCCCAACACAAAATATTTGAGGCCCGCTTCTGAGGCTTTGGCGCTATCACGATTAATGGCGGCCACCACGTAAAGTGCAAGTGATTGCAGTTCCAGGCTTAAGTACAAACCAATCAGATCCGATGCAGATATCATGAGCATCATGCCCACTGTGGCGAGCAGAACGAGCACGGGATACTCGTTCGAATCCATATTGTTGCGGCGCAGGTATTTGCCGCTCATGACCAATGTCCCGGCACCACCGAGAAGCGCCAACACTTTCATGAGCCTGGCAAATGAATCTGTTACGAACGCTCCGCCAAAAGCCGTGACTGAGCCAATTCCAGACTTCCACAGCACCAGCGCAGCAACAGCAACGAGACTGGCAATGGCGCCACCGCGAATGGTTGAAGGCGTTGCTGACTTGATAAATACACCTTCCATGAGCAACACCATCGCTAGTATCGCGAGGACTATTTCAGGAAGTGCAGCGGCTGCGCCAAGTTGTTCAAGATAGCTCATAGGTTCACCGCATCGCGATTGTTATGGCATCGCCGAAAGTGGTCGATGCGACATGCAAAGTTTTCAGAAGTGCTTCAACAGGAACCCCAAAGAGGTTCAGGATCGGCGACGGATAAATACCGAAAAAGAGCGCCAATAGTGCAAGCGGGCACAACAAAGCCAACTCACGTGGCGTCATATCTGGGATGTGTTTCAGACTGTCTTTGATCAGGGCGCCCAACATTACTTTGCGGTAGAGGCTGAGTGCATAAGTCGCCGACAAAATCACGCCCGTAGTAGCGAAGAATGCAACCCAAGTATTATTTTTGAAGGTGCCCAAGAGCGTCATGAATTCACCAACAAAGCCAGACGTTCCGGGCAGGCCCACGTTGGCCATAGTGAAGAACAGGAACACAAAGGCGTAGAGCGGCATCCGATTGACAAGACCACCATAGGCGGAAATTTCACGCGTGTGCATGCGGTCATAAACCACGCCAACGCTAAGAAATAGTGCGCCAGATACAAAGCCATGACTGATCATCTGGAAGATAGCGCCGTCAATACCCTGCCTGGTGAATGAAAATATGCCCATGGTCACGAACCCCATGTGGGCGACCGATGAATAAGCTATGAGCTTTTTCATGTCTTCCTGCACGAGAGCGACGAGAGAAGTATAAATGATCGCCACCACTGACAGTGTGTAAACCATTGGCTGGAAGTAATGGCTGGCGTCTGGGAACATGGGCAACGAGAAGCGCAAGAAGCCGTAACCGCCCATCTTTAGCAAGATGGCTGCAAGAACCACAGAGCCTGCTGTAGGCGCCTCCACGTGAGCGTCAGGCAACCACGTGTGCACGGGCCACATTGGCATTTTTACCGCAAAGGACGCAAAGAATGCCAGCCAAAGCCAAGTTTGCATTTGCACAGGGAACCCCGGATCGCCGGTAAGCAGAACAGCGATATCGGTGGTGCCAGATTGCCAATACATTGCAATAATTGCGATGAGCATCAATACCGAGCCCAACAGTGTGTAGAGGAAGAATTTGAAACTGGCATAAACACGGCGCGGGCCACCCCATACGCCGATGATCAAGAACATCGGGATCAGGCCCGCTTCGAAGAACACGTAAAACAGCACGATATCGAGAGCGCAAAACACGCCGATCATCAGTGTTTCAAGAACGAGGAACGCGATCATGTATTCGCGCACGCGGCTTTTTACAAACCAGCTTGCGCCAATACAAATTGGCATCAGCAAAGTCGTAAGCAGAACGAATGGCATCGAAATACCGTCAACGCCCATCTTATAATTGGCAATGCCCAGCCATTGATGGTTTTCAACGAGTTGAAATCCGGAAGCTTGCGCGTTGAAGTTAGGCAGGATTAACAGAGACACCAAAAAAGTGATGATCGTTGTCCAAAGCGCTGCATAGCGTGCGCTACGTGCTGCGGCTTCATCATCGCCGCGGCGCAAGAGGATGAACAGCACACCAACCAAAGGCAGGAAGGTGACGACCGAAAGCAAGGGCCAGTTTTGCATCAGTGGGTGCCCCCAAATGAGAACCAAGAAATAAATGCAGCCACACCAATGAGCATGGCGAAGGCATAGTGATAGACATAGCCGGTTTGCAGTTTCACGGCGCGGGCGGTAACTGCAACTACGGCGGATGAGACACCGTCAGGCCCAAACCCGTCGATGATCGCACCATCGCCACCCTTCCAAAACAAGCGGCCAATCCAATTTGCTGGACGCACAAGGACGAAATCATAAAGTTCGTCAATGTACCATTTGTTGAGCAGGAATTTGTAAAGTGGTTGGTTGACCGCAGCCCAGGCTTTGGGGAGATCAGTATTCTTGATGTAGAACAACCAAGCCAATCCAAGCCCCGCCAACATGGCAACCGTCGCTGACCATTTAACCAGCGTCGGAACTTCTTCCATCTCAGTGAGGATGTGGTTGTCAGCAGAACGGAACAACGCCGCCCCCCAGAATTCAGCTTGGCCTTCGCCCATGAACCAATGTTGGAAGACAAAGCCAGCGATCACCGCGCCAAGGGCCAACACATAGAGCGGAACCAACATCACCGAAGGGCTTTCATGCGCATGGTCCAGCACTGCCTTGTCGGCGCGGCTGGAGCCCGAAAATGTCATGAATGCCAAGCGCCAAGAATAAAATGAGGTGCAAAAAGCGGCAATGACAAGCAATGCAAATGCGAAGTGACCTTGCCCTGTCCCAGAAGCATAGGAAGCTTCGATAATCGCATCCTTAGAATGGAAGCCGGCAAAGCCGCCAATACCCGGAATGCCAACGCCCGTTAGGGCAAAAGTGCCAATCAACATCATCGCTTGGGTAATGCGGGCATAGGGGCCGAGGCCGCCCATTTTGCGCATATCTTGCTCGCCAGACATGGCATGGATCACCGAACCTGCACCGAGGAATAGCAACGCTTTGAAAAAAGCGTGGGTGAAAAGATGGAAGATGCCAACGCCATAAGCCCCAACGCCCATGGCTACAAACATGTAGCCCAGCTGCGAACATGTTGAATATGCGATCACGCGTTTGATATCATTTTGTACGAGGCCAACTGTTGCTGCGAAGAAAGCGGTGATGGCACCAACAATGGTCACGACTTCACGTGCAGCAGGAGCCAATTCAAATAGGGGTGAGAGACGGGCGACCAAGAATACACCGGCCGTCACCATTGTCGCGGCGTGGATCAAGGCTGACACTGGCGTTGGGCCTTCCATTGCGTCTGGCAACCAAGTGTGAAGCAGGAACTGCGCGGACTTGCCCATCGCGCCCATAAAGAGCAGCAGGCATAAAGTTGTTAGTGTATCAAAATCGTGGCCGAGGAAATGAATGGTCTTGCCCACTGCATCTGGCGCATGAGCGAAGATCACCGGGAACTCGACTGAACCATAGACCATGAACACGCCAAAGATGCCCAAGGCAAAACCAAAGTCACCCACACGGTTGACCACGAAAGCTTTGATTGCGGCGGCATTGGCGCTCTCACGCGTGTACCAGAATCCAATCAGCAAATAAGATGCAAGGCCCACACCCTCCCAGCCAAAGAACATCTGGATAAGATTGTTGGAAGTGACCAGCATCAACATCGCAAAAGTGAAAAGCGACAGATAGGCAAAGAAGCGGGGTTGATGTTCGTCGTGGCTCATGTAGCCCAGCGAATACACATGCACGAGAGCCGACACAGTGTTCACGACAACCAGCATTACAGAGGTGAGAGCATCGAGGCGAATGGCCCAAGAAGCCTTCAGCGTGCCGGATGTGATCCAGGGCAGAAGCTCTATTTCAAAATCATGGCCTTCATGCAAAAAGCCCCTGAAAATCACCCACGAGAAAATGGCACCCAAACACAGCAACCCCGTGGTGAGGTACATTGGCCAAGGTGAACCATCATAACCGTGGTGATCGCCGTGTGTGTGATCATCATGTGCGTGGCCGTCGTGCGAGGCGTGGTGATCAGCATAGACCGCAGCGTCGGTGCCCAGTTGGCGGAACGCTTTGGTGCCAAACAGGCCCGCAACGAGCGCGCCAATCAAGGGCATGAACAGGATTAACTGAATCATCATCAGCCCTTCATCAAGTTAATATCTTCAACCGCGATAGTGCCACGGTTGCGGAAATAGGTGACTAGAATGGCGAGACCAATGGCAGCTTCGCCTGCGGCAACCGTCAGGATAAACAACGCAAAGACTTGGCCTGTCAAATCATTCATGGTTGTTGAGAACGCAACCAAATTAATGTTCACGGCCAATAGCATCAGCTCAATCGACATCATGATCACGATGACGTTTTTGCGGTTAAGGAAAATTCCGAAAATGCCGATCGTAAAGAGAATGGCAGCGACGGTTAGGTAATGCGCAAGACCGATCATTGAAGCCCCTGCCCTGATTGAACCTGTTTGATTTCAACTGACATGGCGGGTGTACGTGCGACTTGCGTCGTGATGTCTTGTCGCTTGATGCCCTTGCGGTGACGTAACGTCAACACGATGGCCCCAATCATCGCAACAAGCAAAATCAATCCTGCCGTCTGGAAAAAATAAACATATTTTGTGTAAAGCACGAGGCCAAGCGCCTTCGTGTTCTGCACGGCGTCAGCCGCTTGCACATGAGAATCTGCGGGCAGCGACCAAGTGCTGAACAGCAGCACCAACTCAACCAACAAGATCAAACCAATTACACCGCCCACTGGCAGATAGTTCAACATGCCAGAGCGTAGCTCGGTGAAATCAACATCCAACATCATCACCACAAATAGGAACAGCACTGCCACCGCGCCAACGTAAACCACCACCAAAATCATGGCGAGGAATTCAGCGCCCGTCAGGACAAACAGACCTGCGGCATTAAAGAAGCACAAAATGAGGAACAGCACAGAATGCACAGGGTTCTTCATGGTGATCACCAACATCGCCGAGGCAATCGCCGTGATGGCAAAAAGGTAGAAGAAGAAAGTTGTCGCGAGCATGTCTTTCTCCTCAGCGATATGGTGCGTCAAGCACAAGGTTACGGGCGATTTCGCGTTCCCAACGATCACCATTGTCCAAGAGCTTTTCTTTGTTGAACATCAGTTCTTCGCGGGTTTCAGTGGCGAATTCAAAATTGGGGCCTTCGACAATGGCATCCACCGGGCAAGCTTCTTGGCAAAAGCCACAATAAATGCATTTCGTCATGTCAATATCATAACGCGTTGTCCGGCGTGTGCCATCGTTGCGGCGCGGCCCTGCTTCAATGGTTATGGCTTGTGCTGGGCATATAGCCTCACACAGTTTGCAGGCGATGCAACGCTCTTCGCCATTGGGATAGCGGCGCAATGCATGTTCACCGCGGAAGCGTGGAGACAGAACTCCCTTTTCATGGGGATAATTCAGGGTAACTTTTGGTGCGAAGAAATATTTCATAGCCAGGACGAAGGCATGAACAAATTCTTTCAAGAAGAGCTGTTTGCCAGCTTGGGTGTGAGAGAGGCTCATGTTGGCAACCATCCCATGTAAACCAGAACGCCCGAGGTGATCACCACCCAGGCCAACGAAATTGGCAAGAATACTTTCCAGCCAAGACGCATCAATTGATCATAGCGGTAGCGCGGCACAATCACCTTCACCATAGCAAATCCGAAGAAGACGAAAACTACCTTGAGAATGAACCAGATTATGCCGGGTATCCAAGTGAATGGAGCCACAGCAATGATAGGTGACCAACCGCCGAGGAACAGAGTCGTCGTCATGGCGCACATGGTGGTGATGGCCACATATTCACCAAGCATGAACAGCAGGTATGGCGTGGAAGAATATTCCACCATGAAACCTGCAACCAGTTCAGATTCAGCTTCAACAAGATCGAAGGGAGGACGATTGGTTTCCGCCAAGGCCGACACGAAGAAGATCACAAACATTGGAAAAAGTGGCAGCCAATACCAGTCGAGGAATGACGCGGGCAGTCCCAGCTTCGTGCCAAGACCATGTTGTTGAGCATGGACGATATCTGTCAAATTCAACGACCCCGCGCACAGCAGAACCGTGATGATGACAAAGCCAATGGAGACTTCATATGACACCATCTGTGCTGCTGATCGCAGTGCCGACAAAAATGGATATTTTGAGTTAGAGGCCCAGCCGCCCATGATCACCCCGTAAACGCCGAGTGATGAGATGGCGAAGAGAAACAGCACCCCCACATTGATGTTTGCAATGCGCCAACCCTCATTGAGCGGCACAACTGCCCAAGCGGAAAGTGCCAAAAGCGAGGTAACAATCGGCGCGATGACAAATACAACCTTATTTGCACCGTCTGGAATAATCACTTCCTTGAAAACGAATTTCAGCAAGTCAGCAAAACTTTGCAGCAAACCCCAAGGGCCCACCACATTCGGCCCACGCCGCATCATTACAGCGGCCCACACTTTGCGATCAAAATAGATCAAAAATGAAACGCTGATCAACAAAGCAACCAGCAAGCCCAGGCTTTCCAGTGCAATCAATGCCAGCGTGAGGAGAAGTTCGGTCATCGCTTACTCCGCCGCTTTCATGACCCGGCCATTTTTCAGTGCCGAGCATTCTGCCATGATGCGCGATGCGCGGGCAATTGGGTTGGTGAAATAGAAATCTTTTATGGGCGATTCAAAGGGTTGGCTCGTGGTCTTGCCTGTCACATTGCCAAGTTCTGGCAGAGAAGAAGCATCAGCTTTATGGGCGACACCAAGCTCAGCAAGTTGAGGCGCAATTTTATACATAGCCGCACGCAATCCGCTGAGACTGTTAAAGCCCAAATCAACCCCAGCCGCTTTGGCCAATGAAACTATAATGGCCCAGTCTTCGCGCGCCTCGCCGGGAGGGAATACGGCTCGGGCAGCCATTTGGGCACGCCCTTCTGTGTTCACATAAGTGGCAGATTTTTCAGTGTAAGTCGCGCCTGGCAGAATGACATCAGCACGAGCAGCGCCTGCGTCGCCATGGCTTCCGACGTAGACGACAAAAGCCTTGCTCAACTTGGCCATTTCAATTTCATCTGCACCAGCTAGGATCGCAACATCGAGATCGCCTTGGAGCATTTGGGGCGTGCTCAAGCCGCCCTCTCCTGGCAGCGCACAAACATCAAGCGCACCAACGCGGCCTGCCGCTGTGTGCAAAATGTTAAAGCCGTTCCAGCCATCTTTGATGACGCCAATTGATACGGCTGCCTTGTGCAACAAAGCCAAAATCGCCGCGCCATCGGGCCTTGCCAATGCGCCTTGTCCGATGATGAACATCGGTTTCTGCTTGTTTGCCGGAGGGTGAGAAACAAACGCCTCCAAGCTTTCAGGCCCAGCACCAAGATAGCTATATTTATAAGTTAGATCTGCCTTCTCACCCACCACACCAATCAAGCAACCGCCTTTGTTGGCACGCTTCTTGATTCGGGCATTGAGAACCGGCGCTTCCAGGCGCGGATTGCAGCCAATCAACATGATCGCGTCTGCTTCATCAATCCCAGCAATGCTTGAATTGAAAAGATAGCCGGCGCGACCACCTTTTTCGCCCAGCGTCGAGCCATCTTGGCGACAATCAATATTGGCAATACCCATTTTGAGCGCGAGTTGCTTGAGCGCAAAAGCTTCTTCTGCTGCAACCAAATCGCCCAACAATATGCCAACGCGTTCGGGCTTGGCGGTTTTCAACTTGGAAGCCGCGCGCGACAGAGCTTCATTCCATGTGGCTGGACGCAGCTTGCCAAGATCGCGCACATAGGGCTGATCGAGACGCTGTGATTTCAAGCCATCCCACACAAAACGAGTTTTGTCCGAAATCCATTCTTCATTCACATCTTCATTGGTGCGCGGCAGAATACGCATCACTTCGCGGCCGCGCGCATCCACGCGAATGTTAGAGCCTACTGCATCCATCACGTCGAGGGTTTCAGTTTTGCGCAGTTCCCAGGGGCGCGCCTTGAACTCATATGGCTTAGATGTGAGAGCGCCAACGGGACAAAGATCAATGATATTGCCCTGCAACTCAGATGAAATCGCCTGGCCTAGATAAGTTGCGATTTCCATATCTTCGCCGCGACCTGTGGCGCCCATTTCTTCGACGCCTGCCACTTCGGTGGTAAAGCGCACACAACGCGTGCATTGAATGCAGCGCGTCATCTCTGTTTTCACCAGAGGCCCGAGATTCTTGTCTTCGACCGCGCGCTTGTTTTCGGCGTAGCGGTTTTTGTCAATGCCATAAGCCATGGCCTGGTCTTGCAAATCACACTCGCCGCCTTGATCACAAATTGGGCAATCAAGCGGGTGATTGATGAGCAGGAACTCCATCACACCTTCACGGGCCTTTTTTACCATGGGCGTGTTTGTGAAAATTTCTGGTGCTTCGCCATTTGGGCCGGGGCGCAGATCGTTAACAGACATTGCACAGGAAGCCTGTGGCTTTGGCGGGCCACCTTTCACTTCAATCAGGCACATGCGGCAGTTTCCCGCCACCGACAGGCGCTCGTGATAGCAGAAACGCGGCACTTCCTTGCCCGCAAGCTCACAGGCCTGCAGCAACGTGGTGCCGTTTTCAACTTCAATTTCCTGTCCGTCTATTTTCAGCTTTGGCATGTGGCGTTACTCAGCAGCATGGCGCACTGCGCCATCCTTCGTTGAACGATAAGTATATTGATCAATGCGCGCCTCAATGACGGGGCGGAAATGGGTGATGAGGCCTTGGATTGGCCAAGCGGCGGCATCGCCCAGTGCACAAATGGTGTGGCCTTCGATTTGTTTTGTCACATCGAGCAGCATGTCAATTTCGCGCTTTTCGGCGCGGCCTTCGACCATGCGGGTCATCACGCGCCACATCCAGCCTGTGCCTTCACGGCATGGTGTACATTGGCCACAGGATTCATGCATGTAGAATTTCGACAGACGGGCGATGGCTTTGATGAGATCGGTGGATTTATCCATCACGATCACTGCTGCTGTGCCGAGGCCTGAGCGCAATTTTGAAAGCGAGTCAAAATCCATCGGCGTATCAATAATCTGTGCAGCAGGCACCATACGCACCGATGAGCCGCCGGGGATGACGGCCAACAAATTATCCCAACCGCCGCGGATGCCACCGCAATGCTTGTCGATCAATTCACGGAACGGAATGCCTAGTTCTTCTTCCACGTTGCAGGGTGTATTCACATGGCCGGAAATGCAGAACAATTTGGTGCCCACATTGTTGGGGCGGCCAATAGAGTTAAACCAGGTTGCACCACGGCGGAGGATTGTTCCGGCCACAGCGATGGATTCAACATTATTCACAGTTGTTGGCGCGCCATAGAGGCCCACGTTGGCGGGGAACGGCGGCTTCATGCGTGGCTGGCCTTTTTTGCCTTCTAGCGATTCCAACATCGCGGTTTCTTCACCGCAGATATAGGCACCGCCGCCATGGGCAACGTAAAGTTCGAAATCCCAACCGTGGATGTTGTTCTTGCCAATCAGGCGGGCTTCATAGGCTTGATCGATCGCTGCCTGCAAATGCTCACGCTCACGAATATATTCGCCGCGCACATAGATGTAGCCAACATTGCAAGCCATCGCCATGCCAGCGAGCAAGCAGCCTTCGACCAGCAAATGCGGATCATGGCGCATGATCTCACGGTCTTTGCAGGTGCCGGGTTCTGACTCGTCGGCGTTGACGACGAGGTAATGCGGGCGCTCCCCCACCACTTTGGGCATGAAGCTCCACTTCAAACCCGTGGGAAAGCCAGCGCCGCCACGGCCACGCAGACCGGAGGCTTTGACCTCATTCACGATCCAATCACGGCCCTTGTCGATAAAGGATTTGGTATCCACCCAACAGCCGCGTTGTTTAGCGCCTTCAAGGCCCCAATCATGCAGGCCGTAAAGGTTGGTGAAGATGCGGTCTTTGTCAGCGAGCATCAATGAAGGTCCTTCATTTTTTCTGTTGCCTGTTTCCAGCCATAAACAATTGCGTAAGCGGCAAACAGTGGCAAAACCATATGTGCCAAAAGAACCATGATGTTGACATCGGGATTTGCTG
>Ga0209069_10000256_pt1 | contig 23018 bp, 22 predicted proteins | sample Str013_2_FD_187202 | JGI IMG/M metagenome (GOLD analysis project Ga0209069, IMG submission 187202) | Freshwater sediment microbial communities in response to fracking from Pennsylvania, USA - Straight Creek_MetaG_SC_2013 (SPAdes) (version 2) | ecosystem: Environmental > Aquatic > Freshwater >...
GGCCACCACCGCGTCCGGCCTGAGCCAGATCGGCGAAGGCGAGCGTCGCGACGGCGACCCCCAGCAGCACTGCAATCACCCACGATGTCGGTCTACCGGACAAGGCTTTCAGCATGTTGTCCTCCACCTCGGTTCACGACGGTCAGGATCGCCGCTCGGTGCCGGAGGGTTCCCACCTGTGCTTCCAACAGAGGGTGCCGCCGTGAAGTGCGATGTCCGTATCTTAGCCGAGATCATGTCCGTTTCTGGTCATTCGGCCTACCTCGGAGAATTTCCTCGGTACAGAACGGGCACAGCATCAGGGAACTATCCTGAGCAGAAAACTCGTGCTTGCCGGACGGCCATCGGAGTCCTTGATATCGACCCGCACAAGGTGCTCGCCGGGCGGCAATTGCGCATCCGGCATATCAATGCCCGTCGGCTGCGCGAATGGCTTGATACGCGGCGTCAGATCCACCACCGGCGACTTGAGATACGTCACTTTCAGTGCATCGAGATCAACACTGGATCCGCCAAACGCCTGGAACCTGACTTGAAAACGTATCGGCGAAGTCTGCGGCGCTACTTCTTCATCAGGAACCACGATCCTGGGACCCCGCGTGACACCCCGCCCTGAATTTGGAACGGCGCCCTTTTGCGCGGGCAGCTTGGCTTCCTCCTCCGTGATGAGCGGCGTGGCGAATGCCCAAGCCGGCATCGCCGTCGCCGCGACAGCGAGGATCGCCGCAGCCGTCAACCTCATACCAGGCCGCGACATCGTATCCTCCGTTCGTCCCGACACTCAGGACACAGAACCTAACCGCTAGCGGAACATCAATGCCATGTTGTCAACGTCGGCCACCGTCACCGATAATCGTGTACGGCGCCCAGAACAAAGGATGGGCATAGGCGAACTCGGTTTTACCCGAAGCATCGGTAAAGCCCTTGCCGTCCAGCAGCGCCATCATCGCCTGCCGCAGGGCCTCTCCGCGCGCCAGCTTGGGGTCGTCCGCCTGCCGCTTGAAAAGGTCTGTCACGAGATCCTTCGCTGACTGCGAATGCACTGACCAGTTGGTGACCAGCAGTGCGCGCGTACCGGCATAAAAGAACGCCCGGCCGAGGCCCGACGCGGCTTCGGCCCCGGCACCCGCCCCGGCTCCCGTATTGCAGGCGGACAGCACGACCCAGTCGGCGTCGAGCTTGAGAGAAAGAATCTCTTCCATCGTCAGCAGGCCATCACCTTCGGAACCGGTGAGCGACGGCGCCGACAAGGCCAAAGCGGGTTGAGTTAGTCCATCGAGTTCGCCCGGCACCAATCCGTGGGTGGCAAAAGCGACAATCTTGAATCCCGAGAGGTCCAGGGTTTTGACCGCACTCTCATTTGCGTCCTTGCCGAGGTTGAGCACCCTGGAGGGATCCGCTTGCAGTGCCAGCGCGATCGACCTCAGTTCGTCGGCCGTATCCGGCAGCCGCGGAAGCATCGCCAGTTCAGCATTATCGGCGCCTTCGAGTTGCGGACTGCTGCGCCGTTTGAGCGGAAGGCCACGCGTGGTGGCGGAGGCATCGGCCAATTGAGCCGGTTTTTCGGCTTTTGCCGCATCGTCGGCTTGCTCCTTGCTGAAATAAGGATCGCCGAATGCGATGAAATCCCGGCGCGAAGCCTTGCCGGGCGGAAGCTTGCGCAGGGTTTGCAACGCTGATGCCGACGGCACCACGGTCACGGCATGCGTCCGCGCCAGCCAAGGGACATTCCTGTAGCTTGAGAACAGCGGATCGTCATCCGTCGCGATCTTCGCTGCAACCGTCGGCAGCAGCGACAGCGGCAGCAGCCCCAATGCGCCGTTGGTAACCACAATCAGGCTTTTCGCCGACTTCCAGGCGCTTTCGACCGGCTTCAGCAAATCATCATAGAGTTCCGACGCGAGCTTTACATCAAACGCCGGGATGTCCGAAATCATCGCCGCCTTCGGCTCAAGGGCCTCCCGCAGCCTGGTCACCCTGGCATTCAGATCGCCAATCGACATCTTGATCCGCGCGAATTGTACCGGGCTGTCCTTGCGCACGACCCAAACAAAACTATCCAGGCGCCCGAAATAAAATGACAGCAGCGCCTCATCGTCGGCCAACTGCTTTTGCAGGTCCGCCGCATTCGGCGGTGGCGGGTTGACCAAGTTGCCGTAGTCCGGAAATTTCCTGGCGATATCCTTGAGCGTTTGCGCCCGTGCCGCCTGAAGCGCGCTGATTTCGGCTTGCGCAGCCCTGACCATCCTTTCGTCTCGCTCGGACGGCGCGAGCACGAGCAGGTTGTTCAAGGCGGCGACGGCCGCGCCGATCTGCTTTTCGCTATCCTGGGAAGAACGTACCAACTTTGCCAGATCGGGATTATTGGCAGCCGACCGGGCGGATGAAGCCTGCAAAGCGCGCTGAACCGATTGCCCACGCAACACGTCTGCATAACCGAAGGTTTCATCGACGATGTTGCCGGAGACGAGCGAGGGGTTGACAGTAAGCAATCGCAAATATCCCTCGATGACGAAGCGGACGCGCCCCTCACGTGCCGCCGCCGTGGTGCCGCTGTCATCGTCGGTGCCGCCGGAGGCCGTCAGCAGCACCGGCAGCGATTCCTTGAAAGCCTGTAACGCTTCCGCCGTCTTCGCCTTGCGCGCGAGCGCCATGGCGTAGTAACCGCGCGCCACGGCTGTGTTGAAACTCTTGTCGCCCGATCGGCCGCGTTCGCGCTCATAGGTTCGGCCGGCGATTTCGAGCGCATTGTCATTGTTCCCCTGCGTCAGCATGACGGTCACCCGCGCCAAACCGCCGCTGATGGCCTCGCGGCGCGAGGGCTCCCACTTCGCCGTCCAGGCGTCGATCTGATCGTAAAGCCGGCTCGCGTCGTCGTACCGCCGCTCGAGATTGAGAATTTGCGCGAGGAAAACCTGCGCATTGACCACCCAGTCGGAGTCGACGCCGTACCCAAGTCCCTGATAGATCTCGATCACCTGGTGTTGAAGCTGTTCGGCCTCCTGGTAGCGTCCCTGCTCCTGAATCACATAGACCAGCACGCTAAGAACGCCGGCGGTGTCGGTGTGGAACTTGCCGGATTTGCCGAGACGGCTGAGAAGCGCTCGCCGCACGTCCGATTCACCTTCTCCAACCTTGCCTTGCTTGACCTTGGTCCGACCCTCGAGCGTCAGGGCCCAATCCGCCAGACGCTCCATCTGGCCTTCCGGTGGTTTGCTTTCCCACCTGGGAAGCGTTTTCAGCGAGGCCGTGTAGAGCAGAGACGCCTTGTGATAGGCAATCTCGGCATCGGCATAGCGGCCCCGCGCCTCCGCGACGCGCGCGTTGCCGTCCTCGACCGTTGCCTGCCAAATCATTCCGTAGATTGGGAACGCTTGCCAGCGCTGCGCTTCAGCCAGCAGGGTTCGGTTGCGGGCGATGTAGCTTTCTGCCGCGTTGATATCGCCGTTTTTGATTTGACCAATCGCAAGGGTGTAGTTCAGCCCGAAAAGCCGTCCCTTTGACTGATTGGCGAATGCCGCCATCTGCTTGGCCATCAATGCATTGGCGCGCTTGTGCTGACCGGCGTCGCGCAGCCTTTGCGTCAGGAGCTGTTCGTGGCGGCTCCCGACATTGACATAGTCGCTGCCCTGCATGTTGCTGACGGCCAGTTCGGCGTCGCCAAGGGCATCGCCGGACCGACCGAGCAGCGTTCGCGCCTGAGCCCGCTTGTAGTAGAAATCGGCGAGTTGCGGCCCTTTCAGGCCGCCTGGTACCGGCGCATCGGCCGTCGCCGTGAGTTCTGCGATCCTTGCAGCATCGGGCTTCTGCTGATCGAGAATGGCGGTGATATCGGAGATCGTGCGAGGCGGAGCGACGAGACTGACCGGCGCCCGTTTGGCCAATGCCGCGGCGTCCGCTGCCGCCTCGTCGGGCTTGGGCGCGGAGACCTTGGCGGCATCGAACAGCCCCGCCTTGGGTCGCGACGCGATCGTCGCACTTTGAACGCAGGCTTTGACTCTGGGGCGGGCCTTCTCGCGGCAGGCTTCAAGGCTGCCACCGCCGGCGCGCATGCACTCCGTGACCATCGGCTTACCGACCGTATTGCGGCAATTCTCGATGGCCTGATCGAGCTCAAGTGCCGACGCCGGGACGATGAAGGGGAGCGTGAGCAATACGGCCCCTGCAAAAATTTGTGCGGACGCCATTTTGTTCAACCTTTCGAAATCAGTTTTCCGCGAAAAGCCGGCAATATAACCCGATTATGTCCCGGACGTTTTCCCGGTCAAGCGGCTGCCGCATGAGCCTTGTCCGAAATCTATCGGGGTCATTGCACATTGCTTCCACGCCGGTCCACGAGGCAATCACCCTGTAACTTTCTGCTAATTTGCTCATTCGCCTGAAACGTCCGGAAGCCTTCTCCTGCGTTCAAAATGGGTGGATTCGGCGGCCTGCAGTTAAACTGGCCACGCATTGTCGCCTCAACGGCCTTGAAAAGGCCTTTAACAGAGCCCATATGACTTAAATTCGACTTATCGCTCTGGCTTGTTGACCGCGCCTAACCGGCTCCATTCCCCAAGACATCGCTGAAATCGAATTGCGTTTGCACGGACGTCCGTCAAACCAGCGCATTTCGCGCATCTTGGAGAAATATATCATGACTACCGGAACAGTTAAGTGGTTCAACGCGACCAAGGGCTTCGGCTTCATTCAGCCCGACGACGGCGGCAATGACGTCTTCGTTCACATCAGCGCCGTCGAACGCGCCGGGCTGAGCTCGCTCAATGAAGGCCAGAAGCTTTCGTTCGAAGCAAAGACCGACAGCATGCGCGGCAAGACCAGCGCCGAGAACCTTCGCGTCGGCTAAGGCCACAGGTTCTGGATTTCCACGGATGTACTGGAATCCCTGAACCGCGGTCGGTCCCAGGCTGAAGGGAGCGACAACACGATCCTGACCCGCTGGCGCAAAACCAGCGGGTTTGTTTTATTGACACGACGCCCCGGGTTCTGGCCGAACCTCTGTGCACATTGCCTGGGCTGAATATTGGCGGCTTTGACAGCGACGGCGACCAGCTCGGCGCCTCCGGCCACCATTTTTCCGGGTTTGCCACGTGACGGGCTCACCGGCGCTTCCTCTTTCAATCGGTTCGCTTCCGCTGCGACCGACAGCGCGGCACCGATCCGCCACATCGTCGCGGCGAACAAATCTCGCTCAGATCATCGACGCTACTTTTTCCAGCCCGATGATGCGGGCGAGCGACCGTACCTCGGTCTTCTGGTCTTCGCGCAACTGGAACAGCAGCGGCATCGCCGCCGATTTGAGCTGCTGGACTTCTTCGGCATCGGGATCGATCGGCATGCCGGTGGCATTGGGATTGGCCTGCCGGGTCGCGTGAATCTTCCGCGCTACCGCGCGCAGCGCGGTCTCCACCGCAGGCCAGTAGGATTCCTGCGACGAAGACAGTTTCAGCCGCTCCTTGATGCCGGCGATCTGCCCATCGCTGAGCAGCGCGTAGGGTTTCTGCAATTGAAGCTTGGTGGCAGCCTTCGGCTTCGGTGCCGCCGGAACCACAGCTGGCGCTGCGATTTTCGGCATCGCGACATCGGCAGGAATGCTGGAGGCGTAGGCCTGACGCAGCGATTCGCTCAGAAGATCTGCCTGCGGCGCCTCGAACGAGGCGAGTGCCATACGATCAACCGCCAGCCTGTCCTGCTTGGTTTCCCGGTTCGAGACCGGACGGCTGACGGGTGGAGCGGAAGCCAGATCATATCGGGCCGCCGGCACGCTGTCGCGGCCGAGAATAGCGGTAGCGGCCGCGCCGACGACCAGGAGACAGCCCAGCGCAACGATCACGATCGCCTTGGTCAAAAAGGTCTCCATTTCGGCCGACGCATAAATTCAATGTCCGGAAAACTGGGTGTTAATTAAGGCTCAGCGGCGCCGCCCGGGCTATGTCATTGACCAAGCGTAGAATTTACGTCGAAATAGCCTTGAAATCAAGCTGCAGTGGCGAGGTCGTAGGCTTGCTGGATGTCGGCCACGATGTCGGACGCTTCCCAGAGCGCATCGGGAGCGACCAACCGCAGGCTGATCGTCCAGTTGCTCTTGCCGGTTCGAGGCATGCTGACGATGTCGAACTCCACGTTGCGGCACAGCGGGTGTCGCTCGAGCGCATAGGCGACCCGGGCCCTGATTTCGTCGAGGCTCGCCGGGGTCTTGGAAAAAGACGCCTCCAGATCCATGCCGCACCCCTTCCGCTGCGATCGGTCCGGCGGTGGCGCCGGACCATCCTCTGGCACTATTGTTGGGGCGGTTGCGGTTAATGGCCGGTTAAGGCGCGATGGCATCGAGGGGCGCGGCGGCGGCGCGGATTGAACCTGCATGGCGATACCAGCCTTGGAAGAAGACACAACGATCACGGCGGCGGGCCCGTCGTTTCCTGCTAGCCTGGCGGTCTGTGCGGCGATTTCCGTCGTTACGCTCCTCACCGCGACATTCGAATTGTCGATGGCGGACTGGCCCTCCAGCTTCGTCCTGCTTCTCATTGTTCCGCTGGCAGCGCTGCTATTCTTCGGCTGCTGTCTCTGGTCCGCGACACTGCTGCCACGGATCCGGCGCGACGGGCCGAAATTCGCGCTGCCGTTCTTGATTTGCGCGCTAACGCTGGCCACGCTGGTGTTGGCCCCGTTGCAGCACGTCGCCCTGCAGCGGAATTTTTACGGACACCGCGCCGATCGCGAGCGGATCGTCGCGCGGGTCGAGAGCGGCGAACTAAGGCCCAACGTCGATGACAACGAGCGACTGATCGCGCTCGGCGACGACGCACCCTACGTTTCCGCAGGCGGCAACGACATCGTCGTCGACGCGACGGACCACGGCACCTATGTGCTGTTTTTGACCTCGCGCGGGCTCAGCCACTATTTCAGCGGCTTCCTGCATGTGCCGCGCGGGGGCGATCCCGCAAAATTCTTCGAATTCGGCGACAAGCCGCCGAGCAAGCTCGTGAGATACGAAAGCGACTGGTACTTCGTCGCAAATTAGCCGATCCGAAAGGACATACCGGCCGCGGAACCCTGGTACTCCGCGGTCGTCCGCGCGACAAGTTCGTCGACCGACAAAACCCCGGTCACACCCGACGTCGAATGCCCGGCGCTCCAGATATCGCGCCAGCGCGCCGGGCGATTCTCGCGCGCGCCGACGTCGATGTCCTTGCCAATATCGATCGCGCCACGCGCGGGCAGATGATCGGGGTCCAGGCCTGCGGCCGATATCGAAGGCCTGAGCATGCTGGTCTGCAACCCCGTAAAGGCAGTGGTGAGCAGGATATCGTCGGCACCGCTGGCGACCAGCATTTCCTTGTATCTGAGATCGGCCATGCTCTCATGCGTGGCGATGAACTTGGTGCCCATATAGGCGAGGTCGCAGCCGAGTACCTGCGACGCACGCAAGGCGTGACCGTCGCCGATGCCGCCGGCCAGCACGATCGGGCCGTCGAAGAACGCCCGCACCGCGCGCACGAATGCAAAGGGATTGAGCCAGCCGGTCTGGCCGCCGGCGCCGGCGGTCAGCAGCACCAACCCGTCGGTGCCCGCCGCAACCGCTCGCTCGGCGTGACGGACACTGGCGACATCGGCCAACACCAGCGCGCCCGCCTCATGCAGCGGTCCGAGCACCGGCGCCGGCGAACCGACCGACGTGATCACGATCTCCGGCCGGTGCCGCAGCAATACCTGCAGATCCTGCTCCAGCCGCGCGTTGGAGCGATGCACGATCAGGTTCGGACAGATCGGCGCGGTGGGCTTGCCGGTTTCGTCGGAGCGACGGTGCAGGCGGCTCTCGATCTCGCCAAGCCACTCGTCAAGTTCTCCGGGGCTACGGCAATTCACCGTCGGGAACGAGCCGATCACCCCATTGCGGCAGGCCGCGACCACGAGCTCGATGCCGGAGACGAGAAACATCGGCGCGGCGATCAGCGGCAAGCCGAGGCGGCCGCGAAAACGCGCAAGAATATCGGCGGCTGGCAAAAGGTTGCGTCCTCATCGTCTCGCTGTGCTAGCGTCTCGCAACATTGGCACGATTGAAGGTCCAAAACAAAGCAAGAGACAAGCAGGCGGGGAGAATGAGGGATGAGCAATCCGCTCTATGCGTTTCCGGTGGTCGGCGAACAGACGCTGCGGGCGCTGGCGCGCTACCCGTCGCGGACGGCGTTCAGCTGGCCGGGCGGATCGATCACCTACCAGGGCGCGACCGACCTGATCGCCCGCCTCCAGCGCGTGTTCGTGGGGCTTGGTTTCAAACCGGGGTGCCGTGTCGCGTTTCTCACTGCCAACCGCGCCGATACCTGGTGCGCGGGAGTTGCCGCACAATTGTCGCGGCTTGCGATCACCTGGCTGCATCCGCTGGGATCGCTGGACGACCAGTTGTTCCAGCTCGAGGACTCCGAAGCCGAGATGCTGATCGTCGATGGCGCGACCTTCCGCGATCGCGGCGGCGATCTCGCCGCCAGGGCGAGCGGCGTGAAGACCGTCTTTACGCTTGGTCCGGCGAATTACGGCACCGATCTGCTGCAGGCCGCCGAGGCGGCAGGTAGCGCGACCGCACAGTGCCTGGCGGGCCCCGACGACGTCGCCACCCTCAACTACACCGGCGGCACCACGGGAAAATCCAAGGGGGCGCTGCGCTATCACCGCGAATATGGCGGATACGCAAACGCAATCCTTGCCGACTTCGAGATTCCCGATACGCCGCGCTACCTCACGGTAGCACCGATCAGCCACGTCGCCGGCACCAAGGTGCTGCCTACCCTGATGCGCGGCGGCACCGTACATATGCTGAAAGGGTTCGATCCCGAGATGGTATTCAGGACCATCGAGCGTGAGCGCATCAACTTCACGCTGTTCGTGCCGACCATGATCTATGTGCTGCTGGATCATCCCGGGCTCGACAAGACCGACCTCTCCTCGCTCGAATTGCTGCTCTATGGTGCGTCCGCGATGTCGCCGAGCCGGCTAGTCGAGGGCATCGAGCGGATCGGGCCGGTTTTCTCGCAACTCTACGGCCAGACCGAGTGCTACCCGGTTTCGGTGTTGCGCAAGGCCGACCACGATCCGAAGACGCCGGAACTGTTTCTGTCCTGCGGCTTTCCGGTCTCCGCCTGCGAGGTCCGGATTCTCGACGAGGACGACCGGCAGGTTGCAACCGGCGAGGCCGGCGAGATCTGCGTGCGCGCGCCACATGTCATGGCCGAATACTGGAAGCGGCCGGAGCAGACCGCCGAGACCCTCAAGAGCGGTTGGCTGCATACCGGCGACATCGCGCGCGCCGATGAGCGCGGCTACATGTTCATCCTCGACCGCAAGAAGGACATGATCGTCTCCGGCGGCTTCAACATCTTTCCGCGCGAGGTCGAAGATGTGCTGTCACAGCACGCCGATGTCGCCATGGTCGCCGTGGTCGGCATCCCCGACGACAAATGGGGAGAGGCCGTCACAGCGGTGGTGGTCGCCCGCGAAGGCGCTCGGCCCGACGCCGATGAACTGATCAACCTCGTGAAAGCGCGAAAGGGCTCGGCGCATGCGCCAAAGCACATCAAGTTCGTCAGCGAACTCCCGATGACAGGTGTCGGCAAGGTCGACAAGAAGGTGTTGAAGGCCGGCTTCTGGACCGGCCGGGAGCGGATGGTCGGCTAAAAGCCCGGACCTGGAAAGCGGCGAAGTTCATGGCGGCGACCCGCCGACCGGGTCATCGCCATGTCATCCACAAAGCGACGGGATCGCGACCCTCAACCGGGCGCCGCGCTATCCGGCTCGATCAGGTATAGGCCAGCCGCTTGTCGGTGGCCGCGTTCGTCCTCTCGAAACCGTTGGGGACTTGAATATCGACTTCGAGCGTCGTTACGGTCTTGCCGCGATCCAGCTTGACCGTCACCTTGTCGGGATCGAGCACGACGTGCCGCGACACCACCGCCAGGATCTCCTCGCGCAGCGTCGTTACCAGGTCGGCCTGACCGAGCAGGCCGCGCTCGTGCGCCAGCAGGATCTGCAGCCGCTCCCGCGCCACCGGCGCGGACGCGTTGCGACCGCTGAACAGCCGCAGAAAGTTCATGCTCATGCGGCCCTCCGTCCCAACAGCCTGTCCATCAGCCCCTTGCGTTCGACCGGCACCGTCATGGCAATATGCTCGCCCATCAACCGGCGTGCAGCGTCGAAATAGGCGCGCGCCGGTGCGCTCGCCGCATTGTTCAGGGTGACGGGAGAACCGACATTGGAGGCACGGAGAACGTCCTGGCTCTCCGGGATGATGCCGAGCAGCGGGATAGCGAGAATTTCAAGGATGTCCTCGATCGTGAGCATCTCGCCGCGGGCCGCGCGCATCGCATCATAACGGGTGATCAGGATGTGCTTGGCCACCCGCTCGCCCTTTTCGGCCCGCACGGTTTTCGAATCGAGCATGCCGATGATCCGGTCGGAGTCGCGCACCGACGAGACCTCCGGATTGGTAACGATCACGGCCTCGTCCGCATAGCGCATCGCAAGCGTCGCTCCGCGTTCGATACCGGCCGGGCTGTCGCACACGATCCAGTCGAACTTCGTGCGCAGCTCCGCGATGACGCCGCCGATACCCTCGTCGGTCAGCGCATCCTTGTCCCTCGTCTGCGATGCCGGCAGCAGCCAGAGATTTTCGAGGCGCTTGTCGCGGATCAGCGCCTGCGGAAGCTTGGCGACACCCTGCACCACGTTGATGAGATCGAACACCACGCGCCGTTCCGCCCCCATCACGAGATCGAGGTTGCGAAGGCCGACGTCGAAGTCGACGACCACCACGTTACCCCCGTTCTGCGCGAGCGCCGCGCCCAACGCGGCTGTCGTTGTCGTTTTTCCAACGCCACCTTTGCCGGACGTAACGACCAGAACCTTGGCCATGCTTATCTCCTCAATCGGTTAATTCAGCGGGGTTATTCTCATGGTCTCGCCCTGCAGCCAGGCCTGAGCCGGCTGGTTGCGCAGCGACATGTCGATTTCTTCCGCGGTCTGGTAGTAGCCGTCGATTGCCAGAAGCTCGGCTTCGATCCTCTGGCAATAGATCCGCGCGGCCGCATTGCCGTTGACGCCCGCCATCGCCCGCCCGCGCAGCGTGCCGTAGACATGGATCGACCCGCCGGCAACGATCTCGGCACCCGATCCGACCGAACCCAGCACGGTGACATCGCCGTCAGTAAAGATAATCGATTGACCGGAGCGCACCGGGCTCTCGAGCAGCAGCGAGTTGACCTTCGGTTTGACCTCAGGCTTTTTCTGCGGTCCCGATCCCGTGATCACGCAATGACGGCCTCCGGTCAGTAGCGGCGGCATGTTCGGCGTCAGACGATCTTCATCCACGCTTTCGATGCCGAGGATGCGAATCTTGCGCTCTTCCAGGCTTGCCACGAGGTGAGCGATGGCGGGCGCGCTGAGGTCGACTGACGACAGGTCAAGTACCACCGGCTTGCCGACGAAAAATCCCGGCGAGCGCGCCAGCGTCGCGTCAATTTCCTCAAGCCAGCCGACGATCGGCACGACGGGGCTGAAAACAAACGCAACGTAGGAGCGACCGCGAAGCCGTACCTGCTGACGCATCGGGTCCGCTTTGACGTCCATAATGGAAACTCGCCTTCCTTATTGAATGGTTAAGGATTGACGAACTTGGTTAACGCTTGATTAACGGACGCGGCGTCATGCGCCGCCGACAACGTGTCGCCACGTCCGCCAGGCGCCACGAAATTAAGGTTGCGATAACGCAAAAATCGCTGGAAATTGGGCACCTTTGTGGCCGACTGGGAAAGCAAGTCAGCGAGAAGAATCGCAAAACCTTTTCTGCGCTGTGGATTTCCTGCGTAGCTACCAAGTTGTTGGCAGGCAAGACCTCAACTTACTTCCGTCATTTTTCCGACTTAATATAGTCTCCGCGCGGTTCCATCAAAACTGGGTGATCCCAACGGATTTATTTTCTGTCGGGCACACTTTCGCTGCGAAGCGGACATTTGCCAAAGGGGACACGGCAATGGAAGCGACAGGTTGCGGGCTCGAGATTCGATTTCACCGACCGGTGTCATCCAATTCGGATTCGGCATCCGACGTTTTGAATCAAATCTCCCGACCAACCTTCGTAACTGGTTTGGACCGACAGCGGATTATTCCGTGCACCGGTCTTCATCGCTAGGAACTTCATTCCAACGCGTCAAAAGCAACGTAAAACAGTCAGGCGTGATGAGGAGTAGGCGTATGAGTGCCATGAGTGAACAAGACCATCTCAACCCTCGCGATCCACTTTACTACGCACCTCGCGAACTCCGCGAGCGATCGCGGTCGCGACTGACGCCGCCTGCGGGAGCAGGCTCCGATCAGCCATTCGCTCCCGCTTCCTTCGAAAGCGAGCTGGAGAACGCCGTATCGCAGGCCCTGCGGCATCCGCTCGATCCCGAAGTCATCCAGGAACTCCCCGAATTTACACGCGAAATGGACCGGCGCGGAGCGCTGTTCAGCGTCGCCGGGCGGTTCGCCGCCGCGGTCGGCGTTTCGGCCCTCGTGGCGTTGTTCTTTGTCGTGATGGTGCCGGCGTCACGACAATCGGACGGCGACAGTTCAGCGTCGCCGGGAATCGTTCAATCGATCAGGACCGCCGTGCTGCCCCAACCAAGGGAAGCTGCGTCGAAATCGGCGATCGGCGAATTCCAGCCGATCCTGACGTCAACCCAGGCGGGGCGTCCGGCCAACCCGGAACAGGCTGAGCAGTTGCTGAAGCAGTTCATGCAATGGCGTGAGAAGCCGGCGCCAACGGCGCCCTAGATACAAGTTCGTAATGACAACTTACGCGGAGGAAGCGGCGATGTCTGAAGACCGATCCAATACCACCCTAGGTCTCGCGGAGGTTGCCATGACTTGCCGCTGGATCAAATGGCTTCCCGTGGTTCTGCTCGCCGGCACAGCCGGTGCGACCGCGAGCGAAAACACCGATATCGTCCGCGATCTTGCAGGTCGGGTCGGACCCATCGTCGGTTCGGCGTTGGCCTGCCGCGACATTTCACGTCCGCGTATTCAAATCATCGCCGAAAAATTTGCCACGGTGATCAGGGAGGTTTCAACCAACGAGGCCGAACGATCCGATCTCACGCAACAGTTCGATCGCAGCGTGACCGACGGCCGGGGCGCGGTCACGTCAGGCAAAGTCGACTGCAAGGTGGCGGACCGGCAGCTTTCCGATCTCGAACGGTCGATTGCCGGGCCAAGCCTGTCCAGCGTCATCGCGCCAGCCGCAGCCGCAGCCGCCACGTCGATCGCTCCGGTCGCGCCGGCCGTTTCAGCGTCAGCGCCAGCCCAGCGTGGCATCACCGATCGTGAAATCCGGTTCGGAATCGCGGCGCCGTTCTCTGGCTCTGCCAAGGAACTCGGGCGTCAGATGAAGCTCGGAATCGATACGGCTTTCAACCGCATCAACGACGCGGGCGGCATCGACGGCCGAATGCTGAGGCTGGTCGCGGCCGATGACGGTTATGAACCGACCCGCACTCCCGAGGCCATGAAGCAGCTTTACGAGAAGGAGCAGGTGTTCGGCGTCATTGGAAACGTGGGAACACCGACCGCGGTGGTAGCGATCCCCTACGCGCTCGAGCGACGCATGCTGTTCTTTGGCGCCTTCACCGGCGCGAATGTGCTGCGCAACGATCCACCCGATCGTTATGTCTTCAACTATCGCGCCAGCTACGCCGAGGAGACCGACGCCGTCGTGCGCTATCTGGTCAAGATTCGCCGGTTGCAAACAAGGCAGATCGCGGTGTTTGCCCAGCAGGATTCCTACGGCGATGCCGGATTTGCAGGGGTCGCGAAGGCGTTTCGGACCCTCGGCGCCAACGACGGCGCCATCCTGCGCCTCAACTACACGCGAAACACCGTCGATGTGGAAGATGCCGTCAATCAGCTGAAAGCGGCAAAACCCGCCATCAAGGCGGTGGTCATGGTGTCAACCTATCGGGCGGCCGCGCGATTCATCGAGAAGACGCGCGACCTCTATCCCGGGATGATCTATAGCAACGTATCGTTCGTCGGCAGCACGGCGCTGGCCGAGGAATTGAAGTTGCTGGGCGCACGCTACGCCAGCGGCGTCATCGTCACACAGGTGGTGCCGGCGGTGTCTGGCTATTCATCGGCGGTTCTCGAATACAAGAACGCGCTCGGCAAGTATTTTCCAGGCGAGGCGGCTGACTATGTGTCGCTCGAGGGTTACGTCGCCGCCAATGTTCTGATTCAGGCGATCAAGCGTACCGGGCCGCAACTCGATACCGAAAAGCTCATCGACACGCTTGAGACCATGCGTAACATCGATCTGGGTCTTGGGACGCAGCTCAATTTCGGCCGCTCCGAGCACCAGGCTTCGCACAAGATATGGGGTACGGCGCTCGACGAGAGCGGTCGCTATCAGCCGATCGACCTGGAATGACCGTTGTCGTGACCTGAAATCGCGCGGCGCGGGCGGGGCTTTCGGGCTCGCCCGTCAGCGCTTTTCGATCACCAGGCTCTGAACGGCCCGGCCGAAATAGCCGCGCCGGTCTGCGAGTTGCGCCATCGCAAGGCCCGCACCATCGGGGCCGATCCGGGATTCGGCATCGAGCAGGATCCACTCGCCGACCGGCTGCCGCGCCAGGCTGACGGTGAGATCGGCGTTGATGAAGGTCCATTGCCGGAAATCGAGCGCGGCCGAGGTGCCGTTGCAGAAATCCGCCGCGACCACCGCGCGCATCGCCTGCGAAACCGGCGATCCCTCGATCAGCTCCTGATCGACCCGAAACCAGATCGCGCCGGGACCGGGCACCCCGAACCGGCCACGCGCGGCCCGCATCGAAATCGCCTTCACGAATGGGCTGCCCGCGTGATCCGCGGGCTCGACGGGCGATTGATCGGGACCAGGCAGATCGACCCTCACATCCTCGATCTCCTGCGGCAGATTCTGCGCTTGAGCCCTGATCTTCAGCACGGTGGCGCCGGCCACGACGACGCCGTCGGCGAGCAGCCTGACGGCGCAGAGCTGGATCTTGCGTCCCTCGCGCAGCACTTCGGTCTCGATCGTCAGCGGTGCCACCGGCACGGGGCGCATCAGATCGATGGTCACGCGCGCGATGTGCATGGGTGCGGGTGCAGGGATCGCCTCTGCCGCCCAGACCACCAGTGCCGCCGGTGCGGAGCCATGCTGCATGCGGGCATCCCACGGACCAGCCGCGTCGGCACTGGTGACAACGCGATCACCGTCGATGCGGTAGATGGCGTCCATCAGGTCAGCGCGGGATCGACGGCTTCGGCGTATTCGCGCTTTAACCGAGCGATCAGTTCGGCGGCCGGCAGAACCTTGGCCACGCTGCCGACGCCCTGGCCGCTCCCCCAGATCTCCTTCCAGGCCTTCGGTTTTGCCCGTTCGCCGGACGAGTCGGTGCCGAAGCTCATCTTGGATGGGTCGGAAGTCGGAAGGTTGTCGGGATCCATGCCGGCGGCGATGATCGAGGGCTTGAGATAGTTGCCGTGCACGCCGGTGAAAAGGTTCGAATAGACGATGTCTTCGGCCCCCGAGTTGGTGATCATCTGCTTGTAGCCCTCGACTGCATTCGCTTCCGACGTGGCGATGAAGGCGGAGCCGATATAGGCGAAGTCGGCGCCAAGCGTCCGCGCAGCGCGGATGGCGCGGCCGGTGGCGATCGCCCCCGACAACGCAATCGGCCCATCGAACCATTGCCGGGTTTCCGCCACGAAGGCGAACGGCGAAATCTCGCCTGCATGGCCGCCGGCGCCCGCGGATACCAGGATCAGGCCGTCGGCCCCCTTCTCGATCGCCTTGTGCGCGAATTTCTGGTTGATCACGTCGTGGAAGACGATGCATCCCCAGCCGTGTGCCGCCTGGTTCAGTTCCTCGCGCGCGCCAAGTGACGTAATCATCATCGGCACCTTGTGCTTTGCGCAAAGCGCGAGATCCTGATCGAGCCGATTGTTCGACTTGTGGACGATCTGGTTGACCGCGAATGGCGCCGACAGCCGATCGGGGTGAGCCTTGTCGTGCGCGGCGAGTTCTTCTTTGATCTGCGCCAACCACTCGTCGAGCAGGGCAGCCGGGCGTGCATTCAGTGCCGGAAACGATCCGACCACACCCGCCTTGCACTGGGCGATCACCAGATCCGGCACGGAAATAATGAACAGCGGCGCACCGATCACGGGTAAGGACAGACGACCCCTAAACAAGGCAGGCATAGACATTCGAGACGATCCTTCGGGTTGTTCGGGAGTGACGCACCGACCCAAGACGGCAGACGGCTATATCAACAATGCGATCTTTACACTGTCAAGTATTGCGTTTTCAGGCTGGACGGACTGACTCTTGTGCGAACCGTCATTGCACTCCAGGTTATGATGCGAGCGCGATCTTTTCTGAAAACCGGGCGCCGCTTTTCGGCATCATGCTCTATTGGCATAACGCCCTTGTCACATGGTTTTCGGTCTTGCAGTCGCCCGGCTCACGCTTTCGACCCGGCAGGAACACCTTGGGTGAGCATTTTTCGGCGGCATCGGTGTCGAGGCTCTTGCCTTCCTTGTAACCCCTGGACTGACACAGCTTGTCGGCGCCGGCCTTGCAGTCCGGTGCGCCATTGGCAGCTACCGAACATGGCACGCGTCCGGTCACGATGGAGGACGGCTGGGCCAGTCGCGACAGGCTGTCGCCCGCCTCCTTGGCGGCATCCCTGGCGCGCGCGTTGAGGTCGTCGATCGTTTCCCCCGGGCTCTTCAAGGTCGGAAGGATCGACAGCGATTTCTCGAACAGCTTTCCCATTTCGTTGATCAGGCCGGGCGTTTCTTTCTGGGCCGGCGACTGTCCTGGCTCGGCTGGTTGGAACCCAGGCGGATTCGGTTGATCTTGCTCGGCCGGCGATTGCAGGCCGGGCGAGAGTGGCGGCGACGATTGCGGCCAGGCGATATCGGGCGAGATCATAAATAACGACAACGCCAGATTTGCGATCGCCCTTTGCGCACCGCGCGTCTCGAAGAAGTGGCAGGTCCGATCAGGCATTTCGCGAACGTAACCTCAGGCCCGGGATGCGGCAACGCCGCGCTGCGCTAGATCAGCCGGTAGGCGATGTAAAATCCGAGAACCAGGACCGCGGCGCCGATACCGACCCACAGGCCGAGGCGCTTTTCGAGTTCGGCCCGGATCGAGTCGCCATACCTGTTGAGCAGGATCGCGACCACGAAGAAGCGGCCGCCCCGCGCGACGATCGAGCACAGAACGAACAGCCAGACATTATACCCGGCAAATCCCGACGTGATGGTCACGAGCTTGTAGGGGATCGGGGTCAACCCCTTCAGGAGGATGATCACCGCGCCCCACTCGGCATAGGACGCGCGAAAGGCTTCGACCTTTCCGCCGAGGCCGTAGAGATTGATCAGCCACTGCCCGACCGAGTCGTAAAGCAAGGCGCCGATCGCATATCCCAGCACGCCGCCCGCGACCGAAGCGATCGTGCAGACGGCGGCGAACCACCAGGCCCGCTTCGGCCGCGCCAGCGACATCGGAAGCAGCATGATATCGGGAGGTATCGGAAAGAACGAGCTTTCGGCGAAGGATACGGCTGCCAGAATCCAGAGCGCGTAGGGCTTGTCAGCGGCGTCGATGCACCAATTATAGATCCGTTTCAACATGGGGCGCATGAACCATCACGGAACGGATTTGTCCATGCCGGTCGGCAGCCTGTGGGGGCGGAGTTACGGGCGCTTGCGCAGGGTCCGGCCCTGAAGCGCGACAATTCGCTGTCGAACTACCGGAGCGGGCGTGGCGACCTTGGACAGCTTGACCGGCGACTTCGGTAATTTCTCGGCGATGCCAAGCAGCTGCTCGCGCCGGTCCATTTCATGCCAGACATCCTCCGGCTTGACGCCGGCGGCCGCCCATAAAACGGTCAGGTTATAGAGCAGGTCGGCGCTTTCGCGGACCACCGCATCGGAATTGCCGCTAACCGCGTCGATGGCGACTTCGATGGCTTCTTCGGCCAGTTTCTTGGCCATCCTGGCGGGGCCGCGCTGAAATAGCCGGGCGGTTCGCGACGTCACCGGATCGAGATCCCTGGCCGCGATCACCGCCTGATAGAGCCGTTCGAGCGAATCAGTCATTGCCCGAAACTAGCCCAAACCAATGCTCGGCGTGTTAACGGGCGGGTCGACAAACCCAAAAAAAATCCACCGGCGTAGAGCCAGTGGATTCATGTTGAACGATGCGTGACTACCAGTTGCCGTAGCCGTAAGCATTGGGATTATTGTAACCGCCGGGGTGGTGATAGGCCCGACTTCCGTAGTATGGGCCGCCGCCGTAGCCATAATAGGCCGGTGGCGCGTCATAGTAACCATAACTGCCCTCATAATAATCGCGCCGGTTCTGGCTGGCTGCGATAGCCAGACCGGTGCCGACAATCCCGGCGAAGGCCGCGGCTGCCGCCGCGCCACCGCGGCCATAATGCCTGCGACGGGCGCTGATATCGGTCGAGCCGCTGGTCCCAGTCACAACCGTCTTGCCTTTATCTGAAGGCACGGAGCCTGCGAGGGCCGTCGACGGCTCGACCGCCGTCAAGGCCATTGCCACAACCGTCGCAACCGCGCCGGCGCGGCCAATCGATGAAAACAAACCTTTTCGCACGAACATTCTGGTATCCTCCGTGGTCGCTTGGCCCGACAGGCCTCCGACGGCTAACCACTGAGCCTACATTAGGTTCCCCGGTCCGAATGCAAGCTGAACGATCGGTGACAAAATCGTGACAGTCATCTGCCATTCACACGGTCTGAGGCAGTTGGTGATGGACATCCGGCCTTAGCGAAACCAACATGGTCGCCGAGGCTTGTTGTGCCGTCTGCGGATACCCGTCAATGCATGTGACCCCGATCGAAACAATCCGCGTTCTGCTGGCGTCGCTGGTCGGCCTCAGCGGCCTGGCCGGCTGCGGCGCGGGACACGCCCAAGCCGCAAATGAGCCCCGGCAGCCCCTCGCGATCCAGTTCTCGCTCGACCGTCCGCTCGACGCCGCCGCGGCGCCCTTGGTGATGGCGGCAGCCGGCGGCGGGTTCAGCGCGGAAGGCCTGTCGGTCAACATCAACATCGCCAATGGATCGCCTGACGCGATCGCGCGCGTCGCGGCAGGCAGCAGCGATTTCGCCCTGGTCGACATCAACGCGCTGGTACGGTTTCGCGACAAGCCCGGAGCCCCGCCCGTCAAGGCCGTATTCATGCTATTCAACCAGGCGCCGTATGCGATCGTCGCGCGCAAGAGTCGGGGCATCAAGGCACTGTCAGATCTCGACGGCAAGACGCTCGGCGTCGCCGAGGGCGATCTGTCGGTGCGGTTCTGGCCAGCGGTTGCCAAGCTGAACGGCATCAACCTGGCGACGGTAAAGCAGAACAGCATCGGTGCAGCCGTCCGCGAGCCCATGCTTTCAGCAGGCCAGGTCGATGCGGTCACCGGGTTTTCCTACCTTTCAGCGGTGAACCTCAGGGACCGTGGGGTACCGGCCGATGACCTCGCGGTGCTTCGCTTCGCCGATTATGGCTGCGAGGCCTACGGCTTCGCGTTGATCGTCGATCCAGCCCTCGCGGCAGCCAAACCCGAGGCCGTGAACGGCTTCGTGCGCGCGGTGATCGCCGGCACCCATCTTACACTCAGGGATCCCGGACGCGCGGCGGCCGAAGTGGTCGGGCGGATCGAGGGTAGCTCGCGCGATCTGGAGCTTGAGCGCCTGCGTGTCATCATCCGCGACAACATCCTGACCGGAGAGGTCAGACACAACGGTATCGGCGGTATCGATTTCGCCAGGTTCGAGCGGTCCATCGACCAGATGGCGGAAGATTTCAAGTTTCAGAAGCGGCCCGCCGCGACCGATATTTTCGACGATTCGTTCCTGCCGCCGCTCAACGGTCGCCTCATCAATTGAGCATAAATTCCGGCGAAACGCTGGTTCTCTTGCGCGATCCCTGATTAGAATGCGGCCTTCAGGCAATCGTCAACCCGGTCGCTGCGCCCACCGTTTCATGAGTCACGCCGGCATGTCCCTGCTCCGCCTCTACATCCGCGTCCTCCAATTGCTCGGCAAGGAAGCGCGGTTGGGCTGGATCCTGGCCGGTGCCAATCTGCTCTTGGCCGGCGCACAATTCGCCGAGCCGGTGCTATTCGGGCGCATCGTCGACGTACTCTCCGGCAAGCCTTTCACCGGCCCGCTCGCCTCGTCATCCGCATGGCCGCTGCTGGCGGCATGGGTGGCCTTCGGCCTGTTCACGATTCTCTGCAGTGCCGCGGTCGCGCTGCACGCGGACCGGCTGGCGCACCGCCAGCGCCAGGCCGTGCTGACGGATTATTTCGAACACATCATGCAACTGCCGCTGACCTTCCACACCGGCACACATTCCGGCCGGCTGATGAAAGTGATGCTCAACGGCACCGACTCGCTGTGGCGGCTATGGGTCGGATTTTTCCGCGAGCATTTCGCAGCGATCATGTCGCTGGTGTTACTGCTGCCGCTCGCGTTCTACATCAACTGGCGGCTGGCGATCCTGTTGTTCGTGCTGTGCGTGGTATTCACCGTGCTGACCACGCTGGTGGTACGCAAGACCTACGGCATGCAGAGCGAGGTGGAGGCACATTACAGCGACCTTTCGGCGCGTGCCTCGGATGCGCTCGGCAATGTCGCGCTGGTGCAGAGCTTCGTGCGAATCGACGCCGAGGTACAGGGCCTGCGGTTCGTCGCCGACAAGCTACTGGCGGTGCAGATGCCGGTGCTGTCATGGTGGGCGCTGGTCACCGTCATCACCCGCGCTTCGACCACCATTACGGTATTGGCGATCTTTACCGTGGGCATCGCCCTGCACGCGCAAGGTCTCACTACCGTCGGCGAGATCGTGATGTTCGTCAGCTTCGCGACCATGCTGATCCAGAAGCTCGAACAGGTGGTGAGCTTCATCAACAGCGTCTTCATGGAAGCGCCGAGGCTGCAGGAATTCTTCAACGTGCTGGACACCGTGCCGGCGGTACGCGACCGGCCGGAGGCGGTCGATACCGGGCGGCTTTCGGGTCTCGTCGAATTCAATGGTGTTTCGTTCTCCTACGATGGCAGGCGGCCCGCGGTCGAAGACCTTTCCTTCACCGCCCTGCCCGGACAGACCGTCGCCCTGGTCGGGCCGACCGGTGCGGGCAAATCGACCGCGATCGCACTTCTGCACCGCGCGTTCGATCCGCAGTCCGGAATCATCAAGATCGACGGCATGGAAATAAGGGCACTCAAGCTGACCGCGTTGCGACGGAATATCGGCGTGGTGTTCCAGGAGGCGCTGCTGTTCAACCGCTCGCTGGCCGACAATCTGCGCGTCGGCAAGCCGGACGCCACCGAGGAGGAAATACGCGTCGCCGCAGCGCGCGCCCAGGCGCTTGAATTCATCGAACGCAGCGAGAAGAAATTCGACACCCATGCAGGCGAACGCGGCCGCATGCTCTCCGGCGGCGAACGACAGCGACTGTCGATCGCGCGCGCGATATTGAAAGACCCGCCGATCCTGATCCTCGACGAGGCGACCAGTGCGCTCGACGCCGTCACTGAAGCCAAGGTGAACGCTGCGCTCGACGAGGTAATGAAGGGGCGCACGACGTTCGTCATCGCGCACCGGCTTTCGACCATTCGCAACGCCACGCGGATCCTGATGTTTGACGGCGGACGCGTGATCGAGAGCGGAACCTTCGATGAACTGGTGGCAAAAGGCGGCCGTTTTGCGGAACTCGCGCGCGCCCAGTTCATGGTCCAGGAAAATGCGCGGGCGCGCATCGATGCGCCGATCGACAGCGAGACCGCTGTCAATATTTAAGTGTTGCCGAAATTGCGCCCATTTCGTCCACGATTTAATCGCATGGGCCCCTGTTCTGTGCCGGCGAGCCGGTATAGGTTCGCACCGCCGCAGGCGATGGCACCGGATTCGCTTGAAACCCGAAACTCATCATCGTTGACCGCCTTGCGAGGTGGGTCTCAAAGGACCGGAATCGGATCGTGCATTTCACTCGCCCTTTGCTTCGTACCTCATTGAGCCTGTTTCTGGCCGTCGCGGCGCTCGCCTTCGCGACCTCGCGCATCGTGCACGCCGAGGCGCTGCTGGTTGTCGAAGCCGACAGCGGAAAGGTCCTGCAGGCCGAAAACGCTACCTACCCCTGGTATCCCGCGTCCGTCACCAAGATCATGACGGCCTACGTCACCCTCAAGGCGGTCAAGGACGGACGCCTGACGCTCGACACGCTGCTCACGGTGTCCCCGGTCGCCGCATCGCAGTCGCCATCCAAGATGGGGTTCCGCCCGGGCATGCAGGTCACGATCGATAACGCGCTCAAGATGATGATGGTGAAGTCGGCCAACGACATGGCGGTGGTTCTCGCCGAAGGGGTCGGCGGGTCGATCGACGGATTTTCGGCACAGATGAATCAGGCCGCGCAGAAGCTCGGCATGACCCAGAGCAACTATGTCAATCCGAACGGCCTGCCCGCGGATGGTCAGATCACATCGGCGCGCGACCTCGCGATTCTGGCCCGCGCCGTCATTCGAGATCTGCCGGAATATGAATATTTCATGCATATTCCCTCGATCCGATACGGCCGCAGGATCACGCAGAATTTCAACCGGCTGATCGGACGCTACCCGGGCGCCGACGGTTTCAAGACCGGCTTCATCTGCGCCTCCGGCTACAATCTGGTGGCGTCAGCCACCCGCAACGGCAAGCGGCTGATCGCGGTCGTGCTGGGCGCCTCCTCGGGGCAGACGCGCGCGGTGCGTGCCGCGCAGTTGCTCGATCGAGGCTTCGCCAATAACGGGCTGTCGTGGCTGCGGCCCGCGCTCGGTACCGTCGACGGTCTGGCGCCGATCGATGCGTCGCCGCCGAACCTGCGCGACGAGATGTGTAACGGCAAGCGCAAGCGGCCTGCCAGCGACGAGGACGAGGACACCGTCGCGAGCAATGC
>Ga0209069_10000257_pt1 | contig 22997 bp, 22 predicted proteins | sample Str013_2_FD_187202 | JGI IMG/M metagenome (GOLD analysis project Ga0209069, IMG submission 187202) | Freshwater sediment microbial communities in response to fracking from Pennsylvania, USA - Straight Creek_MetaG_SC_2013 (SPAdes) (version 2) | ecosystem: Environmental > Aquatic > Freshwater >...
GTGATGGGGTGACGATCACGTCGGCGGCAGTGGCGATGCCGTCGACGACGACGTTCGTCTTCGCGTGCCCGGCGGCGCAAGACACTCGGACGAGGTGGAGCGCTGGTGCGTCGCCGACGAGCTTGTAGGAGATCGACTCGGTTGCGCCCGTTGGCGCGATCGTCAACACGTTGATGCCGGCTGGCGCGCCGTCGCATGCACTGGCGCTCGCCAGCATCAAGCCCGTGCTGGCGCCACCGGTGGTGCGCAGGCCTTGGAGATCGGCGGGCAAGAACGCCGCCAACGTCTGGGCGTAGCGCGTTGCCTCGATGCGATCGGCGGCGCTGGAGGCGGTCCGCAGACCGACCGACATCGTGACCCCGATCGCCGAGGTGATGAAGCCGAGGATCATGATCGAGATCACCAGCTCGGCGAGCGTGAACCCGTCGTCGGTCGGCGCTCGCTCTGGTGCCCGCACGTCCACCGCTCAGCCTCGCTTCAGCACGGTCAGCGACTGCTCGGCCCGCCCGTTGGCGGAACGGACCCGGACCGTCACTTGTTGCAAGCGGAACAACGGGTTGGAAGTGTCGAAGCAGGTCGTGCCGAACGTCGCTCCGTCGAAGTAACGGACCTGGGTGACGGTGACGTTGGCGGCGGTGATCGTCGCCGGCACGTCGAGACCACTGGTCGCGTTGTACGTCGTCGCCGTGGCGCAGTTCTGGTACGGGTTGCGGTTGACATCGAGGATCGACTCGACGGCGGCAGTCAACGTCGTCGCCACCGCGGCATGCTTCTCGCTGCGGTCTGACGAGATCGCCAACGTCCCGAACGCGCCGACGATCGTGACGACGGCGGCGCCGAGCATCATCACCGCCATCGTCACCTCGACGAGCGAGATGCCGTCGTCGCGGCGCGTCGCCGTCGTGCGGCACGGACGACCTGCTCGCATTGCCGTCACCGAACGTTGGCCTGTCGGAAGATGCCGTACATGGCAGTGACGAGGGCAAGCGCGACGAAGCCGACGACGACGCCCATGGCGACGATCACGGCCGGCTCGAACAGGTCCGTGAACCGCTTCATCCGGTAGTTCAGCTCGCCCTCGTAGAACGAGGCCGCCGACCCGAGCTGCTCATCGAGCGTGCCGGTCGACTCGCCGACCTTGATCATCTGGTTCGCCGCAGCCGGGAACAACCCGGTGTCGGCAATCGGACGTGCGAGTCCTTGGCCGCGGATCATCTCCTCGCGAGCGCGCGCCAGGCCGCGCTGGTAGACGCGGTTGGACGTCGAGTCGATGGCGACGGTCAGCGCATCGGGCAAGGCGACGCCGGCCTGAACGAGCGCGGCCATGATCCGGCAGAAGCGTTCGACGATGACGAAGCGCACGAGCCCGCCGACCGATGGCAGCCGCAACACGAAGCGATCGCGCCGGTAGCGGCCGCGTTCGGTCTTGGCGACGAGCATGATCGTCGCGATCGTGCACGCACCGCCACCGAGCAAGGCCGGCCACCAGTTCGACAGGAAGTCGGTCATCGCCAGCAGGGCGCGCGTGATCGGTGGGAGCTTGGAGTCGAGCTCGCCGAAGAACTTCTTGAACTGCGGGAGCACGAACGCCGACAGCACGACGACGGTGACGACGGCCATCACCGCCACGACCGATGGGTAGGTGAGTGCCGACTTCACCTTTCGGCGCGCCTCGAGGTCGCGCTCGACGTAGTGGGCGAGTTGATCGAGGACGTCGTCGAGCCGTCCGGTCAGCTCGGCCGAGCGAACCATCGAGATGTAGTACGGCGGGAAGACGTCGGTGTGGCGTGCCACCGCCGTGGCGAAGCTGGCGCCGCTGCGCAGCGCGTAGCTCATGTCGTCGAGCGCACGCGCCATTGGCCGCTTCGCCTCTTCGGCGATGACCTGCAGCGCGTCGAGGACGCCGATCCCGGCGCGCAGGAACGATGAGCACTGGCGCGAGAAGTTCATCAGCTCCTCGGGCTTGACCTTGCCACTGCCGATCTGGACGCTGTACCACGGTCGCTTGGCGCGGTTCTTGCCGCTGCCCTTGCCGCTCGCGCCGCCGTGCTTGTAGGCCGCGGCGCGTGCCGCCGGATGGTTGAGCGGGTCCTTGCCGCGCCGGCGCGTTCGAGCGCGGTGCAGCCCTGGATCAACTGTCGTCGGTGTCGTCGAGCTCATCGTGCCTAGACCACGTAGACCGTGCGGATGATCTCCGCGATCGTCGTGACGTCGTCTGAGACGAGGCGCAGCGCTTGCGTCCGCAACGGCTGCATGCCTTGGCGGATGACCAAGTCGCGCAGCTCGCGCGGCGAAGAACCGGTGATCAACATCTGGCGCACCTCGTCGGTGACGGCAAGGACCTCGTACACGCCGATGCGGTCGCGGTAGCCGGTGCCGGCGCAGACGTTGCAACCCTCACCATGGATCCAACGAGGTTTCGGGATGCCGCCGAGCTGCTGGTAGAAGAGCATCTCGCTCGGCGTTGGCTGGTACGGGGCGATGCAGCTCTGGCAGATGCGCCGCACCAGTCGTTGGCCGACGACGCCGACGATCGCCGACGCAACCAAGAACGGCTCGATGCCCATGTCCAGCAAGCGGTAGAGCGCCGACGCGGCGTCGGTGGCATGGATCGACGACAGCACGAGGTGGCCGGTGAGCGCCGACTGCACGGCGATGCGCGCCGTCTCGACGTCACGGACCTCACCGACGAGGATCACGTCGGGGTCTTGGCGCAAGATCGACTTCAGTCCCGACGCGAACGTCACGTCCGCCTGCTCGTTGATCTGGATCTGGTTGACGGAACGGAAGACGTACTCGACCGGATCCTCGATCGTCATCACGTTGACCTCGTCGCGATGGATCTCGGTCAGCGTCGCGTACAGCGTCGTCGTCTTGCCGCTGCCCGTCGGTCCCGACACGATCATCATCCCGAACGGCGAGCGCACGAGCTGCGAGTAGCGGTGGTGGATCTCGGCCGGCATTCCCAGCTCGCCCAACGTATACAACGAGCGGCTCTTGTCGAGCAGCCGTAGCACCGCCTTCTCGCCCCAGATCGTTGCCGTCGTCGAGACGCGCACGTCGACGTCGCGCCCGTCGATCGTCATCTGGAACTGACCGTCTTGCGGGCGGCGCCGCTCGACGATGTTCATGTTCGCCATGATCTTGATCCGGCTGACGAGGGCCGGAGCCATCGATGCCGGCAACGTCAGCACTTGGTTCAAGGCGCCGTCGATGCGGTAGCGAACACGGACGTGCTCATCGATCGGCTCGATGTGGATGTCCGAGGCGCGATCGCGCATCGCTTGGGTGACGACCTTGTTGACGACCTGGATGATCGGGGCGTCATCGTCGATCGTGACGCGGGGATCGCCGTCGGCCGGCAGCCGGGCGATCTCGGCACCTTCGAAGGCGGCGACGTGCTCGCCGACCTCGGCAAGGGCGCGGTAGGCGCGGTTGATGGCGCTGCGCAGCTCTTCGAGCGGCGCGAGGTGAAGCGTGACTTCGCGCACAGGGAGCACGGCGAGCAGTTCGTCGACGCGAACGTCGAGGGGATCGGAGATGACGACGTCGAGGTGCCCATCGAGGAGGCGCAGCGGGACGACCATCAGGCTGCGCGCCGCCGACTCCGAGATCAGGCCGGTGGCGTCGGGCTCCGGGTTGTCGCGGCGCAGGTCGGCCATCGGGATCCCGAACTGGCGGCTGAGGGCGTTGGCCAGGACACGGTCATCGATGATCCCCTGGTCGATCAGGATCGAGCCGAGCCGGCGGCCGCTGACCTGCTGGCGTGTGAGCGCGCCGGCGACATCGGTCGGTGTGATCAGGCCGTCGGTGAGCAGCAGGTCGCCGAGGCGCGGTTGGCCGGCGGCGGCGCGCCCGATCGGCGGGCGTACGAGCGGCCCCGGATGGAAGCCGACCGCCTCGTTGGAGCGCGTCCGGCGCATCAGAGCCACGCGTCGCGGCTCCTGCGATCGTGCCCGGCCCGCGCCGGCCGGGCTGGTTCGGCATGCCAATCGGTGCCGACGAGCGCACGCCCAACGCACGCCGAGGTGTTTGCCGCCATGTGGAAAGTCCCGCCCAATCGTGATCCCAGCCGCATCGCTACTCACGCACCGTACGAAGGTGCCTCCGGTGAGCGCGCTGAACGATCTACATCCGAGCAAAATCAAGGCAAACTGGTGTTAAGAGATCCTCTTCTTCGGCACGTTTGGGCGCTTAACGTGGCGCTGTCGGGGCACACCTGACGCTCAGAGTGGTCGCGCTGGCGTCGGCGAAATCGGCAGGCCGCGACAGGTCAGCGGCTCGCGGCGGCGATCGTCCCCCGTGGTCCGCCGCTGCACATCTCGTGGAGCATCGTCTTGAAACCGGCTTCGTCGACCTCGGTGACGAGGCGAACGTTCGCCGCCGCCCGGGTCCCAGGGCGACGGTCGATGAGCAGCGTCCCCCGAGCCGGACCTTTGGAGACGACCTCGACCGCGGTCAGCTCCGAGGCTCGGATCAGATCGGGCCGCAACACAACCGCCATCGTGATCGGATCGGGCAGGTCGTAGCCGGCGAGGCCGGTGACGTGACGGCAGAACGCGGCGACGGCGAGGTTGATCTGCTGCACGAAGTCGGCTCGCACCGTGCCGAGGGCGACGAGCGCGTCTTGCTCCGCTGGGGTGATCACCGCGTACTTGCGCGACACGTCCCAGCCGACGAACGTCAGCTGGCCGGGTTGAGCGTGGTCGAGCACGATCTGGGCCGATTCCGGGTCGGCCCAGACGTTGAACTCGGCCGACGGCGAGGCGTTGCCCATCGCGTCGGCGACGCCGTACATGCACCACACATGGGCGAACTTGCCGAGCAGATCCGGATCGACGAGGAGCCCGGTGGCGACGTTCGACAACGGGCCAAGCGTGACCAGCGTCCGCGCGCCGGGCTCGGTGTTGGCCAGCCGCACGAGCGCGTTGACGGCATGCTCGGCATTCGCGTCGCGTGACGGCGGGGGAAGGATCGCGCCGCCCATGCCGTCGGCACCATGAACGTCTTGCGCGGTCTCCAGCCGCCGCAAGATCGGCGCGGCGCGCCCGGCGTAGATCGGCACGTCGGTTCGATCCATGATGTCGCAGGTGACGATGGCGTTGCGCACCGCGAGCGGCAGGGGCACGTTGCCGGCGACGACTGTGATCGCGTCAACCGTCACCGCCGGCTCGGCCAAGGCGAGCATCAGGGCCACGGCATCATCGGACGCGGTGTCGGTGTCGATCACGAGGCGCATCATGTCCACGCTACTGACCACGGCGATGTCGGCCGGTGCTGGGGTACCGTGCAGCGCGATGGGTCACACACGTCTGCGTCGTGCCGACGATCGCATCGACGCGCCGGTCGAGCGCCGTTGGGTGCGATCCCTGAGGCGGCGGGCGCGGCGCTTGGCGCTGCGTGCCTACCAACCGTGGGCGATGCGAGTCATCGCCCACGATCGCGTCGCGACCGTCGCCGGTGCTCGCATCGAAGTGCCCGCCGGCGTGTTCCACCCCGGTCTTCTGTACAGCTCGACGCGCTTCGTTGCTCGCCAGCTCGAACGGCTACCGATGGACGGCGCCTCGTTGCTCGAAGTTGGCTGTGGCGCCGGCCTGATCTCGGTGCTGGCGGCGAAGCGCGGCGCCCGCGTCACCGCACTCGACATCAACGTCACGGCCGTGCACTGCACGTTGGCCAATGCTCGGCGCAACGGCGTGGTCGTCGACGCCATCGTCTCGGATCTGTTCGACGCGCTGGCGCCGCGCCCGTTCGACATCGTCGTTGTCACGCCGCCGTACTTCCAGGCCGACCCGATCGATGACGCGGCGCGGGCTTGGTTCGCTGGCGCCAACTTCGAGTACTACCGCCGCCTGTTCGCCGGCATCGACGCGTTCGTCGGTCCGTCAACGCTGGCGCTCATGGGCCAAGGTGAGGACTCTGACATCGCCGCCATCGCTGCCATCGCTGCCGAGTGCGGTCTCCGCTTCGAGCTGTGGGCGAGCAAGGTCTTGTGGTTCGATCAGCAGAAGCTGTATCGGATCGTCGCTCGCTGAGCCGTCCGTTTCGCATCGCATCGCATCGCATCGCATCGTTAGCGATGCAGGTCGGGATCTTGCTGAACGACGCGTGTGCGCACGGTGAAGACGCTGTCGCCCGACAGCACCGCCGAGCGGGCCAGCAACCGCCCGTGATGCCAGTTGGACAACCCGAGCTCGGGGCGACGAAGCGCGAACTGACCGTCCACCCAGCGCGTGAAGCCGTCGCCGACGAACGGCGCTTCGATCGATCGCCAGAACGACTCTTGGGCGCGCTCGCTGTCACTGATCAGCGTCGCGACGAGGCGCGGGCTGTGCTCGTTGAACAGCGCAACAGCGTCATCGACCGATGGCACGACGACGAGGCTGACCTCGGGGGAGTCCTCCCACTCCCACTCGATGCCGAGCTCGTCGAGCGCGATCGACTCCGCCTTTGCTTCGGTCACCGTGCCCTCGGCGCGGCGGATCGTCACCTTGCGTGTGAACCACTCGCGGGGCACGTGCTGCTCGCTGCCGAGAGCGATGTGAAGCTTGGCAGTGCTGGCGCGGCGCTGGCCGGCGCGTTCGAGCGCAGCGAGGAACCGAGGCACGAGCACCTTCGCACGAGCCTCGACGACGGCGCAGACGTTGAGCGTGTTGCACACCTTGCGATCAAGCGAGTGGAACACGGCCGACTCGAACCGATCGGCGTCGGCATCGGGACCGGCAACGAGCCATGCGCCGCCGGTGCCGTGCAAGCTGACCGGGATGCCGGCTTGGCGCGCCACGGCACCGAGCTGGTCGACTGCCTCGCCCGAACCGCGCGCCACCGCCAACGCCAACGACGGGTGCGAGAACAACGCCCACCCCGCAGCGCGCGATGGCGTGTCAAGCAGGCGGACCACGCTGTCGGGCAAGCCGGCCGTCGCTAGTGCTGGTTGCAGCGCGTGCTCGACGATGGCGCGCGCCGTGCCCAACGCATCGGAGCCGATCCGGAACACGACGGTGTTCCCGCTGCGAAGCACACCGGTGGCGTCGGCGAAGACGTTCGGCCGGCCTTCGAACACGAAGCCGACGATGCCTAGTGGGGCGCGGCGTTGCTCCACGGTCCAGCCGTCGTGCTCGACGCGCTCGATGGTCCCGTCGCGCAGTGCTGTCGCATCGCGCCAACCGCGCAGCCCGGCGATCATGTCGGCGCGCATCTTGGCGTTCAGCGCGAGTCGCGTCGTCGAGCGCTGGCGCGCCTTGGCGTCGGCGATGTCGGTGGCGTTGGCGTTGGCGATCGGCGCGAACGCGTCGTCGTCGGCGAGGTGATCGGCGAACGCGTCGTAGAACGCGGTGATGGCGTCGTCGTCGACCGCGGCGAACGCCGTGAAGGCGCGGCGAGCATCATCGACCGCCTTGTGGACGAGGGCGACGTCGACGGCAGGAACGTGCAACAGCGCGCCCGTGGACTGAACGACGACCAGACGATCCCCACGGCGGAAGGCCGCAGCCAGGCCGGCAGGCACGTACGTCACCCGATCCCCGCCGTAGGGGATCGGCATGTCCGGAGTCAAAGACGTGAGTGCGTCGGCCATCGCCCGCCAGTCTGGCAAACGTCGGCGACGGCGCCGGGCATCTGAGCAAGCGCCGGCTGCGACACTGGTGCGGTGAGCAACATCAGATACAGCTCTTCGGCGGAGGGCATCGACGCGTCAGAGCTTGCTGGGTTCTTCGTCGGCTGGCCTCGGCCGCCAGACGAGCGTCAACGCTTACGTGTTCTACAGGCGGCGGACGAGGTAGTGATCGCTCGCGACTGCGATGGCACGCTCGTCGGGTTCGTCACCGCGATCACCGACGGCGTGTTCGCTGCCTACATCCCGCCTATCGAAGTCTTGCCTGCCTTCCAACGACGCGGCATTGGCAGCGCGCTCGTCGAGAACATGTTGAGTCGATTGCGCCAGTGCTACATGATCGATCTCGTCTGCGACGACGATGTTGCGCCGTTCTACGAGCGACTGGGTGGCACCCGCATCGGCGCCGTCGCCTGGCGCAGCTTGCCTCAGTAGTGGACCGACGTACCACTAGCTCAGCGAGCGCAGCGGCGAACGGTCAGGGCCAGCGGCGATCTCGACGGATGTGGCCAATCGCTTGGCTACAAGCGAGAAACCCCTTGTTTTCAAGGGTTTTCCGTTGTGTTCGATGGTGTGGCGGCGTACAATCGAACACATGTTCGCTACCCTTGCGGATGCGATCGACGGGCTACCAGACCTGTCCTCCAACCAAGATCTCGCCGACGCGTTCGCCTTGTTCGAACGCTTCCGCGCCAAGCTCTCCGCTGCCGTCGGCGAGTTCGATCGTGATTGCTTGTGGGAGCTTGACGGTGCTACCTCGATGACTGCGTGGCTCACCACACACGCCCGCATGCACCGCCCTGCCGCGGCCCGCTTCGCGTCGATCGCAGCACGGTCGCGATCACTACCGGTAACACGCGCCGCGTGGCAGTCGGGCGTGCTGTCCGGTGATCAAGTCCACGCCATCATCAGCGCCATCGACCCACGCGTCATCGATCAGTTCGCTGCTGCTGAAGCATGGTTGATCCCGACCGTCGCCGGGTTGAGCGTGCGTGACACCGGTTACGTCGCCCGCACCTGGAACACGCGTGCCATCGCCGCGCTCGACGAGCCCGAACCAGTCGCCGTGGAGAACCGCTGCCACCTCTCCCAAACGTTGGATGGCACCTGGGTCCTCGACGCCCACCTCGACAGCGACACCGGTCAGATCGTTGCCACCGCGATCCGCGAAGCCACCACCACCGACGATGTCGCCAACGGCGATCCCGTACGGACCGCCGCGCAACGCCGCGCCGACGCGCTCGTTGATCTGTGCCGCTTCTACCTCGACCACCACCAACAACCAGCCGGACGCCGCAACCGACCCCACCTCAACGTGGTCATCTCCTGGCACGACCTCCACGCCGGACACCCCGGACAGCACGTCGCCGGTGACCCGATCGACACCGCAACGATCCTCGCCCACAGCTGCGACGCCGAGATCCACCGCCTCCTCACCGACGGCGCGTCGACGATCTTGGACTACGGGATCGCCACCCGCACCGTCCCCAAAGGCCTGTTCAACGCGCTCGTCCTACGCGATCAACACTGCCGCTACCCCGGCTGCGACCGCCCACCCGACTGGTGCGACGCCCACCACATCACCCACTACTCACAAGGAGGACCCACCAGCCTGATCAACCTCGCCCTGCTCTGCCGACGACACCACCACAAATGCCACCAACCCGGCTGGCAACTCCAACTCGACCCCGACGCCACACTCACCATCACCACCCCCAACGGCCGCACCCTCACCAGCCGACCCACCGGCCACCAACTCGCCCTCCGATGTTGAGGCGTGCGACTGCGACTCGTCGCCGAGGTTGACTCGATCCTGCGCGCTCGAACCCGCAACCCTCGCGGTCTCGGTCACATGGACGCGCCTGACGCCTACGATCGGTCGGGTGAGCTTGTCCTTCGTCGTCGAAGGCGTCGCCGGCTGAGTGCAGTTGGCGGCCCGGTGCCGGCTATCATCGACACGGGATCCACGCTGTACGGGGAGGCGTCGAGATGAGCGAGACGATGAGGAAGCGGACTTCGGCAGTGACACCTCGCGGTGTCAACCACCTGGTGCTGAACGTTCGCGACATGGCTGAGTCGCACCACTTCTGGTGCGATCTGCTCGGCTTTCGTCAGGTCGGCGAGCTTCACCCTCGCGCCGACGGCATCCCGAGCATGACGATGCGCTTCTACAGCGGGGTCGTCGACGACGTCAACCACCACGACATCGCCCTTGTCGAGCGGCCGGGGCTTCCCGAGCCGCCGGCCGAGTGGAGCATGTTCGCCGGGGCCTCTGCCATCAACCACATCGCGATCACCTATCCCGATCGTGACTCGTGGCTCGAGCAGGTCGAGTTCCTCAAGGACTCCGGCGTGAAGATGAACCTTCGCGTCAACCACGGGATGACGCACAGCGTGTACATCAACGATCCAAACGGCTACGGGGTCGAGGTGCTCTACGACCTTCCTGCCGAGATCTGGCAAGGCGACATCGACGGCGCGCTCAACTATGCAGTCGTTCTTCCAGAGGACCAATTGCTCGTCGACGACGTCAACTACGAGACTGACTTCAGCCGCGCCCCGTAGCTAGCGCTGAGCGGCGATGCGCCGACTATCGACCGCCAGCCGAATCGTGGGGTTAGAAGTCAGCGGATGATCGTCGATCTCACCGAGTGGATCTTGGAGATGACGGACCCGCGTGATCTCACGCCTGGCCGCGAGCTGCCACTGGGCATCGAGGTGCGCCAGGCCGAGGTGCCGTCGGTGGAGCTCAGCCGCTTCTTGTACACCGCCGTCGGTGGCGACTGGTACTGGACTGGTCGGCTCGGTTGGACGTACGCCGAATGGCAGGCGTGGGTCGAGCGGCCCGAGCACGAAACGTGGATCGCCTACGACCGGGGGACGCCCGCCGGTTACGCCGCGCTCGTCCATCACACCGGCGACGATGATCAGGTCGAGATCGCCAACTTCGGTTTGATGGCGCCATTCATCGGTCGCGGCATCGGCGCCGGGTTGCTCACGGCTGCCGTCCGACGGGCGTGGATGCTCGGACCGCGCCGGGTGTGGCTGTCGACGTGCTCGCTCGACGGACCGAACGCGCTGCCCAACTACCTCGCTCGTGGCTTTCGCATCCACGCCATCGAACACGCCAGGAAAGACGTGCCCGAGCGGCCCATCGGTCCATGGCCAGGAGCCCGCTGAACCGTCGACCGTCGACCGTCGACCGTCAGCCGTCAACGGGTCGGTCGCCCAACGAGTGCGCCGTCAGCCAGCGGCGAGGGCGTCGATGATCTCGGCGAAGCGTTCGAGCGCGCCCGCGTCGGCGACGTTGGGCAGGCTGACGATCGCCTCGCCGACACCGGCCGCGGCCAACGAGCGGAAGCGTGTGATCTGATCGGCGACGATGGCGGCGTTGGCCTGCGTCGCCCAACGCTCGGCCGGCGTGCGACGGGGACGATGGCGTTCGACGAGCCCGGCGACCTCGGCGCCGTCGCCGCCGACGAGCGTCGTCGATAGTTGTGTGACGGCGACCTCACGCGGATCGCGATCGAAGCGCTCGCAATGCCGGCGCAGCACAGCGACCGTGCGTCGCACGACGTCGATCTCGCCGATCAGGTTGCAGGCATCGGCGTAGCGCGCCGCAAGCGCCAACGTGCGCTGCTCACCGTTGCCACCAACCAGCAACGGCACACGAGCCTGCACCGGGCGCGGGTAGCACATCGCTTCGGGCACGTCGATCGTGCGACCGTGGAACGCTGGCGCACCCGGTCCCCACATCAACGGCAACAGCTGCAACGCGTCTTCGAGCAGCGCGAACCGCTCGGCCCGTGGTGGGAACCGCATCGCGTAGGCGGCGTGCTCCTGCTCGAACCACGCCGCGCCCAGTCCACACGTCACCCGTCCACCCGATAGGACGTCGACGGTTGCGACGATCTTGGCCAGATGGGCGAGGTTGCGGTACGTGATGCCGGTGACCAGCGTGCCGAGCCGGATCGTCGACGTCGACGCGGCGAGATGGGCGAGCGCCGTCCAGCTCTCGAGCATGTCGTGCCAGGGCGGGCCGAACATCGGGATCTGACGGAAGTGGTCCATCAACCACACGCTGGCGAAGCCGGCTGCCTCGGCCCGACTGACGATGCTGCGCAGCTCGGCGCCGAGCGAGGCGGGCGATGTCGCCCAGGCGAACGACGGGATCTGCAACCCGAAGCGCAGCGGGCCGTCATCGCCAGGCGACGAGTGCAGCGTTGGCGCGGTGGAGGTGAGGCCCGTGATCATCGAGGCCGGTGCTTGGCGCGCCGCGTCGCTCGCCGCGACGACAGCAACGACTTGGTCGAAGCCTTCGTCGGCGAGCCCGGCGCGCAGCGCGGCGTAGGTGCGCAGTTGTCCGGCGAGGACAGCTTGAGGTACCGGTGTCGAGCGCTGACGGTTGCGCGCACGACACGTCGCCGATGGCGTGTCGAAGGCAACGCACACGCACGGCAAGCCGGCGCGACGTGCCAACGCCAGCCAACGCTCACGCCGTGGCGCGTCGAAGCCGAGGGTGTCGATCACCGTCGTCAGCTGGCGAGCGATGCGTCGTTCGACGGCGAGCTCCAACAGCTCGAACGCGTCGGAGCTGGCGGCGAGGTCGTCTTCGCCGCCACCGACCAGGGCGCGCAGACGATCGGATGAGATGACGCGATCGGGGCCAAGGTGACGGTCAGCCCACGTCGTCTTGCCCGATCCGGACGGCCCGACGAGGACGACGACACACGGCGAAGGGAGCACGATGGCGTCGGCCACCGCGGTGAGTCTGGCACGGGCTCGCCTGCTAGCAACTGCAAGTGCTCATCGATGTGCAGCTCAGCCCGGCCGCCTACGAGTGGCCGGCGTTGCGCGACCTCACGTTCGCCGCCGAGGCCGTCGGCTTCGACACGGCGTGGGTGTTCGATCACCTCAGCGGTGCCAGCCTCGGTGGTGCCAGTCACGCCGGTGCCGGCATGCTCGAGTGCTTCACGCTCGCCGGCGCGCTCGCCGCGGCGACGTCGACGATCGGGCTCGGCTCGCTCGTCACGAACGTCGCCAACCGGCCGATCGGTGTGCTCGCCACGGCGGCGGCGTCGGTGCAGGCGATCAGCGGTGGTCGGTTCGCACTTGGCCTCGGCGCTGGCGCTGCGCCCGGCAGTCGCTGGGCCGCAGAGCACGACGCTCTCGGCATCAAGCTGGCGCCGACGATGGCTGCCCGCCACGCGCTCGTCGGCGAGGCCCTTGATCTGTTCGACGCACTGTGGCGAGAAGACGAACGTGATGCGCGCTTCGTCGGCATGCCCAACCCGTCGCCGCGGCCGCCGGTCATCGTCGGTGTCAACTCCGACGCGTTGGCGACGCTCGCCGGCCGGCGCGCCGACGGCATCAACATCAACGGCCGTCATCCGCGGGCGAGCGAGTTGCTTGCCGTCGCCGACGCCGCCCGCGTCGATCGGCACCGACCGTGGGACGCCAGTGCCTGGGCGTTCTGGGACGATGCGTTGCTCGACGCCGACCATCCCGACCGTCGCCGCTGGGCGTCGTGGGGGATCGGGCGCCTGATCCTGGTGGCGTTGACGCCGTTACCGCTTGGTGCGATCGAGCGTGCCGCTGGTCGACTTCGCTGACGGCCGAGCACCAGCGCCGCCAGCTCGGCAGACGACGACCACGGCGTCGAGCGCGTAGAAGGGCACGGTCCGGTCGCCTTCGCTCAAGTACGGGACGCGCGTCAACGCTTCGACGTGAAGGTCCATCGGCACGAGGACGTTGTCGACCAAGGCGCGAGCCTGCGACTCCCACGAGCCGCGCCCGATCGGCAGCGGTTCGTCGGGATCGAAGCCCCGTGGACCGCGGTAGTACATGGGGGAGTAGGGGAGCGGCATCGACACGATCAGCCGGCCGTCGTGCGCCATCGACTCACGCAGCCGTTGCAAGATGGTGCGCGGCTTGGCGCAGCGGTCGGCGACGTTGAGCAGCGCGATCGTGTCGTAGGGCGCCTTCGGAACGGCGGCAGCAGGATTGGCGAGGTCGAGCAGCTGCGCGGCGATGCCGGCGTGCGCCAGACGACGCACGAGCGGCGCCGTCGTCTCGACTGCCAGCACCTCGTCGGCGTGAAACGCCAACGCTCTCGTCACGTCGCCGACGCCGGCGCCGACATCGAGCAGCCGCCCCAACGAGCCGGCGCCGAGCAACTCGCCCCACTGCTCGCTCGACAGCAGGTGCAGCCGGTACGTCCCCAGCATCGCGTTGACGGTGAAATCGGAGACGACCGTTCGCAACACACCGTGCGCCAACCAGCGGGCGCGACCGTGGCGCTGCGCGTGCTGGCGACGCAGGAAGTCGATCGTGTGATCGTCGGGTCCAAGTTGACGGAACCGCGCCGCGAGCTGGCGGCCGAGCCGTGCTCGGTCCACGTCGTACGCCAACGACCCGGCCGACAACTCGGCCAGTGACGTTGATGTCGACGTCGAGAGCGACGCCGCCCTCGTCGATGACGCCGCCGCGATGGCGTCGCCGACGACGCTCACTGCTTGTCGGGCGCCGCGGGCGCGGGCTCGGCAATGGGCACCGGCCTCGTCCCGGCGGCGGCACCGTTGGCCGCATCGAGCCGGACGCGCCACGTCGAGCGCGCCGCCATCGCTGCGCAGTACGCCGCCCGCCGCGCCTGGCCTGGGCCTTGGGCGTCGGGTTCGTCGACGTCGTCGTAGAGCTGGGCGAACCAGGCATTGAGCGCAGTCAACGCCTCGGACCGGTACTGGGCGACGCGCTGGAACGTGATGTCCATGTCGGCGGCGATGTCTTGCAGGCGGGCGCCGTCCCAGTACGAGCGCAGGACGATCGAACGCAACGGCTCGGGCAGGCGCTCGACGGCGTCGCGCACGGTGCCGATCAGCTCGGCTTGTTCCAACGCGTCGCTCGGGTCGGCGTCGTAATCAGCGAGGGCGCTCTCGTTGACCGAACCTTGCTGGTCGATCGAGGCCAGGTCGGTGATCGTGGCGAGATCGTCGAGCGCGCTCTGCACCAGCTCCAACGGGAGGCCCGATGCCTGCGAGATCTCTTCCAAGTTCGCCGGCCGACTGAGGTGCTGGGCGAGGAAGTCAGATGCTCGCACCACGACGCGCAGGATCCGCCGCAGCCGCCGCGAGGCGAGGTCGCGCGAGCGGACCTCGTCGATGATCTCGCCCCGCACTCGCGACGACGCGTACGATGCGAACGGCACGCCGCCAGCGGGGTCGTAGCGGCGGGACGCCTCGACGAGACCGAGCACGCCGGCCGACCACAGCTCGCTGCGATCGACGTGGGCCGGATAGCGACGAGCGGCGTTGGCGGCGAGGCGATCGACGAGCCAGAGGTGCTCGGTGACGAGATCGTCGGGCGACCAGCCATGCTCGGCCGGATCGCGCGGCGCGAACGCGGCGATGGCGGGAACCGTGGTCTCGTTGAGCTCGACGTTGCCGTCGCCGTCGAGCATCGGCGCGACGTCCGAGACGACGCCAGCGTTCGACACCCGAGGTGTTGACGTGTCGTGGTTGTCGAACATCGCGCTGGCTCCGTAGTGGTGGGTTGGTCGGGTGCGGTTGTGTGCTGGTGCGGTTGTTGGTGCGGTCGGTTGTGCGCTCGGACGGAGCGGATGGCGTTGCTGCGATCGCCGTTGCTCGCCTATCGGTAGGCGCAAGGGGTCAGGAAAGCTCTGTCTCCAAACGCTCAAGAGGCCGTCAAGCAAGTCATTTCAAGGACGCCGAGGCCGATTTGCGGATCGAGCCGCCACGATCACGTCCGGCTCTTGAACCAACCGGATCGACTCCCATGCCCGACCCCGTCACCAACGCGACCTCTTCCGCCAGCGCGTTTCCCGCGGCGTCAATGAACGAGGCGCCGGCGGCGGTGAACGAGCGGTTCGCAGCCTCGTTGAACGGCTCGCTGGCCGGTTCGTTGGCCGACGTCGCGCCCCACGCAACGGTGAGCCTCGGCGCGATGGTCGGCGCCCGCGCCGGCGGCGCGCAAGGAGCGGTCGGCCTCGGCGCGATGACGGCGAGTCGCGCTGCGACCGGGTTGGCGGCGATGGTCAGCGGTCTCGGCAGCCAGGCGATCAACGGGCTCGGCGCGACGGCAAGTCCGGCCGTCGGTGCCGTCGGTGCCGTTGGTGCCGCCGGAGCACTGACGGCGAACACGCCCGAAGGCCGCCAGGTCGCAGCGGCGACGAACTTCGCGCTCGCCCAACTGGGCAAGCCCTATGTCTTTGGTACGGCGGGGCCAAACACGTTCGATTGCTCCGGCCTCGTCAGCGCCGCTTACAAGCAGGCCGGCATCGACATCCCGGCGTACACGTTCACGCAGGCGACGCACGGCCGCCCGATCGATCCGGCGACAGAGCCCCTCCGCGCTGGTGATCTGATCTTCGTGCGCGGCGGCCGTCCGCCACAGGACCTCGGTCATGTCGGCATGGCGATCTCGGCTACCGAGTGGATCCAAGCACCGCACACCGGCGACGTCGTCAAGGTCGGCCCGCTGCCTTACGACCGCATCCAGGTCGTCCGCCGCCTCGTCGGCTGATCGCGCCAAGGCCGCCAGCACGGAAAGTCTCTCGTGCATTTCCTTGATTCTTTCCAGAGAACGCCGATCAACCCCTCGTGAGCGAGAACTTGAGCGTTCCCAGAGGTCGACGGTGCGCAGCGCAGTGCGTCGCCGACCGCCGGGGACGAGCGCAGGGCTCGTCAACGAGAAGTGTCCCGTTCTCACCCGCCGGTTTCCCAACGAACCCTTCCTCGCGCCGAGGTGCATGATGAGCTATCCGATCCTGACCCGCCACACGCTCGATGCCGAGCGCAAGGGCCTCTTCCGCCGCTCCGCCCCGCAGCAGCTGCCGCCTCGCCGCGACGGCATCGCTCAGGTCTTTCGCGTTGACGGCGCGCTGACGACCGAGCTCACCGCCGGCGACCGCTCGTGGGGGCAGATCGAAGAGGTCATCGAGGTGGACCTGCGTGAGCAGGACATCACCGTCAACCTGTCGGTGCCGAGCTCGGAGGACACGTTCTCGTTCACCGTCGACGCCCGCATCGTGACGCGCGTCGATGATGCCGTCGTCACCGTCTCCAGCGGCGTCGACAACATCGCCCCGATCGTCACTCGTGAGGTCGAGAAGGCACTGCGCCAGACCGGCCGCAAGTACCGCATCGACAAGAGCGGGACGTGCGAGCAAGCGATGCGCGACGAGCTGCAGGTGCTCGGCACGACGCAGATGCTCGAGCGCTATGGTCTGCGCGTCTCGGACACGTTCGTGCGCATCAGCTTGGACCGCGACGCTCAGAACCATCAGGCGGCGCTGATCGACGAAGGCCGCAAGCAGGAGCTGATCCGTGCTCGCTACGCGACGACGTCGCTGGAAGACGAGCTGCAGCGCGAGTCGGTGGCGATACGCGCCAACTTCTGGCTGGAGCGCATCGCCGGTGGCGAGCCGTCACTCGTCGCGATCATGCTCGCCCGCGGCGAGGCGCAGGCATCGGAGGTGCTCGCCGATCTGCGTGCGGCCGAGCTGACCAAGCTGCAACTGGCGCACGAGACGATGCAGACCTTGATCGCCAGCGACAAGCTCGACGGCTGGGACATCCAGACGCCGGCCCGTGCGCTGCTCGCCGAGATGGGCAAGATCATCCAGGAGAAGTCGTTCGACGCCCGCCAGGCGCTGCCGGCGGGCGTCGGTGCATCGACTGCTGGTGAGCTGAACGCGTCGAGCAGCGCGATGTCGACGACGGGCGCATCGTCGAACGCGATGTCGGTGTCGGTTGGTGCAGCGGCGGCCGAGTCGTCGGACGACGCGCAGGACTGATGACCGTCCTCCCCGTGGGCGTGCTCCCGGTGGCCTGGCGCTTCGGCCTCGCGCTGGCCATCGTCGCCCTCGTCCTCGTCGCTTTGGCCCGACCGTCGTCGTTCGGCCGCGGCGGCCGGCGCGTCGCCATCGCTGCGGCCAGGGTTGCGGCGGCATTGAGCGGCGTGTTGCTGCTCGCTGAACACGCCGTCACGCGCCGCCGCCGGGCTCGGCGCCGGTCGCCGATTGGATGGATGGTCCGAGCGGCGTCAGCCATCGAGACCAATGGTCTCGGGACGTCGCAGCGGCTGCTTGCTCGCTTCGCGCCGGTGCCGAAGATCAAGCGCGGCGTTGCCATCATCGTCGTCGCTGCCGCCTTCGCGCCGAGCGCAGCTTGGTTGGCGATGCGCCAGTGGCCGGCCAGTCACGTCGGTCGCAGTGCCAACGTCGCGTTCACTCGCTGGTCGTCGATCGAGTCGACGCTCCACCTCGGCAATGGTCACGCCCCGGTTGCCTCGGTTCCCGCCGCGGCCCCTACCGCGCTCGTGCCGATCGTCGAGAGCAACGCCGCCGTCCGTCTCGCATGGACGATCACTGGCGCCGCCGAACCGCGGTTGTTCGGCGAGCTTGGCGACATCCCGGCGCCGGCTGACTTCAACGGCGATGGCGTCGCCGATCTGGCCGTGTTCCGCCCATCGACGGGGGAGTGGATCGTCGACGGTGGCGGACCAGCGCTCGAGCTCGGCGTCGATGGCGACGTACCCGTGCCCGCCGACTACGACGGCGATGGCCGAGCCGAACCGGCGGTGTTCCGCCCGTCGCGAGGTGAGTGGTTGATCGCCGGTCAGGCCGAGCCGATCGTCCTCGGCGCCGACGGTGACGTGCCCGTGCCCGGTGACTACGACGGCAGTGGTCATGCCGTGCCGATGGTCTTTCGTCCCGCGACCGGCGAGTGGCTCCGCGCCGGTGCCGAGCCGATCGTGTTCGGCCAGCCGGCCGACATCGCCGTACCTGGTCGTTACAACGGCCCGGCCACAACGGCGATGGCCGTGTTCCGCCCGTCGACGAACGAGTGGCTGATCAGCGGTTCATCGAACGCGCAGCCACAGGTCTTCGGCGAAGACGGTGACGTACCGATGGCGACCGACTTGGATGGTGATGGTCGCGCCGAACCAACGGTGTTCCGCCCGCTGTATGGCGATGTGATCGTCCACGGTCGCCCCGTGATCGAAACGGGCTCGACCGATTCGTTGCCGGTGATCCTTGCTGATCGCCACGGCACCCGGTTGGCGATCGTCAAGGCCGCCTGAGCACCGGCGCACGCGTCGTCGCTCGTGCCTCGATGACTTCGGACGGGTCTGCTAGTTGTTGGCGTCGTGCGCTCGATTGGGCTTCAATCGCCCGATGGAGGCACTGCTGTCCAGCCGCGCTCGCGCCGCCCGCTCGTCGGTGATCCGCGATCTGCTCAAGCTCGTCGAGCGGCCCGGCATCTTGTCGATGGCCGGTGGGTTGCCGGCACCGGAGTCGTTCCCGATCGCCCGGATGCGCGAGGCCGCGAACCGCGTCCTCGGTCGTAACGAGGGCATTGCCTCACCGCTCCAGTACGGCCCGACGGAAGGCATCGTCGCGCTGCGCGAGTGGGTTGCGGCCGAGGCCAACCCGAGCGCCGATGTCGACGAGGTCGTGATCACGACGGGCTCGCAGCAGGCCCTCGATCTGCTCGCCCACGCGTTGTGCGATCCGGGCGACACTGTCGTCCTCGAGCACCCGGTGTACCTCGGTGCATCGCAAGCGTTCGACGCTGCTGGCGCGCAGCTCGTGCCGATCGCCGCCGACGCCGACGGCCTTGATGTCGATCTGCTGGCGGCGCGCCTCGCTGACGGTCTCCGCCCGAAAGCGTGTTACGTCGCCCCGAACTTCCAGAACCCGACCGGGGCGACGTTGGCGTTGGCGCGGCGGCAACATCTCGCTGCGCTGGCCGAGCGGTACGGCTTCGTCGTGATCGAGGACGATCCCTATCGCGAGCTTCGTTTCGCTGGTGAGCCGGTGTCGGCGGTGCGCTCGTTCGGTTCGCTCGTGGTGACGCTCGGCAGCGCGTCGAAGGTCCTCGCTCCTGGGCTGCGCGTCGGTTGGATGGTCGCGCCGCGTTGGTTGGTGCCGGCCGTGGTCCGGCTCAAGCAGGGCCGCGACCTGCACACCTCGACGATGTCGCAGTGGATGGCTCATGACGTCCTCGCCGACAGCGAGTTCCTCGCCGGTCATCGCACCGTGCTTGCCCGCCTGTACGCCGAACGTTGCCGGGCGCTCGTCGCGGCGTTGGCTGCTCGCCTCGACGGCCAGATCGAGCTCGTCGAACCGGACGGTGGGATGTTCGTCTGGGCTCGCATCGCCGGTGTCGATACGACGGCGCTGCTGCCCCGCGCCGTCGAGCACGGCGTCGCCTTCGTTCCCGGTGGCGCGTTCTACTTGGACGGTGGCGGCACCGAGCACGCGCGGCTCTCGTTTGCGACGCTCGTGCCCGATCAGCTCGATGTCGCCGTCGAACGGCTGGCCTGCGCCGTCGCCGAGGCGCGGCGCGCGTCTACGGCAAACGAGATCAACCGCCGGTGATCTTCGGTCGCTCCGGCCGCGGGGCCATCGTCTCGGGGTGCTCGAGCGCGTCGCGCAGGCCCTCGCGCATCCGGCCGAGGACTGTCGACCAGGCGTTCTCCATGAAGCCGGCTTGTTCGCTGTTGTCGACGAGCTGGTGAACCTCGACGCGCGTGCCGCCGGGCACCTCGCCGAAGCGCAGGTAGGCGTCGAGCCCACTGCCAGGAACAGGCACGTCTTCGGGGTCGAAGTCCCAACGCAGCGCGATCAGCGACGGTGTCGACACGATCGTGTACGTGCCGCGAACGCGCAGCCCCCATTCCATCTGCAACGAGAACACGTGCTCGCCGCGAGACACCGGTACGCCGAGCCACGTCGAGAACAGCTGGGGGTCGATGAAGCCATTGAACGCGGTCTCTTGGTCGACGTCTAAGTCGACCAAGACGCGCACGACCAGACCGGTTGACGCCAAGGCGTGCTTGCGCTCGGGCATGTTGTCGGGCGAGTCCCACTTGCGTTCGCTGAACACGAGCGACTGCAGGCCGTGGAGCACGTCTTGCTTGGCTCTATAGCGACGGAAGCTGCCGTCGATTTGAACGGTGACGAGGCCGGCATCGCGCAGCACGGCGAGGTGCTCGGAGATAGTTGGCGCGGTGACCTTGAACGCCGACGCGATGACACCCGCCGCAAGCTCATCGTCCCAGATGAGCCAGAGGATCTCGCGACGGATTGGTGAGGTCAGCGCGTCGAGCACCTTTTGGATGTCATTCACAAGACGACGGAGAATAGTTGCAGAGGTTCGGTTTCTTTCCAGTCCAGTGCACTAAGACTCAACTATGTGGCCCGGACCGAAATAAGAACGGAACGAACCACAGAGACGAATCGCCTAGCGCTTGGCGCGCACGACCGGTGACGGGGCGGGACGAAGCCCAGCTAACGCGGCGAGATCGACGGCGCTCGCGGCCTCGGCGTTGGCGCTGGCCACTTCGGCGACGAGCTCGCTGCGCAACACCCGCACCGACTTCGGGGCGCGCACGCCGATGCGCACGATGCCGGGACGGACCTCGAGGACCTCGATCTCTATGTCGTCGCCGACCTTGATCGTTTCGCCGACGCGGCGAGTCAAGACAAGCATCACCTCACGCTCCCAGCGTCACGGGATGGCGCAACGGCCAACCCTGACGATCGAGGATCATCTGGCGGGCATTGCCGGTGCGCACGTGAACGACGATCGGCGCGGCAAGGTTCAACCACGCCTGGCGACGCTCGACGTCGAAGTTGGCGACGACGAGGACGGCGACGTCGTTCGCGTCTTGCGCGCCGAGGGCGCAGAGATCGGGATCCGGAAGGTCGGGCTCGTAGCCCGGTGCGAGCGCCCACGGCTCGGCGACGAGCAGGCCGATGCCCGGTCGTTCCACGCTGCGCAAGAGCGCAAAGATGGCGTCCGGATCGCTGCGTTCCAGTTCCCAGGACCGCAGGTCGGCAAAGCCGGGCAGTCCGTCAGGTGTGTTGATCGTCGGTGGGCTCTGTTGCTCGATCACGCGCGCTCCTTGCTCGATTCCGTGCCGATGCACGAGGAGCCAGCGTCGTGCTGACCCACCTCAAACCGTGGCGGCCGGCGGCGTCTGGCGGCCCACCCATCGCAACGTTCCCGTCGGCGCCACGTCGGCGCCACGGCGGCGTCACGGCGGCACGCCGTGCGTCACCGCAACCAGTCGACCAGGGACTGCTGGATCGACTTCGCCGTCGCCCCGAGGGCCGCCTGGTACGCGGCTTGTTGCCGGTTGACGTCGGTGATCGCTTCAGTGAAGTCGATGTCTTCGACCTGGGCGAGGTCGTTGCGAGCGCTCACCTGCAGCGTCTGGTTGCGGTTCATCACGCTCTCGACGCGTGACGTCGCCGTCCCGATCCGAGTGCGAGCGTCACTGACCGCGTCACGCAGCTTGTCGATGGCGTCGTTGGCGGCGCCAATGCCAGTCGTGTTGCCGGCTGCCAGGTCGGCGGCCAGCTGATCGAGCATCGTGAAGGCATCGGTCGTTCCGGCGCTGAAGACCTCTGACGCGGTGACGTTGACTTGGACCGCGTCCGAGTCCGACACCGAGCGGATGATCTTGTCTGACGAGGTGCCCGTGAACTGCCAGCTGCCAGCGACCGACGCGACGGCGTTGGCACTGGAGAAGCCGGCGAACAGCGGTTGACCGAGGTAGCGGCTGTTGGCCATGCCGACGAGCTCGTCGCGAATTTGGAGGACTTCGGTGCGGGCGGCGTTGCGGGCCCCGGGTCCGGCAGTGCCGTTGGCCGCGCCCACCGCTAGCTCCTTGAGCCGTTGGACGCGATCGACGACGTCGCCGAGCGCCGAGTCGGCGGCGTTGAGCCGGCTCGTCGCGTCCTCGCCAGCAACCTTGTACGTCTCCAGCGATCCGAGGTGGCTGCGCAACGTCAACGCCGACGACGCCCGCGCCGGATCTTCCGACGTGCGCGTGAACTGCTTGCCCGACGACAGCCGGTTCTGCGACCGCTCGAGCGCAGCGGACTGTTGCATCAGACGCTGTTGAGCGCCCGAGGTCATGCTTTGGAACGTTGTGCGGATCATCGTCGTCACATCCTGATCAAGGTGTCGAGCATCTGGTCGACCGTCGTCACGATTCGGGCAGCGGCGGCATAGGCCTTCTGGCTGGTGATCATCTGGGCCATCTCTTCGTCGAGGTTGACGCCATTGACGGCAAGACGGGCCTGCGCCGCGCCTTCCGCCAACGCCGTGGCGCTGGTCGACGAGCGGACCACGTTGGCGACATCGCCGCCGATGCCAGTCACCATCGACGTCGCCGACGGATCGAGAGTCGAGCGCAGTGCGAACATCGCCACCGCGCCTTGCCCGTTCTGGGCGCCGCCGGTGGTGTCGGCCGAGGCGAGCTGGCTGGGCGAGGTGACCAAGACGGTCACCGTCTTGCCATCGTCGGCGAGCAGCGGTCCGCCGGCGACACCGGCCGCGGTGCGGTTGGCGGC
>Ga0209069_10000259_pt1 | contig 22896 bp, 20 predicted proteins | sample Str013_2_FD_187202 | JGI IMG/M metagenome (GOLD analysis project Ga0209069, IMG submission 187202) | Freshwater sediment microbial communities in response to fracking from Pennsylvania, USA - Straight Creek_MetaG_SC_2013 (SPAdes) (version 2) | ecosystem: Environmental > Aquatic > Freshwater >...
TTGCTGCATTCCGACCACATTTCGGGATGTTGTTTTAAAACCCAAAACACTGTAATGGATATGAGAAAATTCTTTCTACCCATCATCCTTTTTACTGCCATTGGTAATATTGTTATTGCTCAGGATGCGGCAATAAGTGATATGAAAAATACCGCGCAGCGGGAATTAAAAACCGATACTGCTCAAAAAAGCGGTTGGAAAAGAGGCGGCTTATTTTCTTTAAATCTTGCACAGGGGGGTAGTCGAAACTGGACTGCCGGAGCAGAGAAATTCTCTTTGTCCACAGCAGCGTTTATTAATGTATTTGCTAATAATATATCTGGAAAATGGAGCTGGAACAATAACCTGGATCTTAGTTATGCATTGGTAAATACAACTTCTCTGGGCGTTCGTAAAAATGATGATAAGATTGATTTTGTTAGTCGGGTTGGGTATGCACTTAATCCAAAACTGGATGTTTCGGCGATAGCTAATTTTCGTTCCCAGTTTACTGATGGTTTTGAATATGATTATAAGGGGAAAGGGATTACGCATCGAATCTCAGGATTGTTTGCCCCGGCTTACGTTACCGTAGCTCCTGGTATTACATGGAAACCTGTTTCTTATTTTAATGTATTCATTTCTCCCCTTTCTGCAAGATGGATAATCGTTACAAATAACCCATATAGTTATGTAAACCAGGGTGGCGTATTTCCAACTGGAGAAGTAGAGACGCCACTGGCGACAAATTATGGTGTTGACCCTGGACAAAAGGTAAGGATTGAAGTTGGTGCATTTGCATCTGCCAATTTCAATAAGGAAATTATCAAAAATGTAACTTATATCAGCCGCCTGGATCTTTATTCAAATTATTTGAAAGTAAAACGTCCCGGAGAAACAGGTGAAGGAACTTCACGACCATTAAATGTGGACGTGTTCTGGACAAATACCATCAATATGAAAGTGAATAAATGGTTGAATGTTACTTACCAATATGATTTGATTTATGATGATGATGTACGCCAATTCGGACCTAATAAAAACGGTGCAGCTGCACAGATGCGATCCTTACTGGGTGTTGGTTTCGCAGCGAAATTCTAAAATAATAATACCTTATATTTGCCAAGTCCCAGCTTATGTTGGGACTTTGTTTTTTACGCTGTAAATAAAATAAAGTGAGTGCACCGTCTTACCAGATAAAATTAGCCCAGTTTGAAGGCCCGTTCGACTTATTATTGTTTTTTATTGAAAGGGATGAACTGGATATCTATAATATCCCCATTACCAAGATTATCAATGATTTTCTTGACTTCGTTCATCACCAGGAGAAGTTGAACATCGGGCTTTCCAGTGAGTTTATATTATTTGTATCAACGCTAATGCGTATAAAGGCTAAGATGTTGCTTCCCAGGAAGGAATTGGATGAACTGGGAAATGAAATCGATCCCCGACAGGAGCTTATTGATAAAATACTTGAATACAAAAAATACAAGGAGGCAGCTTCCCAAATGGCAGAAATGGAAGCAATCCGGATGCTTATAGTAAAACGCGGTAATCTTCAAAAGGAAATATCCGGCATAGGGGAAGAATCGGGCGAAGGAACTGAAATACAGAATATTACCTTATATAAGCTGATGAAGGCCTTTGAGAGGGCTATGCAGCGGATGTATGATCGGAATAACCGCCCTGTTCATACTGTAGTAAGGTACAATTATACAATGGAGGAAAGCCGGGAATACATGCTCAACCGGGTAAAAGAGGAAAAAACGCTGTCTTTTGAAAAACTCTTTGATGAATGCGAAAACCGTATTCATGCCATTTTCCTGTTTCTCTCCCTCCTGGAACTCGTACAACAGAAATACATGACTATCATGACGGGAAATGGCCGTAATAACTTCATAATTGAATTCAATGAAGATAGAGAAGAGGATGTACTTATCGATGGCCTGCCGGCCAATCCTGCATAGAACCTGACGAAACGGCCGGAAATAGGTTTGGTGTTATTGCGGCATATTAATTGGTGTTTAAACATTAGAATTAAACAGCTTTATATGAAAACAATACTCCATCCGGCTTCTGAAAGAGGTCAAGTCAATTTAGGCTGGTTAGACAGCCACCATTCCTTTAGTTTCGGTCATTGGTATAATCCTGAAAAGCTACATTTCGGGGCGCTAAGGGTCTTAAATGACGATATAGTTAAAGGGGGGGCAGGTTTCGGGACCCATCCACATGACAATATGGAAATTGTTTCCATTCCCTTATACGGGGCACTAACCCATAAGGATAGCACTGGAACAAGTGAAGTAATAAATACCGGAGATGTGCAGATTATGAGTGCCGGCTCAGGAATATCCCATTCAGAATTCAATGCCTCTAAAACTGATACGGTCAATTTTCTTCAAATCTGGGTATACCCAAAATTGAATAATATAAAGCCACGATATGATCAAAAGTCATTTGCTTTGGAAGACCGTAAGAATAAGTGGCAAACAGTAGTAAGCCCCGATGAAAAAGATAATGCAGTTTGGATAAACCAGGATGCAATTTTTTCTCTTGCTAATATTGAAAAAGGAAATGAATTGACATACAGTAACAAATTCAAAGGCAATGGCGTTTATCTTTTCTTAGTAGACGGTGAAGTAGAGGTAGCGGGCAATAAGCTTGGTAAAAGAGATGCTATTGGTATATCAGAAATTGAAAACATTACCATAAAAGCCAACAGAGATGCCAACCTGGTATTGATTGAAGTACCTATGCTTACAGTAGAAGAATAATAAAAAAAGGAATCTATATGACAACAAGAACTATTTCACAAATAGAAAGTGCCACCAATGAAAGCGTTGGCCCCTTCAAAATAAAGAATGTATTACCTACAAGAAATTTAAAACAGGTGGATCCCTTTCTGTTGATCCACCATATGCAACCATTTCAATTAAAAGCCGGTGATGAAGCCCGCATTCCACCACATCCGCATGCCGGATTTGAAGTGGTGACCTATTTGCTGGACGGTGAATTTTTTCATCGCGACAGTAAGGGCTTTGACCAGGTAGCTACTGGTGGTGACGTAAATTGGATGACTTCCGGTTCCGGTATTGTCCATTCCGAAGGACCAACAGAATCATTTTTATTAAAAGGTGGGACCGTACAGCTATTGCAGGTTTGGATAAATCTTCCTGCGGCAAAAAAGCAATTGCCATCCACTTTTAAACACTATGCTTCCGAAGCGATGCCTATTATAAATAATGAAAACTTCTGGATGAAGGTTGTCATTGGTCACTATGCTGATAAATCATCACCTATTTCTACTTACACACCAATGTTTTTTTATCATCTCAAAGTAAAAAAGGGAAGTACAATCACTTTGCCGGTAAATGATACATTCACTTCTGCTATTTACACCATGCAGGGGAAACTGAAAGTATTGAACAAAGAAATTAGCGCTGGTGATTTGGTTGACTTCCACATGGATGGAAATCAAATTGCTTTTTCCGCACCCGAAGATGCAGAATTGATGTTGTTTGGTGGTGAACCTATCAAAGAAAAGGTGGTAAGCTATGGGCCTTTTGTAATGAATAGTATTGAAGAAATTCAGGACGCTATTCACCAATACGAATCCGGAAAAATGGGTGTACTGGAGTATTAACCTGGAAATGCTTTTATAAAAAAAACCGGCACTGCCGGTTTTTTTTATTGATTATAAATCCATAACAGCAAAGGCTGTTTACTTTTATCTATATACACTCCAATTTCTTTAAGAAAGTCTGCAGATACAGCAGGACATCCCTCGGTCTGGCAAATTGGATAAGGCGTTTCTTTATCAGGAATACAACTCATAGCATGAAGTACTACATAACGTTTTGAAGCATTACTGTTGCTCTTATCAAGCCCATATAACTTGTAGGATAACCCAAATGCTCCATTATAGGACTTACCAATTTTATACATTCCTGGTGAAGTGCAATTACTGCCCTCCTCATTGGAGAATTGCTTATTGTAAGTAAATTTTTCATTGCCCCTTCCATGGGCCACCAATCCACTGGTAATGATTTCATGGGTATAAAGATTCACTACAAAGAACCTGCGTTTTCCTGACTTCATTTTCATGTTTACCAGCAAGCCAAGACTATCGTTGTACCCGTTTTTTAAAGCGAACATTTTTAAAGCCTCAGCTTTCCTGACTAACTCTGTGGCGGAATTTGTTTCAATACCCTTCTCCGGTTTCAGCTTTGCCCAGTAAGGTGCTATATAAATATTCTTTCCACCTTTTTCAATGATTCTATTTGCTGCATCATCAGGTGCAGGTAAATTTTCTTCAGGTGGCCCAATCTTTTTACTGATTTTATAATTGGTTGCAGAGGCTTTTGGTACAAACGTATTTCTTTGCGAAGGCTGGTATATACCATCGCCATTCTTTACCGTTCCACAACCCGTAACGGATATCGCAGCAACAAAAAGGATATAATAATACTTGCAATTCATGGGTACGAAAAATTAGGTTAAGGCAATTGGCTGAACAGAGGATAATTGAATTGCTGTACCTTCCTAAGTTTGATAAGTGTAAACCAGTATGCAAAAATTGTAATTTTTACCAGCGCTTGCAATAGTATAAATACGAGTGTCTGCTCAATAGCTTGATAACGAGCTACTCAATACGAAATATATTTTATCGCCCGCTCATGAACACCAAATTATCACCTCTTTATTAATAGATTTCAAGCAAAATTGGCTTAGGCGACTTATCAATTAAAGGAGAAATACTCCTGAGAAAACCAGGGGATACCGTTGGACAGCCATCACTCTGACAAATGGGATAGGGCGATACCTCCGATTCGGGAACACATTGGTGTGCGTGTAAGACCACAAAACGGCTGTATGCATTGCTGTTAGTACTATCCAATCCATACAATTTATAGGCATGGCCAAACCTTCCCTCGTAAGGCTTACCTACCTTATACCTTCCCAGCGAGGTGCAGCCACAGCCAACAGTATTTCCATACCTTCTTCCTGTTAGCCAGTTTTGATTACAACGGCCATGGGTAACCAGGCTGGACATGGTAACCGAATCATTTTTTAAATCATACACAAAAAAGCGTTTTTTGCCGGATTCAATCCCCATATCCACAAAAAAACATACGGCAGGGTTAAATCCATTGCTGCGTATATATTCACGCAAATGATCTGCATTGGCTGAAAGCTTCTCCCTTATTGAATTATCTACATCAGGATGGGCAGGCATAGCTATCCTGGTGCTTTTTCCCCTGTTTAATTTCGAATAATACCAGCCGGCACTGGCCAGTAAGAATAATGATAAAGTGGTAACTGAAATAAGCAGCAGGCGTTTCATGTGATGGAAGGTTTTGTCTTAGGCAGATGCAGCTCCTCATTTCTTCCATAGCTTGTGCGGACTAGTTGATCAAGTGTTAGCAGATTTTTAACGAAGATTCGACTTTCTCCCTCAGATGGATAGAAAACCTAAATAAACAATAAGTGACTACAGCCGGTTCCGGCACGATGGGTGTGGCATTAAGATTAAGCAAGTAGTATTTCGAAACCTAATTTACCTTACCTCCCCTGCTAAAAATATTAACAAAACTGCCTTTTTGTCTGAAATTAGCTCGGAGATGCTTTTTCATTAGTCAAGGATTAGCGGAGGTATAACTAAAGCAGTATTAAGAAATACTAAAGAATTTGGCTTTTTTTGCCCCTTTTCTGCCAGGGTGACAGAAAAAGTACAGTAAATTAATATTGTAATAAATATTAATGCATCCTCAATAATGGATGCTTTATTCAGGAAAAATGTATGGGGTTACATTGAAAAACCAGCCAGCACCTGAATAAGGAAGATTGAAATGATTCTGTCAAGAATTGCAAACCAGGATGGCAACTATTGCTGCTTTTTATTGAAAGGTTTTGGTAACCTTTATTTTTTCACTCATCATTTCCTTCACAGCCTCCGCAATTCCATTGGCATCAAATCCGCATTCCTTATGCAATTCTTTCAAACTACCATGCTCCACCAGGCTATCCGGAATACCCAGCATTTTAACAGTGGCGTTATATTGGTGGGCAACCATAAATTCAACCACCGCACTGCCAAATCCACCCACAATGGTTCCATCCTCTACGGTTAGTACCTTATCATACTTTGCAAATACCTCATGCAATAAAGTTTCATCCAGCGGTTTTGCAAAACGCATATCATAATGTGCCGGGTTCAATCCATCATTTTTTAATTCACGAATGGCAGCAGCTGCAAAATTTCCAGGATGACCAAAAGATAAAATAGCAATACCCTCACCATCTTTCAATTTTCTTCCGGTTCCAACCTTTATTTCCTTCATGGGAGTTCTCCATTCCGACATAACTCCCTCGCCACGCGGATAACGTATTACGAATGGATGCACGTTGCTGTCAAGCTGGGCCGTATACATCAGGTTGCGCAATTCACTTTCATTCATAGGCGCACTTACCACCATATTGGGTACGCAACGCATGTACGGAATATCATACGCTCCGTGGTGCGTAGGCCCGTCTTCTCCCACCAATCCCGACCTGTCTAGGCAAAATATCACAGGCAGGTCTTGAATCGCCACGTCATGCACTACCTGGTCGTAGGCCCTTTGCATGAAGGAAGAATAGATATTACAAAACACCTTCATCCCCTGTGTCGCCATGCCCGCGCTGAGTGTTACAGCATGCTGTTCGCAAATACCCACGTCAAATGCGCGGTCAGGCATTTTCTCCATCATAAATTTCAGGGATGAACCACTTGGCATTGCAGGGGTAATTCCAAATATTTTATTGTTTTTTTCCGCCAGCTCAATAATGGTAAGACCAAATACATCCTGGTATTTGGGAGGCTGAGGTATTTCGAATTTCTTTTTATAAATCTCGCCGGTTATTTTATCAAACAGCCCGGGTGCATGCCACTTGGTTTGGTCCTTTTCCGCCAGTGCATAACCCTTACCCTTTACCGTTACAATATGCAATAATTTGGGTCCGGGAATGTTTTTAAGATCCTGGATCGTATCTACCAGCTTGGTGATATTATGGCCATCAATAGGCCCGAAATACCGGAGATGGAGCGCTTCAAACAGGTTACTGCTCTTGCTCACAAACCCCTTTATACTGTGCTCCAGTTTACTGGCCATTTCGCGGGTAAAAGTTTTACCCACTGGAAGTTTTCCCAGCGCCTTCCATATATCGTCCTTAAATTTATTATAGGTCTGTGAAGTGGCAATATCGGTAAGATATTCTTTCAGGGCCCCTACATTGGGATCGATGCTCATGCAGTTGTCATTCAATATAATCAGCATGTCGGCATCAGTAACCCCCGCATGGTTCATGCCTTCAAAAGCCAGTCCTGCCGTCATGGCGCCATCCCCGATAATGGCTACCGATTTCCTGTCTTCTTTCTTAAACCTGGCTGCCATTGCCATACCCAATGCTGCGGAAATGGAAGTGGATGAATGTCCAACGCCAAATGTATCATATTCACTTTCACTTCTTTTGGGAAAGCCACTAATGCCATGGTATTTGCGGTTGCTGGCAAAAATATCGCGCCGGCCGGTAAGTATTTTATGACCGTAAGCCTGGTGGCCCACATCCCATACCAGTTGGTCGTACGGCGTATTGTAAATATAATGGAGGGCTACGGTCAATTCTACCACGCCAAGGCTGGCGCCAAAGTGTCCGCCATGTACACTCACTACATCAATGATGTATTGCCTGAGTTCATCACAAACCTGGTGAAGTTGCTCCTGGCTGATCTTTTTTAAATCAGCGGGAGAATTAATGGTCTTCAACAATGGTCCCGGGGTAATTTCCATGGTATAAAATGAATGGTCAAAGATACAGAACAGGGCTGGGTTACAGCGTTAAAAATCTCCGGTTTTTGACCAATCGGCCTTTAAAAAAGTTGATCCTGGCTAAGAATATACAGCATACTGGCCGCCATTTACTTATTTCACCATTCATACAATTACTTATATTAGGGGCAATCTTTAATAATAGCTTTGTTGTATGAGTTTGTTGAAAAGGGTTCCAACTTATTGGCTGTACCAGCTCCTGGGCTGGGGTATGGTTATAATAGCCAATGCTTTTTTTGCGTATACATTTGAAAGACTGGATGAGAAATATGGCTACCGCCTTCTCCTTGTTGCATTGCTTGGCTTTTCTTTCTCCCATCTTATGCGGCTCGTAATTACCCGGGCTAATATTTTAATAAAGCCAATTCAGCAACAAATACTTGGTTTCATTTTTATCACCGTCACCTTTGGAATTATAATCGGACTTACCGAATCTTTTATATTCAAGTATTTTGATTTACTGCGTAAATCATCAAATGGAAAAACACTTCCTACCTCGGTTCTAATCATCAGTAATATATTCGACTCATTCGTTTACCTCTTTATCTGGAACTGTATATACTATATTTACCACTATATCCAGAAAAGCAGGAGACAACAGGTAGACACACTCAAACTGGAAGCGCTTATCAAAGAACTGGAACTAAAAACCATCAAGTCGCACATCAACCCGCATTTTATTTTCAACGCACTAAACAGCATACGGGCACTGATAGACGAAAACCCTGGTCGCGCCAGAACCGCCATTACCGAACTGAGTAATATTTTGCGCAGCAGTATGCAGGCGGAAAAACTTGAAACAGTGCCCTTCGAAAAGGAATTGAATATTGTAAAAGACTACCTCGCCCTGGAATACATACGTTTTGAAGACAGGTTGCAGATTGAATATGAAATTGATGAAGATACCCTCGATCAACCAGTGCCACCCATGATGCTGCAAACCCTGGTGGAGAATGCCATCAAACATGGTATCAGCAAACAGGTGCGGGGTGGAGTAGTAAAAATTATTTCTGATTTTAAAAGCGACCACCACGAGCTGGTGGTGCAAAATACCGGTCACCTTAACGGTGGTATCAATGGAGACGGGTTTGGATTGGCAAGCACGCAAAACCGTTTACAATTGTTATTCGGTGAAAAAGCTAATTTTACCATAAGAGAAATTTATGGCAATATGGTGGAAGCAAAAGTAAAACTGCCTGTTGTCATCGGAGTATAAAAACACAACAAATGATCAAAGCCATTATTATTGATGACGAACGCCTTGCCCGGAATGAATTGAAGAAACTGCTGATGGATTTTCCCGAAATAGAAGTAGTGGCCGAAGGCGCCAATGCCAATGAAGGGTTGGAAAAAATAGAAACCATTAATCCCGACCTGGTTTTTCTCGACATTCAAATGCCGGGCAAAACGGGTTTTGATATGCTGGCCGAACTGGATAAAGCGCCCTATGTAATTTTCACCACTGCCTATGATGAATACGCACTGAAAGCATTTGAAGTAAACGCGCTGGATTATTTATTAAAACCCGTAGAACCAAAACGCCTGGCAGACGCAATTCAGAAATTACATATACAGGAAGAGAAGGAACAAACAGTTTCCAATGGCATCACCCTGAACAGGGAAATGCTGCACGAAGAGGACCAGGTATTTGTAAAAGACGGCGAACGCTGCTGGTTTGTAAAATTGGGTGAAATAAGGTTGTTTGAAAGCGTTGGCAACTATGCCAAAGTATTTTTCGGTCCAAATAAACCCCTTATCTTAAAATCCCTGAATGCATTGGAAGAAAGACTGGACGAAAAAACATTCTTCCGCGCCAACCGTAAACATATAGTAAACCTTCGCATGATTGATAAAATAGAACCTTACTTTAATGGAGGTTTGTTACTGGAACTAAAAGGCGGCGAAAAAATAGAAGTGAGCCGCAGGCAAACAGTGAAGTTTAAAGAAATGATGAGTTTATAAATTATCAAATAGGGGACATGAAAAAAATTATGCTGATGGGGTTATTGGTAACAATAACCTCTTTTTTATGGGCACAACAGGTGGATGGAATTATCAATGCAAGGGAAGTGGAAAGAATAGAGAAAACATTGTCTTCAGACGATATGCAGGGCAGAAAAGTGTTTTCGCCCGGAATTGAAAAAGCGGCTGATTTTATAGCCGAAGAATTTAAAGCTGCCGGTTTGCAAACATGGAACAATTCTGCCAGTTATAAACAGGATTTTGTAATGGTGCGGCCCAAATTCATCAGTGCTTCCGCCACCATCAATGGAATAGAAACGGATCAGCGAAATGTAATCGTGGTTACGTCCCGGCCTGAATTAAAAATAACCGAAGCGAGCGGGTACGAAAAAGTGTATATAAAAGCTGGCGCTAATTTTTTTAACGAAGCCATCAAATATGGACAATCAGGTAAAAATTATATAGTGGTGGTAGATACGTCTTTTGCGAAAACATTTCCGCGCCTGAGCGGATTGAAAAGACAAATATTTAAATCAGACAATAGCGTTGTATTCCTGTTGGCCATCGATGACCCAATAAAATATACCATTGAAGCCAAACACGAAATAACCGAATCCAAACTGGCCAACGTAGTAGGCGTATTGCCCGGTAAAAGTAAAAAGAACGAATACGTAATCTTTAGCGCGCATTACGATCACCTGGGTATTGGCAAACCCATAAATGGTGATTCTATTTTCAATGGGGCCAACGACGATGCGGCTGGTTCTACCGCTGTAATTATGCTGGCCAAATATTTTAAGGCACTCAACAACAATGAAAGAACAATTGTATTCGCCACTTTTACCGCCGAAGAAGTAGGCGGGTTTGGCTCGCAGTATTTTTCAAGACAATTCGATCCTGCAACTGTAATGGCCATGTTCAATATTGAAATGATTGGTACGGAAAGTAAATGGGGAAAGAATTCAGCCTATATAACCGGTTACGAAAAAACCGATATGGGCAAAATCCTGGAAGCAAATCTTGAAGGTTCCGAATTTAAATTTTATCCGGATCCTTATACCGATCAGCAATTGTTTTACCGCAGCGATAATGCAACACTGGCAAGACTGGGAGTTCCTGCACATTCTATCTCCACTTCAAAGATGGACGACGAACCCAATTACCACAAAGTAACTGATGAAATAGGCACGCTGGATATGAACAATATGGCCATGATTATAAAAGCCATTGCCATCAGCTCCAAAACCATCGTAAGCGGTAAGGATTCGCCCACCAGGGTTAATACCGCCGACCTGCGTTAGTATGCCCGACTGCTGTAAAGTGCTATAATTGATGATAAGTTAAAAGACATTATTTTACAATGATTTCATCAGAGGCTGCTGATGGTGGCGGGTTCAATAATATATTGCTTACCAGTTCGGGTCTTTGCCAGCGAACCAGGTGACCTGCTCCATGCAAAGAAATAAACCTGGCTGGCTTACCCTTTAATAATTTTGTTGCAAATAAGAGATTGGCGGTTGGTACAATATTGTCCGAATCACCCTGCACTACGGTTACAGGTGTTGAAAGCATTGACCATAGTGGAAGCAATTGTTTCAATTCCTTTACATGCGCAAACTTTTCATCCGTAGCATGACGGATAAATCGTGGCAATAACCATTTTACCGGGCCGTGTTTGATGTATTTATGGAACCACCAGAATTTTTCATTATTGGGATCCAGTGCCGGGGCCAGCATTACCACATGATAAAAAGATTCCGGGTGCTGAATGGCAATGAGCGCAGCAATGGGTCCGCCATAAGAGCTTCCCATGATAATTCCTTTCTGTCGCGACCGGTTTAGGCGCAATGCTTCGTATATAATTGTTGACTGTACAGCGATACCTGTTACCGCTTTTCGTTTATTATGAAAAGTAGATTTGTCATAACCAGGCCTGTCAACCGCTATTATCTGAAAATGCTGCAGAATGGCTGTATCCTCCATAAGGTTGCGGCTTCCATACCAGGCGCCGGGTGCCCCATGAATAACCAGCAAGGGTGGTAATGTATCCGCACCCGCTATAGCACAAAATAATTTGAAGGAATCTGTTTCTATGGTAAAATAAGTGGGCCTTATCGCTTTATCCTGGTAATATTCGCTGATTTGCGTTTTTGTCATTCTGAAACGCCGGAAACAACCGGTACAGATACAGGCGATGAGCAGGATTATTATAACCTTGAGCCGCATGCACACAAATTAAACAAATATGGAGCAGCCGCAGTTGTATGCATACAAAAGAAAAATTACAGGGAAGTAACCGGAACAGAATGAATGGCCGTGCTCATTTCCTTGATAAGGGAGGGATCTTTCTCAATCGCATTACCGATTACAATTACATCGGCGCCTGCCTTACAATTGAGATAGGCTTTTTCGGGATGTGTAATGCCACCGCCAACGATCAAAGGCGCTTCTATAGATTGGGATACTTTTTCAATCATGGCTTCTGAAATGGCACGGCGTGCGCCGCTACCCGCATCCATATAAATGACCTTCATGCCCAGCATTTCACCGGCCATGGCGGTACACATTGCTATTTCATTTTTGTCTGCCGGAATAGGGGCCGCATTACTGATGTATGAAACAGTGGTGGGCGCACCACCGTCTACGACCATATAGCCGGTAGATATAATTTCCAGCCCGCTTTGCTTTACGGCTGCTGCGGAAATTACATGCTGTCCGATTAATAATTCAGGATTTCTGCCCGATATCAGCGAGAGATACAACAAACCATCGGCATGAACAGATATCTGCGACGGGCTGCCGGGAAACAGGATTAAGGGAATATCGCAATTTAGCTTTATACGTTTTACCACTTCATCGAGATGATTGGATATAACCAGGCTTCCGCCAACAAACAGGTAATCAACGGATGCCGCTGTAGCCAGTTGGGTAAGCTGGTCAATTTTTGATGCATTTACCTTGTCAGGGTCAATGAGCATGGCAAAGGATTTATGTCCCTTGCTCTTTCTGTCCAGTAATTGCTGATACAAACGGGTCTTCATCAGGCATCGCTTGTTGATGTATTGCAAAAATGCAAAAAGTTTTCCAAAGGGTTATAAAAGTTTATGGCTCAATCGCTGTAATAAGAAGGAACCACTATTCAATATACGAAATGATAGCGGAAAAGGAAGGCTTTTATACTAATTATTGGGATTCATTATGGTGCAAATTAATCAGGTATAGTTGGCTGAAAACGGGCCGATTCGGGCATTCTGAACGGTATACGATATTGTGTAAAAGACGGGTTAATTGACTTTTGGGGTATGTATCACTGTTAGTAAAGTGGGTTTGATGCAAATGGGCAGGAACCGCCGCTACACTGTGTTTAAATAGCACAAAAGCTGAACTGTGCGACGCAAGAATGGTGAGTAAAGTTTTTCCCGCTCACTTCCAAAAATTTTTTACCCAATACCTGCCTTTATTATGTGCAAAAATCGAAAGAAGCCCTGCCAGTGGGCACTACCTAATTTTCCACCTGTTTTTTCCACATGCTGTTAATATTTGTAGATAGGCAATATGGAAATCAAAAAATATTTTCGTTTTCCTCAGTTAACAATTACTTAACCCAGAAATACAGCTTGCGTTATGGCAAATACTATTAAGCAATCTAAAAAAGGCTTGCAATTCAGCCGCCGCTTCACTCGTGAAGGAGTGAGTGTGTTCGACCAGTTTGACTTTGATTACCGTACTTCAGTTATCCGTAACCCGAGCGGAGAAGTGGTGTTTGAAATGAATAATGTAGAAGTACCGCGACAGTGGAGCCAGATTGCTACAGATATTCTTGCCCAAAAATATTTTCGCAAAGCGGGTGTGCCGCAAGCTGACGGATCCCTGGGTCGTGAAACCTCCGCAAAGCAGGTAGCACACCGTATGGCCAATTGCTGGAAAGTATGGGGCGAACGCTATAACTATTTTGCTACTGAAAAAGACGCACAAGTATTTTACGAGGAACTGGTATATAGTATCCTTAACCAGGCCTGCGTGCCCAATAGCCCGCAATGGTTCAATACAGGTCTGTATGAAAGCTACGGCATCAAAGGGAAGCCACAGGGCCACTATTATGTGGACCAGGTGGATAGCGTACTGAAGAAATCTACCTCAGCCTACGAGCGCCCCCAGCCGCATGCATGCTTTATTCTGAGCGTAACCGATGATCTGGTAAACGAAGGTGGCATCATGGACCTGTGGGTAAGGGAAGCCAGGATATTTAAATATGGTTCAGGCGTGGGTACCAACTTTTCACAGATTCGTGGCGAAGGAGAAAGATTAAGTGGTGGCGGTACCTCCTCCGGTTTGATGAGTTTTCTGAAAATAGGCGACCGCGCAGCAGGGGCCATTAAAAGCGGTGGTACAACACGTCGCGCAGCCAAAATGGTGTGCCTGGATTTGGATCATCCTGAGATTTTGGATTTTATCGACTGGAAAGCAGAAGAAGAAAAGAAAGTAGGCGCACTGATAGACGCAGGTTACTCCAGCGATTATGAAGGAGAAGCCTATAGAACTGTAAGCGGCCAAAACAGCAACAACTCCGTTCGTATACCCAATGAATTTTTTGAGAAACTGGAGAAAGGAGAAGACTGGGACCTGAAAGCCAGAACGGATGGAAGAGTGATGAAAAAAATCCCTGCCCGTGAGTTGTGGAACAAAATTGCCTATGCAGCATGGCGCTGTGCCGACCCCGGTACTCAGTATGATACTACCATTAATGAATGGCATACCTGCCCCGAAGGCGGACGCATCAATGCCTCCAATCCATGCTCAGAGTATATGTTTCTCGACAATACTGCCTGCAACCTGGCATCAGTAAACCTTCGCCAGTTTTTTGACGGAGAGAAAAATATATTTGACGTAGAAGGATTTGAAGACACCTGCCGCTTATGGACAGTAGTATTGGAAATCTCTGTACTGATGGCGCAGTTCCCTTCAAAAGAAGTAGCGCAATTATCTTTCGATTACAGAACACTGGGTCTTGGTTATGCCAACCTGGGCTCCATGCTGATGGTAAGCGGTATTCCTTACGACAGCGAAGAGGCACGTGGAATTGCCGGTGCTATTTCAGCTATCATGACCGGTATTGCATACAAAACATCTGCTGAACTGGCTTCTATTTTAGGGCCTTTTGCTAAATATGAAGAGAACAAGCAGCACATGCTGCGCGTAATGCGCAACCATCGCCTGGCTGCCTATGATGCCGACGAATATGAAGGACTGAGCCTGAAACCACAGGGCATCAAGGCACAATATTGTCCCGATTATTTATTAAAAGCTGCTACCAAGGCTTGGGACGACGCAGTACAATTGGGTGAAAAACATGGTTACCGCAATGCGCAGACAACAGTTATTGCTCCAACCGGAACCATCGGACTTGTAATGGATTGTGATACCACCGGTGTTGAACCTGATTTCGCCCTGGTTAAATTTAAGAAACTGAGTGGCGGTGGTTATTTCAAAATCATCAACCAGTCTGTACCGCTGGCATTGAAGAACCTGGGATATGACGAAAAACAGGTAAATACGATTATTAAATATGCGGTAGGCTCCGGAACATTTGCCGGCGCGCCTCATATCAACCACCAAACCTTAAGCGAAAAAGGATTCCTTGCCGATGAAATAAAAAAACTGGATACTGCAGTAACCAGTGCCTTTGAAATAGGATTTGTTTTCAACGTGTATTCATTGGGTGAAGCATGTTTGCAGCGCCTCGGGTTTAAGCCGGAGCAGTACTTCAATTTTGAATGGAGCCTGCTGGATGCGCTTGGATTTACCGAAGAGCAAATGGATGCCGCCAATGATTACGTATGTGGTACCATGACCGTTGAAGGAGCTCCTTATTTGAAAGATGAACACCTGCCCGTTTTTGACTGTGCCAACAAATGCGGAAAGAAAGGCCAGCGCTTTATTCATGCTTATGGACACATTCGCATGATGGGTGCTGCTCAACCTTTCCTGAGTGGAGCCATCTCCAAAACCATTAATCTGCCCAATGAAGCCAATGTGGAAGAAATAGCTGATTGCTATATGCTGAGCTGGCAGCTGGGTTTGAAAGCCAATGCGCTTTACCGCGATGGCTCCAAACTGAGCCAGCCATTGAGCAACAAATCCGACAAGAAGAAAAAAGTGGTTGAAGCCGAGGCAGAAACAAAAGAAGAAAATACAACCACTGCCTCCAATATTGTGGATCTTGGTCAGCTTACCATTAGCGAATTGCTGGAAGAGGTGCAGAAACGTGTGCAGTCTTCTCCCGATACCAAACTGAAGCGCCAACTGGCGATGATTGTTGAAAGAAGGACATTGCCCGCAAAACGTCGTGGCTTTACACAGAAGGCCAAGATCAATGGACAGGCGCTTTTCCTGAGAACAGGAGAATACGGAGATGGAACCGCAGGAGAAATCTTTATTGATATGGCCAAGGAAGGCGCTACCATGCGTAGTATGCTGAATTGTTTTGCCATTGCCATCTCTATCGGCCTGCAGTATGGCGTTCCGCTGGAAGAGTTCGTGGAGAAATTTGTATTTACCCGTTTCGAACCATCAGGTATGGTGGATCACCCGAATATCAAAACCACTACATCTATTGTTGATTTTATCTTCCGCGCGCTGGCCTATGAATACCTGGGCAGAACTGACCTGGTACATGTGCTTGACAAACCGGAAGTGTTGAATACAGGAACAGACGATTGGGATGAAATACCCAATTCTTTGGAATACGATAAAAAAACGCCCGAGCTGAGTGATGTAAGAATAGTTGGTCCTGCTGCCAAAACTACCGAACAACAAACAGCAAAAGCAGTAGTAAAAACAACTATTAATGTAAGAGCGGAAGCTGGTAGTATGGATGCCGTAAACGCAGCAGCGAAGAGTATGCAAAGCGATGCACCGGCCTGTAATGTATGCGGACATATTACCATCAGGAGTGGTACCTGTTACAAATGTTTGAACTGTGGCAATAGCATGGGTTGTAGCTAACCCATGTGATATGGCAATGAAAATTGCCTTATAGGCCACTAACTTTTTATGGACGGTTTTATAAACTTAACCCCGCTCATTTCTATGACGGGGTTCTTTTTTTGCGGGTAAACCACTTGAACCCAAAAAAAGTTATTGAAGATGAGGAGGTTAAAAAAGGGCCTGTTAACATTTGTCCAAAAAGGCTTGCAGGAACCGGAAATCGATACTATTTTAAGGCACTTATTCGTTAACCCTATACAAAACAACCTCAAGAATGAAAAAAGTACTAGCCTTATTAGCTTTGATAACCGTAATTGCTTCGTCGTGCAACAGGGCGGTAACGCCAGGTGAAGCGGCCAGCCGCCACTACAAAAGCTGCAGAAGCGTTCGGTAAAATTATTGAACTGCCGGTTGAGAAACCGGCAGTTTTTTTTAGCGCTTTCACCATTCAGCAAGTTTCGGGTTTCTCCTCCACCCTTCTTCGAATACCTTTGGCATATAAAGGAATTTGTTATGAATGATTACAGCAGGATAGCTACCGCGATTGAATACATAAAGAATAATTTTCAGGATCAGCCCGACCTGGATAAGGTGGCAAAACAGGTATACCTCAGCCCTTTTCACTTCCAGCGCATTTTTAAAGAATGGGCCGGTGTAAGTCCGAAAAAATTCCTCCAGTTTATCAGTGTTTCCCATGCAAAATCCTTGCTTCACCAGCAGGTGTCGGTGGCAGAAGCCAGCTATGAAACAGGGTTATCGGGAACCAGCCGCCTCCACGATTTATTCATAAGTATGGAAGGAATGACCCCGGGAGAATATAAGAACGGCGGACAGGGACTGCAGATTTATTACAGCTTTGGTGAAACCCCTTTTGGAAATGTACTGATTGCATCTACCGGAAAAGGTATCTGCAATGTGTTCTTTACCGAATCAAAAACAACTGCGGTGGAAAACCTGCAACAACAATGGCCGAATGCCGCTATCAAACAAAAACAGGAAGAGAACCATCTCAATATCCTTTCTTTTTTCAATAATAATTGGGAGAATACCAGCAATATAAAACTGCATGTAAAAGGAACGGGGTTCCAGATAAAAGTCTGGGAAGCCTTGCTGCGCATACCATTTGGACAGTTGGCTACTTATTCATCCATAGCGGCTTCTATTGACGCTCCCAAAGCTGCCAGGGCCGTTGGTACCGCCGTAGGCGATAATCCTGTTGCATTCATAGTTCCCTGTCATAGGGTAATTAAATCAACCGGCATTATTGGAGATTATCATTGGGGATCCATTCGGAAGACAGCCATCATTGGATGGGAATCAGCAAAAGTAATGGGTGAATAACCCGGAATAAAAACCATCGTTTACCGGAAAAGCAACAATCATTAAAATAGCAGGTTATGAAGAATTTTAAAATTGTTCCAATCATGGAAGAGGTAGCCAATGCAATAAGGACATCGGGAACAGATGCATTTGGTAATCATGTACAGGTACAGGTTGCAAAAGGAAAGGGGCCCTGCCGGCAATCCCTGTTACCTTTTAAGAAAGAGGTTGATAAGCGGATTTTATTTTCCTATAGTCCTTTTGACAAACTGGGATTGTACGCCGAATCAGGGCCTGTTTTTATCAACGAAGAACCAGTAGCATCTTATAAGGATATTTATCGTTTTCCTCCGGATATAAAAGCTGATAAAGAAAGTTTTCCCTTGTCGCTGATTGGTTACAATGAAAATGATATGATGGTATACAGCGAACGGGTAGGGGATGCCGACGTAGATGAAATGATTGAAAAAGTATTCAATGAGATGGCACAGGTGCATTACCTGCATGCCAGGAATTCGGAAGCCTGTTGTTTTATTTGTAAAATTGAACGCATTTGATGGTACATGCTTCTTCTATCGGTACGGCCACCTTCGCCGGGAAAAGAAAATTATTCCTTTTAATAAAGGATGGGGCTATTTCATTAGGGGGAAATAAAAAGCTAAAAATTTACGGAACCATGAATTGTCGTTCAGGCAAAAGAATGCTGGAGAAAAACCAGGTGTTTTTTAAAAACAGGGAGGAAGCCCTTCAACATGGTTTTCGCCCCTGTGCACACTGTCTGTATGATGAATACAAATCATGGAAATACAGCGATATGCATAGGACCAGGTAACAATGAATTTACCCGGCGCTGACAGGTAAATACCATTCTTTCTGTACTTTGCAGCTTCTAATTTTAATTACATGAGAAGCCTGCGCTGGTTAATAGCACTCAACATAACTATATGCTCATTTGCGCCGGTAATAGGCCAAAATAATGCAGTTATTGCTGGTCCAATGCTGGGCCAGGTAGAATTGCGCACTGCAAGCATTTGGATAGAGGCAGGTAAAAACGCAAAATCGGCCTCAGTCAGGTACTGGAAAAAATCAGCCCCTGCAAATTCATGGACCAAACCAATTCCCGGAGATTATACACGTGAGTTTAAAACGGCACAGGTGGAAATCGGTGGGCTGGAAATGAATACAACCTACGGGTATGAAATTTTAGTAAATGGTATTAGTACAAAAAAAGGAGGTGAGTTTACAACAAAGGATTTATGGCAATGGCGAAAACCTGCTCCGGATTTTTCTTTCCTGGCGGGTAGTTGCGCCTATTTTAATGATCCCATTTATGATCGGCCCGGTAAACCATATGGCGGAGATTCATCCATATTTGAAACAATGGCCAAAGAACATGCGGTATTTATGTTATGGCTGGGTGATAATTGGTACACACGTGAAGCGGATTATTACAGCGAATGGGGATTGTGGTACAGGGCCAGCCATGATCGGAGTTTGCCGGTATTACAGCCATTCTGGAAAGCAATGTCGCAGTATGCTATCTGGGACGATCATGATTATGGTCCCAATGATGCCGATAAAACCTATTTTCTAAAAGACGCCAGTCGAAAGATATTCATGAATTACTGGGCCAATCCAAGTTACGGGCAGGATGCTGAAGCTGTTTACAGCAAACTTTCCTATTCGGATTGTGATTTCTTTCTGATGGACGATCGCTGGTATCGCAGCGCGGATGATATGCAGCCCCTGGTAGATGGTAAGCCCAATCCAGATAAACGAATGTGGGGTAAAAAACAAATGGACTGGTTGAAGAATGGACTTGTATTCAGCAAGGCAAATTTCAAATTCATTGTAACCGGAAGCCAATCCTTAAATACCGTTTCTCCGGTTGACTGTCTGCAACATTATCCAATAGAGTTTAATGAACTAATTGAATTTCTGAAAGAGGAGAAGGTTAATGGGGTGCTTTTTTTAACCGGCGATCGCCACCACAGTGAAATAATCAGGTATGATCGCGCGGATGCATATCCATTGTATGATATAACCTCCTCGCCTTTAACTTCAGGTGTATCCAGGGTAAGCAATGAGGGCAACAAGGAAAAGGATTTACCGTCACGGGTAAATGGCACACTGGTGGAGGCGCAAAATTATACACGCATTTCAGTAAATGGCAAGCCAAAAGAGCGAATATTGAAAGTTGAGTTCATTGGAATCAAAGGAGATAAATTAAGTGAATGGAGCCTGTCTGAAAAAGAAATAAAACTCCCTGATGTAAAAAAATAAACCGTTCCGTCCTTTGTTTACTTATACATTAAATAGCTAACTGCATGAACATTCAATTTGGTTACGACAAGAAACAGGTATTACAGGCCCTGCGTTATCATTTTCTTTCAAGACCGGAGATTAAGATATTGTTGATTCTTGTAAATGTATTTGCAATTGCATCGGCCATATTTTATGCCTTTAAAAAAATACAGGGTTTATCGTTCCTGATATTTTCCTTTCTTTGGTTTGTACTGATGCTGGTAATATGGCGTCTGCTGCCTTCTGCAATTTATAAAAGGGCACAAACTTTCCAGGATCATTTTACTATGCGCTTTGAAGACGAGGGAGTGGAGCTATCGAATGAAAGAGGATCCAAGGCCTGGCCATGGACCGCATTTAGTTTTTTCCTGGAGAGCCCTTATTTTTTTCATCTATACTTCGACGCTCGATCTTTTTTCCTGGTGCCAAAAGACGCCATTGCAGATATTAGTCAATTACAGCAGGTACGCGAATTACTGAAGCAAAAAATTAAAAAATAAAGGAAGACAATTGTCTTCCTTTAGTGTGACTTCATAAGAGAAGGTTCTATGGTTACATGGTTGAGAGAATGCTGTTCAACGAAATCACGGTAAAAGACTGAATCATCGATTGAATCAGTTGGTAGAATAAAAATAGGGGATTTTATTACTGACTTTGAAACAAATGTACCGGCGTGCTTAATAGGCAACCGGCGTGTAAAAAAGGAGAGAAACAGGCTGATTTAGGGCCGGAAATGGGATAAAAAATGCTCCTTGCGTCTTACCGCTACTTCGATGGAAGTACCATCCTCCATGATAACATTTCCTCCTCTTCCCTTACTGTAGTACTTCACGAAATTCAGGTTAATAATATGGGAGTGATGTATTCTGAAGAAAATATCATCAGGCAGTAAATCTTCGTATTCTTTGATATTTTTACAACCAATTATCCTGTTGTCGTTGACAAGAAAAAGTGTTGTATAATTTTTATTTGCCTGGAAGCGGATAATATCTCCCAACTTCACGAAGGTTAACCCTTCATTGGTGGTAATAGCAACCTTCATATGCTGGCTCTTGTCCTGGGTAAGATTGGATAAAAGATTGGAGAGTTGGATGCTGCTATTTTTGAGGTGTTGTTTTTCGGCTGCTTTATTTATTGCAGCTTTCAAATCGTCGATGTCAACAGGTTTTAATAAATAGTCTATAGCGCTATAACGGAAAGCCCTCAGCGAATATTCATCAAACGCGGTAATAAATATGATTTCAAAATTTACCGGCATCAGTTTGTCCAGCAGTTCGAATCCATTGCCATAAGGCATTTCAATATCCAGGAAAACCAGTTCGGGGTGTACAGCGTTAATTAATTCAATGCCTGATTGCGCGTTTGTTGCTTCTCCCAAAATCCTAACGTTCGGACAAAAGGAAGTCAGCATGGATCGTAAAATTTTAAGATTCTTGCTGTCGTCATCAATTAAAACACAGGTCATAAGAGCAGGTATTTTAAGGTTCTTTTGAATCTATGGGAAATCGGATGATTACTTTGGTTCCAAGCGGTTGTTGTAGTTCATCCTCCAAATCCTCAATTCTTACATCTATCTTTTTACTATTCGACGCGTTGATAATATTTATTCTTTCGGCGGTTAAGGCAGTTCCTTTCGATTGGTATTCTATATTTCTCCGGCCCTTGTATATATTCGATAGTTTTCTGCCTATCCCGTTATCAGTTATAGTACAAATTAATTCATTGTATTCTACAAAAATGTTAATGTCTATTTTTCCTTTTTTATCATTCCTGTATCGGATACCGTGTCGTATGGAATTTTCAATATATGGCTGAAGCAGCATTGGAGGAATATGTATTTCGCCGGTGTCTATATCTTCAGGAATGATAATTGAGTATTCAAAGGCGTTTTCCATCCGCGATTTTTCGAGTTGCAGAAAGTTGGTTAAATACCCGATTTCTTCTGCCAGGGTAATGCTTTCTTTGGAAGAATTATCAAGTGTCTGACGGATTAACCGCGAAAAGCCCGAAATGTATTTATTGGCGCCCGCAATATCCTTGTCAATTACATATTGTTGTATGGAATTAAGACTGTTAAAAATAAAATGTGGGTTCATCTGTGATTTCAATGCCATTTGTTCCAGTTGCATCATTCTCTCCTGGATTTTTATCTTTTCTGAGTCCCTTTTTCTAACCTGCTTGAGTATAAAAATTGTTATCACCCAGAAACCCAATGCCATAGCTAACAGTAATCCTATTCTAACCCAGGTTTTCTCAATGAAATCCTTTTCAACTGTAAAAGGGAAAAAGATGGTTTTACTTTGAACTCCGAATTTATTAATAGCTAGTAATTGTAATTGATAACTGCCGGAAGGCAAGGATAGAAAATGTAAGTTGTTTTGTTTAGTTTCTCTCCAAACAGTGTCAAAACCAATCAATTTATATTTGTAAAGAATATCCCCAGCTGACTTAAAGGAGATCCCCACAAATTCAAAGT
>Ga0209069_10000260_pt1 | contig 22869 bp, 23 predicted proteins | sample Str013_2_FD_187202 | JGI IMG/M metagenome (GOLD analysis project Ga0209069, IMG submission 187202) | Freshwater sediment microbial communities in response to fracking from Pennsylvania, USA - Straight Creek_MetaG_SC_2013 (SPAdes) (version 2) | ecosystem: Environmental > Aquatic > Freshwater >...
AATTTATTTCATGGCCATAGGCCATCAATCAATGCTCACAACTGCTGAAATATTAAAAAAGGTTCGGGAACTCGAAATCAAAAGTAAGCGCCTGACACGTCATATTTTTACCGGCGAGTATCACAGTGCTTTCAAGGGTCGGGGCATGAGTTTTAGAGAAGTGCGTGAGTATGCAGCCGGGGATGATATCAGGTTTATTGACTGGAATGTGTCTGCGCGGTTCAACCATCCCTTCAGTAAACTCTTTGAAGAAGAACGTGAGCTGACGATGATGCTGCTCGTGGATGTGAGTGCAAGTTCCCTGTTCGGAACCGTTCATGCCCGTAAAAAAGATTTAATCACCGAAATCTGCGCAGTGCTCGCTTTTTCGGCAACCAACAACAGTGATAAAGTGGGTGTTATTTTTTTTAGCGATAAAATTGAAAAATACATTCCACCGAAAAAAGGCAGGGAGCATGTCCTGTACATCGTACGACAACTACTTACTTCCGAGCCGAAGCACAAGCGCACGAATATTTCAGAAGCCTTCAAATTTCTCAATAATTCCACCAAGCAGAAAAGTATAGCTTTTGTGATGAGTGATTTTTTGGATGAGAGATTTGAAGATGCGTTGAAAGTCGCAGGAAAAAAGCATGATTTGATCGGCATCAAAGTGTACGATAAAATGGATATGCAATTACCAGAGACCGGTCTCCTGGAAATTGAAGATGCTGAAACAGGGTCAACACAGTGGATTGATACCAATGACTTCGTGGTAAGGTCAAACTATCAAAAGTCTTTTTTTTCCTTTACCGAACATTGTAAATCTATTTTTCTAAAGGCCGGCTGCGATCTCCTGCATATGCGTACCGACGAAGATTATGTTAAGATATTGCAGAAATTTTTCGTTGGGAGGAACCGCCTCAAATAATCCATGGAAAAAAAAGGATCATATATTACCTGGGTGTTTTTTTTCCTCGTTGCCGGTCATCCCGCATTTTGCCAGGACACTGCTACAGCCAGCGCCAGGGTTGATCGGAATGCCATTCAAATCGGTCAACCAATTCAGGTCATTTTAGAGGCAATTGTTCCCGTGGGATCTTCCGTACAATGGTTTTCGCTTGACTCCATCGCGCATTTTGAATTTGTCGAAAAAGATAAACTGGATTCCACTGATTCTTCCGGATGGATGATTTTGAAGCAACACCTGACGATTACCAGCTTTGATTCTGGTTCAAGAGTGATTCCATCATTACATCTCGTCATAGGTAAAAAGCAATACGCAACGGACTCTATTCGTATCGAGGTTTCCTATTCTCCTTTTGATCCCAAACAGGATTATCACGATATTAAAGACATCATCGAAGTTGAAAACCCGTATGTGAAATATATCGCCTCAGCCATCTCTCTGATGACGTTGATATCACTGATACTGGTGTTCTTGTTTATTCGATATGCGAAAAAGAAGAAACAACCGTCTGAAAAACAAGTTTTCTCTTCATTATCTCCATTTGATGAGGCAGTCAAGGCGCTGGATGCCTTGAAGAAGCAAAATCTTCCTGAAAGTGGCCAGGTGAAATTGTACTATACGAGATTAAATGATATTCTCAGACTTTTCGTATTGAGGAAATTGCAAATATCCAGCATGGAAAAAACGAACGAGGAGTTGATCCTTCAGTTAAGAACACTATCATTGTCACCCACACAATTTTCTAAACTAGCGCAGGCACTTCGGATGAGTGACTATGTGAAATTTGCGAAATATCTTCCAACGCAAAACGACAATGAAGATAATTTTGGCATCATAGAATCTTCTGTTCAACTTTTAAATGAAATGCATTCCTAGTGCTTTACGACTGGCTCCAACATATCAGCTTTGCTCATCCGCTTTTCCTGCTCCTGTTGGCGCTGGTTCCGCTCATGATATATTGGTACATGGCGAAAAATGTGCAGGGCACTATGATTGTTTCGTCCCTGAAAAATTTTTCGGGGACGGGGTCCTGGAGAAATACATTCCGGCATCTGCCATTCATACTGAGAATGCTGGCGATTAGCAGCCTGATACTGGGACTTGCACGGCCACAGATCAGGAATGACGAACAAATCACCAACGGTGAAGGGATCGACATTGTACTCTGCCTTGACATCAGCGGCAGTATGCTTGCACAGGATTTCTCACCCAACCGAATGGAAGCGGCCAAGAATGTCGCCGGTGAGTTTATCAATAGCCGACCCACCGACCGCATCGGTCTCGTAATTTTTTCGGGAGAAAGTTTTACGATGTGCCCGCTTACAACCGACCGGGCTGTGCTCAAAACTCAATTGTTTAATGTAGAAAGTGGTTTGCTGGAAGACGGTACCGCAATCGGATCGGGGTTGGCTACGAGCGTAGAACGGTTACGCGCCTCGCAGTCTAAAAGTAAAGTGATCATCCTGCTCACTGATGGGGAAAATAATGGTGGGTTGATCGATCCGAATACCGCAAAGGAAATTGCCAAATCTGTCGGCGTACGGGTCTATACGGTAGGAGTGGGTACCGAAGGATTTGCACCCATCCCGGTGCAAACGGCTGGCGGAATCGTCATGCAAAGAGAAAAAGTGAGCATCGATGAAAAACTGCTCAACCAGATAGCCAATGAAACAGGAGGAAAATATTTCCGCGCAAAAGACAACGAAAGTCTTAGTTCCATTTATAAAGAAATTGACCAACTCGAAAAATCAAAGATAGAAGTTACCACCCTCAGGAAATTCAGTGAGCAATTCTTTCCGTTTGCAGCGGCGGCGATTATCCTTTTAGTGCTGGAGTTTACCCTACGCTTCACCATTTTCAGAAAGTTTCCTTAGCTTCCGCATTGATAAATTAAATAATGATCCTGCAGTTAAAAGGATATTTTATTCATGAAGGCTAAAGTATACAAATCAACGGGCAGCTGGTATGTTGTGAAGTCGGCTGATCAAAAATTTTGGAACGCACGACTCAGGGGATCATTTAAGATCGATGGACTCACTTCCACGAATCCTCTGGTGGTGGGTGATGAAGTAGAAATTGAGCCCGAATCATCTGATGCGGGTGCCGTTATAACAGAGATCTATACCCGAAGAAATCATATCAACCGGCAATCACCTGCTCACAAAATGCAGCAGCATATCATTGCGGCCAATATCGACCAGTCTTTGCTCATCGCCAGCCTTAAAGACCCAAAAACGGCGCAGGGTTTTATCGACCGGTTCCTGGTCACTGGAGAGGCCTATCATATTCCCTCTTCGATCATTCTCAATAAGGCTGATATCTATGGAAAGAAAGAGATGGAAAAATTCGTCCATTGGGAGAATATGTACAAATCCTGTGGTTACGAGATTATGTTGGTTAGTATTTTGGAAGGGAAGGGGATTGATGAACTAAAAGAATTACTTCGTAATAAATCAAGTTTGCTTAGTGGTCCGTCTGGTGTTGGAAAATCCACTTTTATCAACGCGATTTTTCCATCTATGCATTCAAAAACAAAAGACGTTAGTGGTTGGAGTGGAAAAGGAATGCATACAACCACTTTTGCAGAAATGTTTGATCTACCGGAAGGTGGACAGATCATCGATACACCGGGTCTGCGTGAGTTTGGCCTCGTGGATATTTCCAGAGAAGAGCTTTCACATTTTTTTCCGGAAATGCGGGACCGCTTACAGGATTGCCAGTTTAATGACTGTCTTCATCTCAATGAGCCAGCTTGTGCCATAAAAAAAGCCCTCCAAGAGGGCGAAATTTATGCTGACCGGTATAACAGTTATTGTAAAATCCTCGAAACCATCGAAGTCAACAACTACTGATATTACGACATATACTTCCTGGCTGTATTGATCATCAATTTACTTTCAAGAAACCGGGCAACCTCTACAACTGCGTCATTGTCTTTTCTCGGCGCTTCACGGAATTTTCTTGGATAAATCGAAATACCGGTGTAGATATTATAATGAAGGGTCAGGATATGTCCCTTAAAAATAAAGTCCCACATCAGTGAATCGAAATCATCGGTCTTTTGGGTAAAATTGATGTCAAGGTCATCAGAAAGAATATTGGCGACTTCGTAAAATCTTTTCAGTCCACAATCGTCGTCAATAACAGCTTCGGTGCAACCGAAATCGGTGCGTAGGGTAAGGCTCATAGTGTGCGGATTTGGGTTTTATAATTGGGTTATTAAGCTAAGCTTTGAACTTAGGTGACTTCGGTAACTTCTCACCACTCAATATCCTCTCCGCCCCCACATTTTTTCCATTACTGGGACAGCCATATTTTGGACTACAGGAACAGATGCAGCAGGAGCAGGCTGCAAAAACGAGCAGGAACAATATGGTTTTTCTTCGTTTCACTGGATATTGAATAAACGATTTAAACCTACAATTATTTTCCAGTATTTGCAATAGAGCAAGGTATAATATCGATGAACAGACGGAAATCAACGATTTTTGGAGCAGCCGGGAGGAGTAAGGGCATTGGCCAATATGCAATTGGCAATGAGTGGATTAGAATTGAGGATGGACAGCGTGGAAGAAAGAATATGCAATATTTAAGTGAATGCACCTTGCCAATTGGCTATTGTCCTTTGAACCAGCCTGCATACTCAACATAGTTATTCGCGATCCGGTCGATTTGCCCACTAATAAGATCCTGAGGTATGTCCTTAATTTTTTGAGCTGGAACGCCGCCATAAATCACACCTTGTTCAATACGTGTGCCTTCCAGCACAACAGCACCGGCGGCGATGATAGAATTACTTCCTACTTCGGCATTGTCCATGATGATGGCACCCATGCCAACCAACACATTGTCATGTATCGTACATCCATGCACGATTGCATTGTGACCAATGGATACATTATTGCCGATGGTCGTGATGGTTTTCTGGTATGTACAATGAATTACAGCTCCATCCTGAACATTCACTTTATTTCCGATTCGGATACTGTTTACATCTCCGCGGATAACCGTATTAAACCAAACACTGCAATCATCTCCCATGATCACATCCCCCACTACGGTAGCATTGGGAGCCAGAAAACAATTGTTACCCATTTTCGGATATACACCTTTGACGTGAAGAATTACCGGCATAATTGAATTTTTAATGTTGATAGAAGCACAGTGTCTAACTTCGCAGCTTTACAAATCTACTGATAACCTGACATTCACAAAGAAGCGGGAATGAATCAAAGAGAATTATTTTTCCAACACCTGGCCCAGACTTCTCCCGCACCGTTGGCGTTGGAGATCGTGAAAGCTGAGGGCACGGAATTATGGGACGCGGCAGGAAAAAAATACCTGGACATGATCGGTGGTATCAGTGTATGCAATACCGGTCATCGCCACCCGAAAATTGTCGAAGCCATCAGAAAACAGGCAGATCAATACCTGCATCTACTCGTATATGGGGAGTTTATTCAGTCCCCACAGGTTCAATACGCGAAGATGCTCACGGACCATCTGCCAGTTACGCTGAATTCAGTCTATTTTACCAATTCCGGTGCGGAAGCCGTCGAGGGTGCAATGAAATTAGCCAAGCGGGCTACCTGCAAAACAGAGATTATTGCATTCAATCAATCCTATCATGGTTCAACACAAGGCGCGCTGAGTATTATGGGCGATGAAAACTGGCGCAATGCTTTCCGCCCGCTACTTCCCGGTATCCGGCACCTGGATTACAATGATGACACCGCTGCCGATCTTATTCAGGTGAATACTGCCTGTGTTATTGTTGAGCCTGTTCAGGCCGAACGTGGCGTTTATCCATCAACGATAGATTGGATGAGGAAAATCCGAAAAAAATGCAACGAATATGGCGCCCTGTTGATATTCGACGAGATACAAACAGGTTTCGGCAGAACAGGTAGCTGGTGGGCCTTCGAACAACTGTCATGTATACCCGATATTTTATTACTGGGTAAGGCCCTCGGAGGCGGACTTCCCCTTGGTGCTTTTATTGCAAAAAGGGAACTCATGGAGGCTTTGACCCATAATCCGGCGCTGGGTCATATCACAACTTTCGGCGGTCACCCATTGTCCTGTGCCGCAGGTATGGCTTCGATGCAATTACTGGACGAAGAGCTATGGATCGGGGAAGTTTCACAAAAAGAAGCGCTTTTTAAAAAATTGTTGAGTCATCCCATGATCAGGGAAGTGCGCACAAAAGGGTTACTCATCGCAGTAGAGTTTGAAAGTTTTGATATCAATAAAAAAATAATTGATGAATGCATTCAAAACGGACTGCTTACAGACTGGTTCCTTTTTGCACCTCATTGCTTGCGTATCGCACCACCGTTAAGCATATCGGAAGCGGACATCCTGCGTGCGTGCAACATCCTGCTCAACGTTCTTCGTCAGCAATAAAGAACAATCTTCACATCAGGATACATTCATCAGTAATTTAAAGAGGAACGCCGCGATCACCGCACCCACAATAGGGCCAATGACAGGAATCCAAGCATAGCCCCAATCACTGTCTCTCTTCTTTGGAATGGGTAAGATGGCATGCATAATGCGTGGTCCCAGATCACGAGCGGGATTGATGGCATAGCCTGTAGGTCCGCCGAGTGAAAGGCCGATGGACAAAACCAGCAAAGCTACCGGCAGTGCGCCAATGGCGCCTAGTCCCATATTCCCTTCTGCACCATTTAATTTAATCGTTGGGCCGATGATATATAAAGCACCAAAGACCAGAATAAAAGTGCCAATGATTTCTGTCATTATATTATCCGCTGATGCGCGAATAGCAGGACCAGTACAGAAAACAGCGAGTTTAGCCTCGGCATCATTGGTTTCCTGGAAATGCCTGCGGTAGGCAACCCATACAATAAACGCACCGATCATGGCGCCTAGTAATTGCGCAAGGATATACGAGGGAACCTGAGCCCAGCCAAATTTTCCGGCGATGGCCAAACCGATCGTTACGGCGGGATTTAAATGGGCCGTACTATAAGGAGCAGCAACGAATACACCCGTATATACCGCCATCGCCCAACCGAAAGTGATGACGATCCAACCACCGTTAAATCCTTTGCTTTTATTGAGCAACACATTGGCTACGACCCCATCTCCCAAAATAATCAGGATAGCGGTACCTATTAACTCTCCTAAAAAAGGTGTCATGATTTGATTTTTTTATTGGTGATAAGAAACATGGGAGGTGCACAATGCCGGTTGCCGGATATATACCGAAGAAGGAAATCACGTATGGCTGCCATGCAAGCGCTGATGTTAAAAAAATGATAAGGTTAAATTAGGGAAATTATTTCCTAAACGCAGATTGTGTTAAAATTAAATTCCAGGAGATGCTGAACAGGTTAGAAGGCAAGCCTGAAGCTGCCGAAAACACCAAAGCGTTGCTGAGCCTGTGGAGGTAGCGGTCGGGGCGATACTCTCCAAATAAAGTCAAAACGAAACACACGTAAAATATTGTCTACTCCGGTGCCGATCTCAATATAAGGTTTCCCATTGATCGTGTCAAAAGAATAATCAGGTGAAGCGTTATATGCCTGGTTGGCCTCGCTTAAACTTCCCAAAATCATTTTAGCCGTCCAGAATTGGCGGAATTTAAGTTTGCGGGTAATAGGTATAAACCTGAACAAACCATTTCCAAAATTGTGCTCAAAATTGACACCCACAAAACGATCGTATAAATATTGATATTTATTCATCAGGCTAAACGCGTACTGGTTGTAGTAGTAAGTTTCATTGCCAGGCGCAACGTTCAACATTGGAAAAGGCAACGTCCCAAAAGTTCTTCCGCCAAACACATTATAGTAAATACTTCCGAAAGGTGGTATTTTAAGATAGTCCGAAACACTGGCGAAGATCTTATCGTATTTGTAGCTGCTATTTAAAACTCCTTGGATACCCCGGGTATATTTGAATGACAATATCGGGAAGTCGCTGCCCAGGCTGGTTCGGTAAAAGGTAGTTTCGAAGAATTTCTCCAGGTAAGCGAAACGAAGGTTAATAGAAGTCTCAAAAGTATTGAGTGGCTGACCCACTGTATTCAGGTAAATTTCTTTAGGCGGAAGGTTCAGCAGGGGATTATAAATTTTTCGATCAGCCGTAAGGGTTACAGAGAAACCGAAATGCCATTCTTTAAAAAGTTCCAGTTTTTCCTGTTCAAGATTGATGAATTTAATGGGAACGCCCGGTTTGCGTACTGCGAGCGAGAATATATTGTCCGACGTAATTTCATCATAGTATTGCTGGTTGTAGTCGAGGTCATTGCGATACATGCCAAACAGGGAGAGCCTTGGATTTCTCATGAACAGGTACATCGCATCAGCCTGGCCGCGCCAGGTTTGATCACCAAATCCGTAAGCAAGGTAACCATGCAAAATAACATTCTTGCTAAAATATCGGTTTGTACCAAGATCAAACCGGAGTCGGAAACCCTGCAGCTCATTCGCATAAATCCAATTGTACCAGGGACCGATTTGAAACTTTCCAATGTCAAGATAACCTGTGCCGACAAAATTGATGATGTTTGTATACTTGGTAAACAGCGGCATCTTAAGCAGTGTGTCGATCATGTGATAGACCGCCTTTTCATTTTTATTTAGCTCTTCGTGTCGGGATCCTATCCAAAAAGAATCTGTCCTTTCCCGTGCCTGTGGCTCCATGATTACTTCTTCCAGAATCTTATTCTTATCCAGCTGCCGAACAACAGAGGTATCATTGACAACGATGTTTTTATAAGTCGTTGTTTTACGACCAATAAATCCTGAACGGTTCTTCCCGAGTGGCGAAAGGTTGATAACGAATTTATCTTTAGAAAGAAACCAGGTACTGTCATTGATCAGTTCAAATTCCTGGATCAGGCTGAGCTGTTCCACGAAATTGAGATTGGCAGACGCGTCCAGGCGAAGATTCATTTTCTGGATGGCAAAAGTAGTATCGTGTACCCAACAGTCTCCTTCAAAAGTATTCTCGCCTTTTCGCTTAGGAGTAAAAATCAGGTGGAGCATCCTGCGGTTGTTGACAAATTGCGTGTCGACAATCTTAAAACGGTAGTAGTTATCCGCGTTGTTGCTGAGTGGACTCACAAATCTTTTATCAAACACCGGGATAAAATTATTATAGAAGTCAACGTTTTGTTCCATGCCGCCAAGCATTTTGCTGATGCTTTCGTTGTCTACTCCCAATGATTTACTGCCCAGTATCACTTCTCTTCGTCGCAGCGGATTTTTCTCATAGTAATAGTCAGAAAGTGTTTCTGTTAGAAAGACCGGGAGAAAAGGATGTCCTTCGGAGGAATCGACATTGTCTAGAATAAAACTGAATGGCTTTAGGAGTTTGATATTATTAAGCCTTTCCTTTTTGACTCGGTTGATATCCAATTCAAGCTTATTGTATAATTCGTACGAGAAATTATTAAAACGATACCGGTCATTCTTTGGTTTTTTCCTGATGATTCTTTTCCAAAGCAACAATGCGAAATCGACTTTTTTCTTGACAACCACTTCGTTGTCATATTTGCCTCTTTCCATCGCGATATGCAAGGTTAACGTATCTCTTTTTCCGGAATTGAGCACCGAATCCATGAGCACAATGTCGTATGGCTGAAAACCTACATAAGAAATTTCGAGGGTATCTCTCGGCCATCCACTATCAAACCGGAAAATAAATTGGCCGGCTGAGTCGCTCAGCTTACCGGTTCGGCCTTTCTTGAATTGCATGGAAGCGAAGGGAATAGGTTCGTCGCTATGTGCATCCCGTATCGAGCCCCTAAGGATCTTGGTTTGGGCATTACCAAACATACAGGCACAGATCAAAAGTACCACCACCCCAGCCGCCTGTTGGTAAATTTTCGGTAAGTACATATGCTCAAAAATACAGCATTGGCTCTATTGAGGTTGCTTAAAGTTTTGGAAAAAAAACCAAATTCACCGATTTGAAAATTTGGAAGGACGGAAAAGATTTATTTACTTTGTATTTCAAAGTACTTTTATGGATAGCCAGCAGCCTTCTTTGGAGGCACTACAGGATATTAAACGCATGATGGAACGTTCTTCCCGTTTTATTTCATTGAGTGGGTTGAGTGGATTGAGTGCAGGCGTCTGTGCGTTGATCGGGGCTTATATTGCACATTTTTGGATGTCGCCAAACTTTGGAGAGGACTACCCGTTATATTCACCAAAAACAAATTTAATTGTTTTGGCCCTTTGTGTTTTGTTAGCGGCACTCGGATCTGCTTTTTACTTTACCTGGAGAAAAGCAAGGAAAAATCGTTTGCCCATTTGGGATCATAGCTCAAAAAAATTACTGATCAATTTGGTGATCCCGTTGGCTACAGGCGGTTTGTTTGTGGCGGCACTCCTCTATCACAATGAAGGTAAACTGATAGTGCCGTCCTGTCTGATTTTTTATGGTTTAACGCTGGTCAATGCAAGCAAATATACGCTTACAGATATCCGTTATCTTGGCATACTGGAAATAATTCTGGGCCTGGTTAGCATGATTTATGCGGAATACGGGTTGTATTTTTGGGCAATTGGTTTCGGGTTATTGCATATTGTATATGGCCTGATCATGTGGTGGAAATACGACCGGCAACCGGGAATGGGCTCCGGGCAGGTTGAAAGAAAACAAGAATGAAAAATCCGATTGGCAATCTGAATAAAATTTTTGACAGCCGCATCCGTATGGGCGTCATGAGCATCCTGTCGGTCAACGATGAAGTGAGCTTTAACGACCTGAAGCAACTGCTCGAACTAACCGATGGAAACCTGGCCTCGCATCTTATCAATCTCGAAGAAAATGGTTATATCAAAGTTCATAAAGGATTTGTGGGAAGAAAAACAAATACAACTTATTCTATCACCAAAGCCGGCGAGAAAGCTTTTGCGGAGCATATCGAGGCATTGGAAAATATCATCAAAGGGGTGAAGTAAATTTTTTTGCTCCATTACTTTGAATTGCAAAGCACTTTTAATATTTAAATATATGAAACACTCATTGTTTATTCCTTATGTAACGGCCATGGTTGTTTGCAGTATCTGTTTCGGAGTGGTATATATAACAGTGCAGCAAAATTTTCGCAGCAATGCCAATGACCCTCAGGTGCAGTTGGCAACGGATATACGCAACAAACTGGAGTTGGAACAATCTCCGGGTAAATGGTTACCCGACAGCATGGATCTTGCAAAAAGTCTGGCTCCCTTTGTCACGCTGTACGATAAAAACGGGCGGCCGATCCAGTCCACAGGATTGCTGGAAGGGAAATATCCGATAATTCCCAGGGGCGTATTTGAGTTTGTAAACCAGCATGGTGAAGAAAGGGTTTCCTGGCAGCCCAGGCAAGATATCAGGATGGCGATGATTGTTATGGCCGTAAAATCACCCATCATAGGATTTGTAGCAGTAGGAAGATCATTGAAGGAAGTAGAGTTAAGAGAATCAAATCTGCGCAATATTGTTTTCCTCGGATGGATGTTCGCAGCGGGGATTATCGCATTGGCGGCACTTATAAAATTAAAATACCATTAACATTAAATCTTATCAACTGGTTATGAAAACAACTGGAGTATGGAAGCCATTAACAAGATGGGCTATAGGTTTGATCCTATTGCTTCCCGCGAGTTACTTTGCGTTGTCTTTAACACTTCGCATGATCTTCGGCTACACAAAATTGTATTATGGGTTGGCCCCTTCTTTTTTGGAGAGCCATCCGGACATTTTTTCCTTCGACACCGCCGCGTGGATACTGTATGGTCCGGTTTGTTGTGTCTTGCTGAATATGCCTGTAAGCACACGCCCTAACATGTTCAGCAGTCAGTCTGCAGTTTTCAAAACACAACATTGGCTCAACACCGCTATTTTTTTGCAGGCACTCATGTTGTTTGTCCTGACGGCGGGTTGGTTCTTTATTGAACATTTCAGGTATCATTAGCCGAAATACTTAATGCACAGATATGTTCGCACAAAAATGGTCTTTTCAAAAACAGACAGAAAGTTTTGGTTATGCTTTCGCGGGGATTAGAAAATTTGTTGTAAAGGAGCGCCATGCTAAAATACACCTTGCTGCTACCCTGGTTACGGTATTCGCTTCGCTGGCGCTCGGGGTATCTATCCGGGAAGGTATAGAGTTGCTGTTCGTAACAGGGTTGGTATGGATCGCGGAGATGATCAACAGTTGCCTGGAAAAGCTTATCGATTTTATTACGCCGCAACATTATCCCCAGCTTGCTTTTGTGAAAGATGTTGCCGCGGGTGCCGTACTCCTGGCAGCATTTATCGCACTGGCCACGGGTTTGTTAATATTTATTCCCAAAATCGTATGATAGGTAATCCAAACCGGTCATGGCTCCAAAATTCTTTTTTTCTGGCAAACGCGCTGAACCGGCTGCTTTGTTTATCCATAGTGTTTAGCGTATTGCTAGCGCTCATCAGAGTGATTCACACCGGCCATGTTGATTATATTTTTCTGGTATGGAATTTATTGCTGGGCGGGATACCCTGTTTTATTTCACAGTGGCTGACGCAAAGAACCGGTTGGATAAGAAGACCCTTTGCATTTTCCATGGGCCTCCTGGTTTGGTTATTGTTCATTCCAAATTCCTTTTATATGCTCACCGATCTGTTTCACTTAATCGGTGAATCGAACGACCAGATCGTGCCGTTTTGGTATGACCTGATCCTGATATTTTCATTTGCATGGAACGGTCTTATTTTGGGAATATTATCAATTCGGCAAATGGAGAAGCTGTTGAAGAATTATTTCCCCAGAATGGGTGAACTTGTTTTTTTGTATCCGGTCATGTGGATGAATGCACTGGGTGTATATATTGGGCGCTATTTGCGTTACAATAGCTGGGATGTACTTACCAACCCCATTCAATTGGCGCAGGACATTTTCCGCCTCCTTTTTCATCCGTTTATATACCAAAGAGCCTGGGGAATGATTTTTTGTTTCTCTACCCTGATGACGCTGATGTACCTGACGCTAAAAAAACTAGCTTCTCCTAATAATGGATTGCAATAACCTTCCAGGCTTCAACGCTGAATATTGAAATGATTAGAAATCTACGCCCATGGAGAAGTGCCAAACAGGTTTCGCTTTGAAAAATCCCAGCATTTCCCAGCCTGTATCCAGACGAAGAAAATAGCCGAGCAATGTACTGCGAATGCCGAAGCCATAACTTCCTACAAAGGGACCAATACCTCCGGCTTTCGTCAACACTTCAAGGTTGGGGTTATTGGGATCGGTATAGTGAACGGTTGGCCGCTCGATCTTGTCGTAGGCGCCATTCCATGCTGAACCCAGATCAAAAAACTGGAGTACTTCAAAATTCCGCAGGAAGGCATTGTTGATGGGCTTATTGAAGAGGGTAGTAAATATTGGCAATCTCAGCTCACTGTTAATAATAACCGCATTATTTCCGTTTGCAATATTTTGTTTGAATCCACGGAGATTAACTGCGAGTGACTGATAGGCATAGTCGGGATCTTTTGGTGTGGGCGTTTGATTGGCTTTTGGGAAAAGCCACCCGTCTGTTCCACCGAGATAATAAACAATCTTTCGATTGCCCCAGGAAAAATCACCTGCCGCACGGACGGCCCAAATGAAATTCCTGTAAATGGGATAGTAGTTACGAGCATCGAACCCGAAATTGAAAGTATTTCTACCGGCAGCTGTTTGGGGTTTGTTAATCTGAATGTTCCAGTCGATATATGCTTTATACCGAAGGCCATTCCAGATATTAGTTGCCTTGAGTACCGTATTGTCAAAAACATATTCCAGATGAGTCAGCGCATAGGTCTGTTTGTCCTGATCAGGAGCGTGTAATGCGATCGTGTCGATGGTAAAGGAAGTTCCATCGGGGCGTAGTATAACTTTATCAGTTCTAACACCCAGGGATAACCGCAAGCTTCTGGCGCGGTCAAAGGGATACTTGAAAACCGCCTGAAACAGGTTGGTAAATGTTTTTGCGTCGAAAAAAATGGCTCCTCCGGGAGGAAGGTATCCGCCGACATCAGTCACGCGATAATAGATCAGTGAATAATCGACTCTCTTTTTTAAATAATCAACCCTGGTGAACCATTCACCGCCACCATCAAAAAAAGAAGAATTGCTCGGTATGAATATCCCGGTATTTGGTAATTGAGCATTGAGTGGTGGTGGTGAGGCACTGGTTCCTCCGAAAAGTGGCAATCGTAAAGCGCCTGTGAAACGGAGGTCTTCAAAAAGATCAAATACAGTAGCCTTGAACATGGCATTAAAGGCCTGGCCACCTCCCAGCTGGATTGGCAACGAACCGGTATAGGGTTGATATTTATTGACCAGTACATCATTGTTGAATCCGGCAGTGAAGTTGTCAGCAGAAAACTTGAGTTTATAATCGAAGAGTTTTGCTTTTTGCAAAACACCTTCCTCTTCCTCCAGCGGGTGGGCAGCGATGGGCAGGGTATTGTTGATTGAAGAAGATTTGAGGCTGTCCTTTTTTTCCTGTTCAAATTCACTTTCAAAAAAATCCTGTCTTTGTTTCGAAGTATCTATGGTTTGTTTTTGCTGGAATTTAAGCGCCTGTCCGCTGGATACCTGCCCGTCGATCACTGTTTGCTTCCTGAAATCTGTTTGCCGGGCATTTATATTTCTTTTCTTCAGTGCACTTTCGTCCACTTTCAATTTGTACAGGAATTTCAGATCGCCCTCCTGGCGAACTTCACTTACCTGTCCATTGTCTCCGGCGATCTTTGTTTCTTTAAGTGCACTTTGGTAATTGGTCAAAGGGAACACATAGGCCGAATCGTTGGTGATGGAAAAACTGAATACAGTATCCGGCTCTGTTTTATGAGCTGCACTGAGTGCTGAGTCCAGTTCTTTGGCCTCAGGATTTCTCAGCACATCATCACCGATCTTATACACAGTATCTATACCGGCTCTTTGAGTGGTGAAAAAACCAGCATAGCGATTGGAAATCCCATTTTCATCGGTGATGAATGTAAAATGGAAATTGTTGTATTGCATGGGGAAACGTGCATTTCCGTATTTCAAATGAGTCAACTGGCTGATCTGTTTGAATTCGCTTCGGTTCCAGTTATCAACCAAAAAGATATTATAGTGATAGTTGGAAGGTAGTACGGTGTCTCCTGTTTTTGCGGTAGTTGACGGGCGGTTCGATGAATAGATAATTCCGCTCTTGTTGGGAAAGGCCACGAAAGTAGCGTCGAGGTCATCATACACATCATTGGTGATCTGCTCAATGCTCCCATCATCGAGCTTGTATACGAAAATATCCGACTGTCCGTTTTTCACCGCACTGAATAAAAGTGTATTCTGATCAAGCATATATTTCATATCCTGCACCTGGTCAAACATGTCCAGTGTTGTAACCGTTCGCTTATATTTTTGGACAAGGTCATATACGAACAATCTAATCTTCCCTTCTTTCCAATAACATACGGCCAGCCTCGTTCCTTTTCCATCCCAGGCTATCATGGGATAGTTTGGATTGATTTGTTTATCATTGATACGAACCCCGTATTTGAGCATTACTTTGGTGTTCACGAAGTTTTCATGTAATACCACACGGTAAAGGCCATTTTTATATTCAACGACTGCATAAGTCTGACTGCGCGGCGCAGGATTTGGGGAGAAGCGGAAAAAATCTTTCTTGTCGCTTATCTCTTCTACCACCGAGATGGTTCCTTTTGGAAAATTCCGCCGGCCACGAATATCTTTCTGATATTTTTCTTCCTCCTCATTCATAAAATCCTGCAGCACCTCCTTGAATTTTTTCTTGCATATCCTCATCGCTGCACTGTTCAGGTTTCTGTATACTCTCGCGAGGTAAAGAAAATAGGTTACGTTTTCTTTTTTATAACGGTTTGCGAAATAATACCAAAATGCATGGCCCGATAAATTGGGTTTCTCGAAAGCCATGTTGTAGAAATTGGTATAGCGCCCCGAGAGAATAGCCGATTTCAACTGATCATCGAGATCTGTATTCCAATTCTCTGCAACGTACTCGACATACCCGTCGGTTAGCCAGGTGGGTAAGTCTAACAGGGTTTGATTGGCGGCAAATTCACCAAGGTCATCGCCGAACAAAATATTTTCTATGAGGATGCGGGCGATACCCTGCCTAACTTGTATGCGAAGTTTATTGTGATCGTCGGTATAGTAAACGATCATTTTGTTATTCACCAGCTTGGTGATGCCTCCAGTTGATTGCCAGTCGAGGTTGAGTCCGATATTTGACTGCTGCATTTCGTCGAAACTGTTGTAGATGACGATGTTTGCCCGGCGCTGCAAACCATATTCCACCTGTTGTTCGATGCCCGGAAGTTCTTTTTCAGCAAGTTGGGCCACAAATTTACCCAATGGCTGTCCATCCTGATTGAAATAGCTATTGAAATTATTGGTTTGGTAGTACTTCCATTTAAACTTTTTGAATTGTATTCTGTTTTGCCCGAATTCAACGGTATTGACCTGAGCACTACTGTGAAGAATTGTAAAGAAGAGAGCTATAAAAACTAAAAAAAAATGCCTTGGCTTCAGCTTAATCCGATAATCTTGCATACCGATTCTTTGAATTTTTTAAAGGTAAAACAATCCCTACTATCCGGGAAATTCATTTTGACATGAAATTGTTATTGTATGCTCACCGTAAAGACTTTCACATTCAGTCCCATCCAGGAAAATACATACGTGCTTTACAATGAAAAAGATGCCTGTTTGATAGTGGATCCGGGATGTTATTTTGGAAATGAACGCCGTGAACTCGAAGAATTCATCAACGAACAGGGACTGACCCCTAAAATTTTGTTAAACACTCATTGCCATCTCGATCATGTTTTCGGGAATAAGTTCATCCATGAACGTTATAACCTCGACCTTCACCTGCACCGGAAAGAAGAAGTGGTGTTGCGTTATGCACCGGAAGCCGGACTTCGCTGGAATATGCCCTTCGAGAATTACCAAGGTTCTTTGCATTTTTTGGAAGCCGGTGACAGCATATTTCTCGATGAAGATGAACTGAAAGTGTTGTTCACTCCGGGACACTCACCTGGAAGTATTTGTTTTTATTGCGCGAAGCAGGATTTTGTGATCGGCGGTGACGTACTCTTCCGGAGCAGTATCGGAAGAACGGATCTTCCTGGTGGCGACTTTGAAACGCTGATCCGAAGTATTCGCGAAGAGCTTTTCTCGCTACCCGATCAAACCATTGTATATCCAGGTCATGGCGTACCTACAACTGTTGGATTTGAGAAGCAAAACAATACCTTTCTGCATGCAGCGAAAGGTCGTTGAATGAACTCACAACCATTTTGCAAGAAACGGGATTCGCTGGAATTCTTTTTTTTCAACCTGGACAATGAACAGGGAGAATCCCGCCGTAAGCGCCGTCGCCAGTACAACATTGAGCCACTTGTTTTTCCAGATACCGGTAATAAAATGGTGTACAAAATAAATCAGTGCTACCATGACCATATAGGCCACCAGTTTTTTCCATGCATAAGGAATACGGTATTCTTTTTGTCCCCAAAGAAAAGATACAACCATCATGCTTCCATAACAGAGGAAGGTGGCCCATGCGCAGGCCATGTAGCTGAAAGAAGGGATGAAAATATAATTTATGATGAGCGTAATGGCCGCTCCTATCAGTGTTATATATGCGCCGGGACTTGTTTTGTGCGACAATTTATACCAGATCGAAAGATTAATGTAAATCCCTAAAAAAATATTGGCGAAGAGCAAAATTGGAACAACTTTCAAACCCTGCCACATTTTTTCATCGCGAATAAAATATTTCCAAATGTCGAGGTATAGGGCTACCACGAGGAACATCAGGCACACGGTAATGACAAAGAACTTCATCACCCGCGCATAGGTTTTAGGAGCATTTTCCTCGGTCGACTGGCGGAAGAAGAAAGGCTCTGCCCCCATTCGAAATGCCTGAACGAACAGGGAAATCAGGATAGAAAGTTTATAACACGCGCTGTATACCCCCACCTCGTAAATCGCCGCATCTCCTGTGAGCACGGATCGCTTAGCCAACATGATGCGGTCGAACGTTTCGTTGATCATCCCCGCGAAACCCGCAATGGTTAACGGTAATGAATAAATGATAATCTGCTTCCACAATTCCTTGTTGATTTTCCATTGGAACTGGGAGAGTTCCTTCCACAAAGCGATTACCTGGAAAAAGGACTGCGCGAGATTTGCGATCAATACGTATCCAACGCCAAATCCTGCACTATACAATATGAGGAATATGCTATTAGGATGTTTTTTAGAAAGAGAAGGGCATACCGATAAAAAGAAATAAGCTACGGCGATATTGAGCAGAATACCTGCAATGCGGATGAAGGCAAATTTTCTCGGCCTGCCCTCATGTCGCAACTTTGCGAAGGGGAGGGCTGACAATGCGTCGAAAGCAATGATGAATGCACTAATCGTGATGTACTCGGGATGTTTTTCGATCCCGATAAAAGAAGCAATCTGGTGATTAAAGAGAATGATCAGCGCCGTGATAAGTATTGTACTGGTGATCAGCGTAGTCGTAATGGTATTATAGACATCCTCCTGATACTCCTTTTTTTGAATGAAGCGGAAGTATGCAGTTTCAAAACCGAAAAGCACCAGCGTATTCAGAAAAGGTATCAATGAATAAACCAACGACATCTCGCCATATTGCGGCGTGCCAGTAAATTTTAAAGTGAGGTAGGGGGTGAGCAGGTAGTAGAGAAACCTGGCGAAAATAGAACTTGCTCCGTACCAGATGGTTTGCCCGGCTAATTTTTTTATGCTGCTCAAACGTTGGGTTTATGAGACAAAAATAGAATTAAAGGTTGGAATTTTTAGTTGACTGTTAACAGATGACAGTTGATAGCAATGAAGTTCGTCGACTTTCATCGGCCGACTGTCAACTTCATTAAAGAACGTCTTCCTCCTTGATTAAATTATTCTTGAGAGCAAAAATCACCACCCCGGCGGTGTTTTTGGCTTCCATTTTCTCCATGATCTTGATGCGGTAACCTTCGACGGTTCTTTTGCTCAAAAACAGCTGATCACCGATTTGCTGGGCAGTTAGCTGACGGCAAATGAGTTTAATGATCTCTCTTTCACGATCGGAGAAGAGCTCAGCAGGTTTCTTTTTTTTATGAGGGTCGAATCGACTTTTAACAATCAGCGAAGCCAGTTTATTGGAAGTTTGCCGGCAGTAGAAGATATTGTCATTGAAAACAGTGACGATTGCCTCGAGGATCTCTTTTTTATCGGCATTTTTCATCAGGTATCCTTTGGCGCCGGCTTCGAGCATTTCCACGATCAGGTTCTCTTCATCAAACATAGACAGTGCGATGATTTTGCAATCCGGATTTTGCTCAAGAAGTGCGCGTGTAGCTTTTATTCCATCCAGCAAAGGCATTTTGATATCTGTAATGATGATGTCGGGCTTTAGTTTTCCGGCCAATTCAATAAGTTCACGGCCATTTTCGGCTTCTCCTATCAGAGAAATACCCTCCTGTTTCGACAACATAAGTGCGAGGCCATCACGAAAAATTTCATGATCGTCGGCAATAATAAGGCTGATATCCTGGTTCACCTGGAATGGCATATTTCGGACTGAGTTGGAACATTTTCTACGTCCGGGTGGAGAGGTTTGTGAGCAGTTCGATCATGGAATTTGAACTACAAGATTTATAAAACGCATGGCCACACTCACGGGTCATGCCACTGCTGTGTAATCCTTACATCTGTTAAATCTGTGATTAAAATTATATTAATTCATTGGAATTTTTACAAAATAATTCGTCCCGAGTCCGGGTTTAGATTCCATGTTCAAGGTACCATTTAAGATTTCACAACGACTTTCAATGCTTTTGAGGCCCAGGCCAGTTGACATAACTTTTTCCTTTTCCGCATCAAAGCCGCAACCATCATCTTTGGTTAGCAGGAGCAGGCAGTTGTCTTCTTCGCTTAAACCGATCTGCATATTTTTCGCATGTGCGTGCTTGATAGTATTGTGAATAATTTCCTGCAGCATGCGGAATATATGGATCTCTTTTTCTCGGGGTACATGGAAGTCTTTGACCACATACAGTTGGATATTCAGGCTGTTCTTGTGACCGACATGACCGATGAAATCCCTTACGGCTTCCGTGAGTCCCTTCAACTGTAACGTGTGCGGCAGGAGATCATAGGAGATTTGACGCATGCTGCCAATGATTTCATCCAACGACCGGCCGGCCCTATCCAGAATTTCTTTGTCTTCCGGTTGAATACTGATGCTGTTAATGTTCAGTTTAACAGCCGACAATAAAGGACCCAGGCTATCGTGAAGGTCACTGGCAATGCGTTTGCGTTCGTTTTCCTGGATTGTTATTTCGGCGAGAATCCGCTCGCGCTGCAACTTCATATACCGACGATGGTACCTGATGATGGATGCAAAAAAATAGATGAATATAACCGTGATTAAGACGGAAAAAACCAGGGTTATATATAAGTTCTGATTCGGCATGATAATACCTTGTTCGGACTGCGTTCGCACAAGGGCTACTCGAGCGTAAATTTCCTGTTGACCGGTATGATCCACAGGGCGATACCAAAAATAATGTTTGTAATGGCATTTATATAAGCGTACAGGGAAATCACGGTTGTCGTAAATCCAGAGACTTCCTTTAAGCTCAGCTGGTAAGACCATTCGAAAATCATCCGGTATAAAAAGTAAGTGATTAGCCCGATACAGATCAGAAACCTGGGATTCCTGATGAGGGTTTTGTTATCGTGCGTGATCATAAAATTAATTTCTCTAACGCCCAGGATAACGATGACAAATGAATAGAAGATCGGGAAATAGGGACGAAAAATAGAAATCTGGTTTAATGCGATGTTTTCAGTTACCCATATCATGGCTGTCCCGATCAGCAGGCAGTAAAAAAGCCGCTTCTTTTTTTTCAAAAAACCCCAATGATGAAACTGGAACGCCAACAAAATCCACTCACATAAATTGTAAATATTAACAGGAACTGCATTCGATTTGATATGATACTTTTCAAGCATTACAAAACTGGTAAGTTCGGCCAGTGCGCCTGCCACTAAAAGGCAAAGAAAGGGCAGATAGTCTACTTTGACGGTCTTGTAGCGTACCAGCCCTATCAGCAATGGAAAGAGCATGATCTGGCTCAGAACAAACGTGAAAATAACACTCATGTGAAAAAAGCAGAATTATATTGTTTATTGCCCATTCAAGCCACTGGCACTATTACTACAAATGGTCGGACAGCGTTGTCCCGCTTCAATAGTTTGCCCGTCGGTTCCGTAAGCATTTGCTGAAGAAATCCCAGGTACACTAACGGCCTTTTCGCCGATCATTTTGTTAACAATATCGTTTCCATTCTTGTCGTATGGAACAAGTACCATCTTTGCCTGGCCCTGTTTATCGAGTCCATAATAAATTCGAACACCAGCGGCATCGGTTCCCGCAGCATCTTTTTGATTCAGTAGGATAGCGATTGCGTCTCGATTAAAAGCTTCTGCCTGGCCCAAATTGAGTATGTTGCCCAATGCGGGCAACTGATGGTAGAAACTGTCTCTTACCGATCTGAAATGCGTAGTGTATTCGATTGCGTCAGCAATTGGAAGGATATGCTTTTTGACACTGTCCTCATTTACCGGGATCGTGCCGGAAAATCCTGCAGGCTGTTTACAACTCATCAAGGTAATCATTATGGATAAGGACAAAAGTGGTAAGCTGAAAAATGGTTTTGTTTTCATAACAACTTTTTTGGTGTTGATTAATATCCAACAAAATAATATAAATAGTCCGGTAAAACTTACCGTACTAATACCTGTATTCATTCGGCAGAACCGGCTCGATCCTGGAGGAGATTCATTTGAGTTTAGGCTGATTAGCAAGCTTGCATCGACAGCGATAGGCTGACGTAATGCCATCGGTTTTGATCGGGAGAGTGGACTCTTATCCTATGAAGTTTGGCGATTGGCCTACATTCCGTTTTCACCGCCATGCCGAAATTTTTTCCGGAGGACTTTTACCTGCGAAGCCTTTTTCTTTGATTCGATTCTTTTCTCTTTTGATGCCCTGGAGGGCTTTGTCGGAACGCGTTTTTTTTGCTTGTGCAAAGAACGTTCGATCAGTTCATTCATTTTTCGAACTACTTCCTGTTTATTGTCAAGTTGCGAACGGTAAACCTGCGACCTCACTTGTAAATAACCTTCCTGGTTGATTTTATTGAAAAGCTTTTCGTTTAGCAGCGCCTTTTGCTCGTCTGTAAAGTACTTTGAATGCCCGATGTGAAGATAACCCTCCACCATGGTTTCTACCTTGTTCACATTTTGGCCGCCCTTGCCACCACTTCTTGCCGTGGTAAAAAAGATTTCTCCGGAAACATCTAACTTCATCATTAAAATTACAAATAATCACAAAACAATTTGCAGCGTTACGGCGGACGGGAGCAAAGAAAGATAACACTGCGAAACAAAGAATCAAAAAGATGAGAGCGGTGATTCAAAGAGTGGCGGAATGCAAAGTAGAGATCGGTGGTGCGGTGAAAGCTTCGATCGGTAAGGGTTTGCTGGTGCTGATCGGGATAGAAGATGCCGATGGACCCGAAGACATCGAGTGGCTAAGTGCAAAAATCACTAACCTTCGGATTTTCGATGATGAACTGGGTGTCATGAACATTTCCCTAAAAGAAAACGGGTATGAACTCATGCTGGTGAGTCAGTTTACATTATACGCCGCCACCAAAAAAGGGAACCGGCCTTCGTATATCCGTGCAAGTAAAGCAGACGTTGCTATCCCTATCTATGAAAAGCTGATTACACAGTTGGAGCATTGCCTGGATAAAAAAATATTTACCGGCGAGTTTGGCGCCGATATGAAAGTGGCCTTGGTGAATGA
>Ga0209069_10000261_pt1 | contig 22800 bp, 19 predicted proteins | sample Str013_2_FD_187202 | JGI IMG/M metagenome (GOLD analysis project Ga0209069, IMG submission 187202) | Freshwater sediment microbial communities in response to fracking from Pennsylvania, USA - Straight Creek_MetaG_SC_2013 (SPAdes) (version 2) | ecosystem: Environmental > Aquatic > Freshwater >...
GTAACATTACATCCGCAACACACATCCTCACGGCTTTTCCAATTGCTTGAGAATTCGGTTGAGACGAATCTGGCAACCGATTCAATCTGCTGTGGAATTTCACTTTGGACGCGACACCGAAATTGCAACTTGACGAACTTCTGACTTTGGAGTCAGCTGCCCAACGTTGGCCTCAGTTATTCACGGCAATTGAGCTCCGCCGGGCGGCACGCGCCGGGCAATTCAAGCACATTCACAAAGGTCGAAAACGCTTCGTCACGGAACGCGAATTGATGAGGTGGCTTCACCAGAAAGAGGTGGGAGCTCCATGTCACCAAGAAAATTGTTTGAAATCGGCGGTCAATGGATCAGCAAAGTCGAAAGCAGAAAGGGCTACTACGCCTTCAGATATGACAACCGAAGCAGACAGGTTGTCCGCACAAGTCTTAAGACAGATGATTTCGAAGAAGCTAAAAAGCGATTAGCGAAGATTGCCATCGCCACCGTTGCGCATGACCCACGACATCCAGACGAGGTCATGCTGGTCGCGATTCTCAACCACTACTACGTCAACCACTCTGACAAGAAGGTCTCTGCGCGTATGGCCCGTCATGCGGGTCAACTTGTTCTGGAGTTTCTTGAAAGCCAATGCGGTTATGGACCGGAGGTAAAAATCGGAGCGTTCACTAAAGGAGTGCAAGCTCTCTATGCCATTTGGGCGTCGAAGGAACACAATCATTCACCGGCATACATTTCTCGTTGCTTATCGGTTATCGCAGCAGCGTGCCGCTTTGCAGCCAAGACTGTGGTTCAGTTTAACCCGAACGGGCAAGTCACGGAGAACCGAATTCTCAATACGATGCCTGAGATTTGCTATGACGCGAAATGGCTCGCCGAAGTGACTAACAAGCCTGAGCCCAAGCCCCGTGATGTTATTCCGACCTTTGAACAGCTCGCTTCACTTCTCGATACACCGGGCAGCGAGGTACTGCAGCGCTATGACCTAATAGCCTTAAACACTTGGGCACGACCGGAAGCAGTCTTGAATTTTAGAATTAAAGGTCAGGTCGATTTTGAAAACAGCCTTCTCGACCTCAATCCACCTGGCCGCAAACAAACCAAAAAGCATCTGCCGATCATCCGGCTCACAGCCAATCTTCGGGGTTGGCTGGAATACTGGGCGGAAGACGCACCTTTGACCTTCACAGTGACCACCAAAGGCAGAAAACTGAAGCGCAAATCGGCGAGCCACATCCGGGCCCAGTTCAAGCGCAGGTCATTCAGATGGATGCTGTCCCAAGGTGGGCTTCATAGAGAAGAAATCGACGATCTGTTCCGCCTAGCCCGGGGCGGGGTTCGCAAGCCATTCAACGATGCGATCAAGAAAGCAGAAGGCCTCGGAATTCCGCGGATCACCCCCTACTCCTATCGCCATTTCATGGCCACCAAGGTTCGTGCAATCCAGGAAGCGCGAGTGGACCGTGAGCAACGCAGCCTTTGGCTCGGTCACGGCCGGAAAGACACAACATCTTGGTATGAAAAGCACGATCCCGAGCACCTACGTGAATGCGCAATTGCCACAGACATCATTCTCGAAAAATTGGATGTGCTAACAAAGAGAGATTTGGTTCCACCAACATTGAAGGCCGAAAAACGTTTGGTCTTCGAAAGTGCGGCGTAGGAGTCTGCCTTTCAGACCCGTAACTGGGCTGCTGTCCCCTCCATCACAATTTCCTTGAACAATTCATCAGAATTTTTGTGCCCCTTGCTTGCACGGTGCTTGCACAAAGTCGCGGAGTCTATTGCGAATTATATCCTGAAATGATCCCAAACTTTGGGTTTTGCTTGCACAATGCTTGCACAAATGTTCAAGATGAATATTCACGCATCCCACAACTATCTGTTCTAACTTTGGAAAATGGTGCGTGGTACAGGGATCGAACCTGTGACCCCTACCATGTCAAGGTAGTGCTCTACCGCTGAGCTAACCACGCACTTGGTCTGCGGTGCACGCTCTATAGAGGGTGAAATTTGCCAGCGCAAGCCACAAGCGCACCTGACAATGATCGGCAAAATATGTGCGGATGAATTGAAACACCAAGGCAATTTCAGAGAACCATGGCTTGTCCCAGGCACCATGATCAGCCAGCGCGTGTTGGCATCTCAGAAATCGACGACGGGCCCGGCAGGACTTCATCCAGGAAGGCCAACTTCATTCATCACCCGGCACACCGTAGGAGGGGGCCTGTGTCGGATCAGTTGCGCGTTGCACATAGGCACCCATCTGTGGGCGATAAATCTTCCAAGCCTCAGCCAAGGCTTCAATCGGGCGCTCTGACCAGTCGATGCGCAGATCAACCAGTGGCCAGTCAAGCTGATCAGAAATTTTCAGCCCAGCGGAATGAACAGGCCCCGCTTCACCCCCAGCAGCAAGGCCTGCCAATAGCGCAGACATCAGACGGTCACCAAGGTGGCCCGTGGCCAGTTCGAAATTCTTGACCATTGCCTTGGGTACACTTGCATCGGCCAAAAGATTGCCGCCTGCAGCGCAGTCCAAGCCCGTCGCCTCGCCCCACTTGCCCAACACCTGTTCACCAGAATGAACCGCCACGTGCCCAGTTGCGTCAATAACCAAGAGCTGGCGATAGTCGATATGTGCCCGGCCCGCCGTCACCGTTGCCAAAGCCTCCACCGCGGATTTCCCAACGGCAAGTTGATCGAGCAACAAGGGGCCCAACGCCGGATCAGTGACGTTCTGGCTGGCGGCGGCCCCAACCCCCGCCCGCACATGTGAACAGCGCGCCGCAACCGCCGGTGAAGACGACGAGATGACCATGCCGAATTGGCCGGTCTTGGCGCATCTTGCGATCAGTGAAAAAGTCATTTGATGTCCTTCCAGCGCGATCAGATGGCTTCAGTCAGGGATAACCGCCGTGCCATCAATTTCCACCAGCCAGTCAGGCCGCGCCAATGCCGAGACCACTACCCCGGTCGAAACTGGATGTACGCCTCTGATATATTCTCCCATCGTGCGGTAGACTGCCTCGCGGTGGCGCACATCGGTGAGATAGACCACAATCTTGACCAGATGCTCCATCGAGCCTCCAGCCTCTTCGATCAGTTGGCGGATGTTTTGCATCACCTTGTGCGTTTGCTCCACCGGATCATGGCTGCCAATATTCTTGGCCGTGTCCAGGTCTTGTGGACATTGGCCGCGCAGATAAAGTGTGCGCCCGCCCCGCGTCGCGACAGCTTGGCACAAGTCATTGTCCAGCTTCTGCTCAGGATAAGTATCCTTGGTGTTGAACTTGCGGTAGCGGGTGTGCGGATTGGCCATGATGTCTCCACATGCGAAAGTTGATGCGGTTCATCGATAAGCGCAAAAAAACCACCGCAAAAGTCAAAAATTTACTCACTGCCGCTTAGGGATGCCCTAAGCCTCTCATGCAGCGCGCATGCATTCATCTGAGAAGCATTAGTGACAGCCTAATCCAAGCTGCAAGAAATCCATATTTTCGTTTTTGGCATCTTGACTCAATCTTCGTGCAAACCGCAGCCACCAAGGCTGAAACCCCGCCAAGCCCAAGAGGTCGCCGACATGGCAGTTGAAAGAATTGATACTCTCATCATTGGCGGCGGCCAGGCTGGCTTGGCCATGAGCGAACATCTGGGCAAGGCGGGCGTGCCTCATCTCATTTTAGAACGAAACCGGATAGCTGAGCGCTGGCGTTCAGAACGGTGGGACTCGCTGGTGGCCAATGGCCCCGCTTGGCATGACCGCTTTCCAACCCTTGCCTTCGATGACATTGATCCCAACAGCTTTGCCCACCGGGACCGGATCGTCGCCTATTTTGAAACCTTCGCCAAGCAGATCAAAGCCCCCATTCGCTGCGGCGTTGAAGTCTTTGCCGTTCACAGGAAAGCGGACGGATCTGGCTTTCGCGCCGAAACATCGCATGGCGTGATTGAAGCGACCAACGTCGTGGCTGCCACCGGGCCGTTTCAACGGCCACTCATCCCAACTGTCGTGCCTAATGACACAGGGATCGTCCAGATCCATTCAAATGGCTACCGCAACCCCGGCCAATTGCCTCAGGGTGCCGTGTTGGTAGTGGGTGCGGGGTCTTCGGGCGGCCAGATCGCCGATGAACTCCTGCGCAGCGGCAGGCAGGTCTACCTCTCGATTGGCCCACACGATCGTCCACCCATTCGCTATCGCGGCAAGGATTTTTGCTGGTGGTTGGGTGTCTTGGGAATGTGGGATGCCAAGACCCGCGAGCCGGGCATGGAACATGTCACAATCTCTGTCAGCGGTGCGCGCGGTGGCCATACGGTTGACTTCCGCCAATTTGCCGCGCGCGGCATGACTTTGCTTGGCCGGGCAGGCAGCTTCAAAGACGGTGTCTTGCACATTGCACCAGATTTGACGCACAATATTGAGCACGGCGACAAAAACTTCCTTACGATCTTGGACGCAGCGGACGCATATGTTGCCAGCAACGGCCTCGACCTCCCTGAAGAACCCGGCGCGCGCAGTATTGCCCCAGCGCCAAGATGTATGACTGATCCGATCCTCCAGCTTAACTTGCGCGTAGCGGGGATCACTTCAATTGTCTGGGCGACGGGCTTTGCTCTCGATTTCAATTGGTTGAAAGTTGACATTTTCGATGAGAAAGGTCGGCCCGAACATGAACTCGGTGTAACCTTGGTGCCCGGCCTTTATTTCTTGGGGCTTCCTTGGTTGTCACGAAGGGCCTCGCCATTCATTTGGGGCGTCTGGCACGATGCAAAATATCTGGCTGGCCATATTGCAGAACGCGCGCACCCCAGTCTGGAAACCAGCCGGGCTTAGGCAAGAGCAAAGCACAACCAAGACAAAGAGTAGTCCACATGCAACGCAGAATAACGAAATTGCAAGGCAGACAAACTTGACAGTGTTGGGTGAAGGCGCGAAGGTCAACGCCAACAAGATGTCGGCAACAGCAGAAATGGCTGTATGCGGCCAGGCAAGCAGAAGGCTCTAGGGGAAACAATTTTGGCACCAAGCCAACCCGCCATTGAGGCGAAAAACGTCACCAAACAATTCCAGAGTCCGGGTGCAGACGTGTTCAAGGCGCTGGACAATGTGTCAGTCAGCATCCGTGAAAATGAATTCTTCACTCTGCTCGGGCCTTCGGGTTGCGGCAAGACGACGCTTCTGAGGCTGATTGCGGGTTTTGATTTTCCAACTGAGGGTGAGATTCTTCTCCACGGGCAAGATATCGCACCACTTCCACCCTATAAACGACCGGTCAACACGGTCTTCCAGAGCTACGCCCTTTTTCCACACATGACGGTGGCACAAAACATCGGCTTTGGTTTGGAGATGCTGGGCAAACCCAAGGCCCAAATCGAGCAACAGGTTGCCTCTATGCTGCGCCTTGTGCGCATGGAAGATTTGGCCAAGCGCAAGACCAGCCAAATCTCCGGCGGCCAACAACAGCGCGTGGCACTGGCGCGCGCGCTGGCGCCGCAACCCAAGGTGCTCTTGCTGGATGAGCCGCTGTCGGCGCTCGATTACAAACTGCGCAAAGACATGCAGATCGAGTTGAAGCGATTGCAAACCGAAACGGGCATCACCTTTATTTTCGTCACGCACGATCAGGAAGAAGCACTGACCATGTCAGACCGCATCGCCGTGATGTCGAAAGGAAAGATCCTGCAGATCGGCACTCCACATGAAATTTATGACCGTCCTGCAGAACGTTTTGTGGCCAACTTTATCGGTGAAACCAATTTCCTCCCTGCAAACATCATTTCTTCCAGGAATGGTGTCGCAAAGGTAACGCTGGATAGCGGCGCAACCTTGTCGGCGGGCCTGCCGGAAGGATTCATGCCCACTGGCAAAGTGACAGTCGTCGTGCGGCCGGAACATGCTGATTTGGTTCCCGCCAATGACAAGGCAACGATTACTGGTGTGCTTTCCAACATAGTCTATTTCGGCACGGATACGCACTATCACATCAGGTTGAAAGACGGCGGGGAGTTCGTGTTGCGCCACCAAAACACCAGAACCGGTGAGCCCGAGGCAAAAATTGGCGCGCGTGTTGGCGTAAAGTTTGACAATGACGCCGCCCAGGTTTTGAGAGATTGAGCATGGTGGAACTTTCCAAAGCCACCGCCGTCGCCCTAGCAGCCGAAAAGGCAACAATCACACGTAACCGCTGGCTCTCTTTCCCGGCAGTCGCCATCATCATTGTCTTTGGCATTCTGCCTTTGCTCATCATTATCGTCTATTCGTTTCTCAAAGCAGCGCCCTATGGCGGTGTCGAATGGAGATTCTCCACCAATGCTTATGTAAGTTTTCTTTTCCAGAAAGACATCTTCGACGACACGCTCCAGTTCTCGCCGAACTACCTCATTATTTATTTCCGAACCTTTCTCTACGCTGTCGCCACAACGGTGGTTTGCCTGCTGCTGGGCTTTCCGACTGCTTATTTCATGGCAACCCGCCCACCTTCTCAGCGCAATATCTGGGTGCTCTTGATCACCATTCCATTCTGGTCAAATCTCTTGGTGCGCACCCTTGCCGTCATGTTGGTGATCCGCGATCAAGGCCTCATCAACAACACGCTGATGGCTCTGCACCTTATCGATAAGCCTATCACCATGCTCTACACCAACTTCGCTATCATGCTTGGCCTGCTCTATTCTTTCCTGCCCTTCATGGTGCTGCCACTTTACTCCAGCCTCGAGAAACTTGATTTCCGTTTGGTTGAAGCAGGCCATGATCTTTATGCTTCGAAGCGCCAAGTCTTGTGGCGGGTGATCGTTCCGCTTTCCATGCCCGGCATCGTTGCCGGGTGCCTTCTGGTTTTCATTCCTGCCCTTGGTGCCTATGTAACACCGCTAATCCTGGGCGGCGGGCGCCACCTGATGATTGGCGATCTCATCGCCCAGCAATTCGGCACTGGCCGCAATTGGCCGCTGGGTTCAGCCCAAGCACTTATCCTGATGGCCGCGGTCCTTGTCGCCCTCTATTTCTACAGCCGCCCCGGCGTGAAGCAGGGAACCCATGGCTAAGGCGGCACCCCCACTCGACATCAAGGCGCAAACGGGCTTTCGCACGGTGGCCTACCTTTGTCTGCTCGTTTTGTACTTGCCGATCGCCGTGCTGGTGATCTTCTCTTTCAATTCCGGCAACCAGATCATGCATTGGGAAGGCTTCGGTGCAGGATGGTATGGTTCCGCATTCTATAATCAGGATTTTCACAGCGCCGCCATCACCACGATGACAATTGCAGCAGTGGCAACTGTCATTTCAACAATTGCCGCAACACTGGCTGCCATCGGCATGACCCGCACCAAAGCCTGGCCGGGCATGGCGGCGGCCTTCATGATCATCAACTTGCCACTGATGGTGCCTGAAATCATTACAGCCGTAGCCACGCTGTCATTCTTTGCATTGCTTTCCACAACAATCGGCTTGAGTTTCGGTCTTGGCAACCTCATCCTGGCCCACACCGTCTTCTGCATCCCCTTCGCTTACATGCCCATCAAAGCGCGGCTGGAAGACATGGACCTCACACTCGAAAATGCCGCCGCCGATCTTTATGCAACACCGTGGAATGCTTTCCGGCGGATAACCTTGCCGCTGCTGGTGCCAGGCATCGCTTCGGGCGCAGCGCTTGCCTTCATCATTTCGTTTGATGACTTCACCATCACGCAACTGGTCGCAGGGCCCGGGCAAACAACTTTGCCACTCTATATCTGGACCCAGATCCGCCTGCCACTCACGCCAGAGATCAATGCAATCTCCACTATCCTACTGCTGGTTTCTGTTGCCTTCATATTCATGTCATTTTGGATTGCGCGCGAGCGCAAGTAGCTTTGAATTTAGAAAAGGAGACTGACGATGTTAAAGAAACTGATGTTGCTCGCGTCTGCGGCAACCGCCCTCTCACTGGGCGCACAACGAGCCCTCGCAGACGGCGAACTGCACATTTACAATTGGGGTGATTATACCAACCCCAAGCTGATCGAGAAATTCGAAAAGGCCAATAACGTCAAAATTACGATGGACAGCTATGATTCAAATGAAACCATGCTGTCCAAAGTCCGCACCGGCGATACTGGCTATGATATCGTCGTGCCGTCTGACTATACCGTCAAAATCATGGTTGATGACGGGCTCCTCGAAAAGACCGAACCCAACAAAATGTCGAACTACAAAAATATCCGCCCAGAAGCCGCCAATGTCTATTGGGACGATGGCCGTCACTATTCTGTGCCTTGGCAGTTTGGCTCAACGACGTTTGCCGTCAACACTGAAAAATTCAAGGGCGACATCAACACGTTGGGAATTCTGTTCAATCCACCCGATGAACTGAAGGGCCAGATCAATATGCTCGATGATATCAATTCGGTCATCCATGCGGCGGAGCGTTATGCCGGTGTGCCGCGTTGCGGCGCTGACAAGGCCAACCTCAAGAAGGTCAATGATGTGCTGCAGACCGCCAAGCCATTTTGGAAGACATTCAGCTATGACACTCGCACCAAGCTGGTGGAAGGTGACGTGATCGCATCACAAATCTGGAACGGTGACTCCTATCGCGGACGCCAGAAGGTCGCGACAATAACCTACGCCTATCCCAAGGAGGGTGTTGAAGGCTGGATGGACAATGTGGCGGTTCTCAAGGGTGCGAAGAACCTGGAGAACGCCAAACTCTTTCAGAACTTCCTGATGGATCCGGAAAATGCCGCGCTGATTTCGGATTTTGCCGGCTATGACAACGGCATCAAGGACAGCCACAAATATGCTGCCGATGCCGCATGGGCCACTTCACCAGAGTTGAACCCTCCGGCTGGGGCACCAAAGCCTGAGTTTGTACCGCCCTGTTCGCCCGACGTGGTGGAAATTTACAACAAAATTTGGACCGATCTGCGCAAGTAGATTGAATTGAAAGTCAGTGAAGGGAGGCGCCGGCCTCCCTTCACTTGTTTGGAGAAGGCACATGACCTCCTATCGCAATTCCGATCCGCACCCGCAGATCATGCAGGGTTCCCCGCCCAGCCTGTCTCCACCATTCCTTGAATGGGACCGCGCGCCCTGGAACCGCTGGACTTTCCAGCATGTGCGCGAAGTCTTGCCGACCGCCGAAGTTTGGCGAGGGTCCGGGCCGGTGCGTAATTTTGCCCGGGCCGAACACGATCTTGATCAACTCGCTGTCACAAGCAGCGAAGGCAAACCAACAACCTTGGCTGGGCTACTTGATGAGACCTACACGGACGCCTTTCTGGTGATCAAGAACGGCAAAATTGCCTATGAGCGCTATTTCAACGGCATGAACGAGCGTTCGTTGCATCTGGCGCAATCTGTGACCAAGTCCTTCACCTCTGCTGTGGTAGGAATTCTGGTCAGCCGAGGCGTGATGAACACAATGGCTTTGGTCACCGACTACCTGCCGGAGCTCAAGGACACGGCATACAAAGGCGCAACGCTGCAACACATTCTGGACATGACATCCGGTGTTCATTTCAGTGAGGACTATACCGATCTTTATTCCGAAATGGGCCAGCTCGATGTGGCCTCCGGCTGGAAGCCCGTGCCCCCCGGTGCCGATCCGAATTTCCAATGGCCCCCCCATGTCTTCGAACAGGTCAAAAACCTGAAACAGCTTGATTATGAACATGGCACGAAATTTACCTATCGCTCGATAGAAACAGATGTGTTGGCTTTCTGCATGGAGCGCGCGACGGGGCGGAGATTGCCTCAACTCATGTCAGAAGAACTCTGGCAGAAACTGGGCATGGAAGAGAGCGCCAATCTGACTGTTGATCCGGCCGGCTATGCCGTGGCCAGTGGCGGATTAAACGCCACGCTGCGTGATTATGGCCGCTTTGGTCAAATGCTGCTGGAAGGCGGCGCCGGCATTGTTCCACCTGCCTGGATCGAAACCTCAAGAGATGGCAACCACGCGCTCTTCGGAGCACCTTATACCTTCTCGCTTCCAGAAGGCGCATACCACAATCAGTTCTGGATCGAGAATCCACGCAGCCGCTCTGTTCTTGCGCGCGGTGTCTTCGGGCAGATGATTTTTGTGGATTGGGAAAGCCAGTTGGTGGCGGTGAAACTTTCGACCTGGCCCGACTTTCTGAATACGGCCTATAGTATCGCAACCACAGCAGCCATCCATAAGATCGCGGCGGCCCTGTAACGTTTGGTTCAATTTTCAGGTGTGCGACTCGTCCTCGATCTGCATTTTCAGTCCGGGCATTGAGCCCTCTGTGACTTTGCTTTGGCAGTGTTCGACAAAGCAACGTATGGTCAACGACGCCATCGCACCTTCAGACAGAAGCAGCCCCATCTTCATGGGGCGCACGTGGCCGGAGATTGGCACATAGCAAAGCTTCTTGCCATCGGGGGCACGGTCAGTTGTGGGGCGGATATTGGCCACCGAATAACCAAAGCCATTGGCAACCAGGGAACGCATCACCGCAATGTCGCGTGTCCGCTCTACAATTTTTGGTTCGCGTCCGGTGATGGAAAAAACCGACAAAAAGTAACTGTTGCTCCATGGCAAATCGAGCAGAACCATCGGATGCTCAACAAGTTCAATCGGCGAGACCATTTTCAACTTGGCCAAGACATGATCCGCTGCCATCACGGCATAGGGTGGCAAGCTAACCAGTTCAATGAACTCCAGATCAGACGGAAGATTGAGATCATAGGTCAGGGCCACATCAATTTCCGCTTTGCGCAAGCCCTCGAACAATTCCACCTGATTGCCTTCGGTCTGTCGAAATTCCACATCCGAATGGAGGTCAACAAACTGCCGACGCAATTGCGGCAACACGACCTGCGCAAAGGTCAAAAGGCATCCCACACGCAAGGGTCCGCGCACTTTACCCGTGATATCATTGGCAAGTTCATTCAGTTTTGCAGAATCTGCCAACACCACACGCGCTTGCTGGGCAAACAAAGCCCCGCCATGGGTCAACGACAATCCATGGGCATGTTTGCGCACAAAGAGGGGCAACCCGAATTCTTCCTCGAGCTGAACAATGGCTGAAGAAATCGAAGGCGAAGAAACATTGACGCGATCCGAAGCAGCCGCAATCGATCCAGTCTCAGCAACCGCGACAAGATATTCCAATTGGCGAAGGGTGAAACGCAAAGGCATGGTTGGCGACCTTAGCCATTCCAAATGAGGAGTCTAAGATAAAATCATTCATTCCGGACTTTGGCCTGAGCACTGGACACGAACTAAACTTGGGCGTGGCCACTGGCCAATGAATGGGCAAGCTGCCAAGATTGTGTGGATTTGTGAGTGTAATCGCAAAAGCGGAATTGACACAGGGGTCTCAAACAATGCGAAGCAATCAGCCTTTTGACGCGGAACTCGTTCACAAGCAGGATCTTGCACATCACTTTCATCCTTTCAGTGATTTCGCAACATTCAAAGACACAGGCTCCATGATCCTCACCGATGCCGAAGGTGTTTATCTGACAGACAGCGACGGCAAGCGCTATCTCGATGGCGTTGCGGGCCTCTGGTGTGTCAATATTGGCTATGGCCGCAATGAAATGGCCCAAGCGATGGCCGACCAGGCACGCCAGATGGCCTTCTATTCGACTTTTGGTGATTATACATCGGTGCCCGCCGCACAACTGGCCGCAAAACTGGCGTCATTGGCGCCGGGCTCTCTCAATCATGTTTTCTATGGCACAGGTGGCTCGATGGCCAATGATACCGCCGTGCGCATGATCCATTTCTATTTCAATCGCCTCGGCAAGAAGAAGAAAAAGAAGATCATCACGCGCCACAGCGCATATCACGGCAGCACGTATCTCGCGATGTCGCTGACGGGCGTGGCCTTTGATCACATCGGTTTTGATCTGGTGAAGGGCGGGCTCATCCATCGCGTTTCGGCCCCCAACATGTATCGTCGTCCGGAAGGCATGAGCGAGGGCCAGTATCTCGAATTTCTGGTTGCCGAATTCCAGGTCAAAATTGAAGCACTTGGCGCAGAAAACGTTGCCGCCTTCTTTGCTGAACCCATCATGGGCGCGGGCGGCGTGATGATGCCGCCAAAAGGGTATCACAAGCGCATGATGGATATCTGTCGCAAATATGGCGTGCTCTACGTGGCCGATGAAGTGGTGACCGCCTTTGGCAGGCTCGGCCACTTCTTTGCGTCGGACGATGTGTTTGGCATGGTGCCGGACATGATCACTACAGCCAAGGGATTAACCTCAGCCTATGCGCCCCTCTCAGCCACAATCCTGTCAGACGAAATCTACGATGTGTTGAGTGTGCCACAAGAAAAGGGAGCCTATTTCTCACATGGGTTCACTTACTCCGGTCATCCGATTTGCTGTGCAGTGGGTCTCAAGAATATTGAAATCATCGAACGCGAAGATATATGCGGCCATGTCCGCAAGGTCGGCCCCTATTTTGAACAGCGCCTTGCCTCACTGAAGGACTTGCCACTGGTGGGCGATATTCGCGGCAGTCACTTCGTGCTCTGCGTCGAAAATGTCGCCCACAAGGAAAGCAAGGCCCTGTTCGATTCGGACATTGCCATCGGCAATCGCATTGCCGACACGTGCAAACACCTGGGTGTTTTGGTGCGCCCTGTCGGCCACCTGAACATCTTGTCGCCACCCCTCACCATGACCGAGGGGCAGATCGATGTGTTGGTCCAAGCCTTAGGCGACAGCATTCATGCTGTGGCCGATGGCTTGGTTCGCGAGGGCGTTAAATTCTCATAAGATCGGTACGGCTTGGGCTTGCTGGGCCAAAATTGATTTTTGAAAATTCACAAATTCGGCGGATGGCTGTTGAGCAACGAAAAGCTCCAGCACGGGGTCAACCACTTTTGTGCTCTGTCCGGAAAGAGCCTCCATAAGAGCGTGCCCGCAGAACGGCACATAAGCTTCCGAATAACCCCCTTCATGGGCCACCATAACGCGCCCGCCACAGACATCGTCAGCCAGAATCATGGTTTGCTGCATGAGCCAGCGATAGGTCTCGCTGTGCGCCATCATGCGCGCCAACGGGTCAAAGCCATTGGCATCATAGCCGCAGGCAACAATGATGAGTTCAGGCTTGTAGCGGCGCACCGCTGGCAGCACGATCATTTCCATCGCGTCAATATAGGTTTGGTGTCCACCGCCGGGCAGAAGCGGCACGTTCAGATTATAGCCAGTTCCAGTACCCGCACCTCGGTCGGTCGCTGCCCCCTTGTTGGTAGGATAGCAACGGTCCTGGTGCAGCGAGATTGTCAAAACATCTGGCCTGTCATAGAAAATGGCTTCGGTTCCGTTGCCATGGTGCACATCCCAATCGATGACCGCAATGCGCATCAATTTGTGTTTGCTACGGGCCTTTTCAATGGCGATGGCAATATTGGCCAAAAGGCAAAAACCCATGCCAAAGTCGCGCTGGCAATGATGGCCGGGGGGCCGCGACAGGGCATAGGCATTTCGCGAGGCACCCGTCAAAACTGCATCGACCGCCGCGATTGAAAGTCCGGAAGAAAGCCTGGCGATTTCATAGCCACCGTTACAAAAACTTGCTTCTTCGCCCAAGTTGCCGCCGTCAGCAGCACTTAGTGCCGCAAAGTTTTTTATGTAATCAGCGGTATGGACGCGCAACAGGTCTTCCTCTTCTGCAAGCGGGGCAGAACTTACTTTCAACAAAGTGGTGAGGCCTGAAACATCCATCAGGCTTTTCAAGCGGCGTTTGGTGTCGGGAGATTCGGCGTAGGAAGAACCATTGGGCGGCTGCACCCAATCGCGCACGGGCAGCACCAGCGCATGGGCGGCACCTGTATGCCAGAGACATTTCTCATCATGGAAGAACGACGTAGTGTGCATTGCCTTGGGCCTTCCCTATTTAGTAAAAACAATTGACGACCTGAAATTGATGCACCAGACAAGCCTTTGCAAGTCTCAGTTCACATGAGGCTCGCTAACAGGCGTGAAAGAAATTCATCAAATTGGACAAGTTCCAGCTCATCAATAAATTCATCAGGTTGATGGCCTTGAGCCATCGATCCAGGTCCACAAACCACAGTCGGAATGCTCAAACCCGCAAAGTAACCCGCTTCTGTTCCAAAGGCCACTTTCCGTGTCTTCGAATGTCCCAACAGTGCACCCACTTCAGCAACAACCGGATCATCAGGGGGCAATTCCAGTCCCGGATAGGCATTGATTTCAACAATCGTGATGGCGGCAGCAGGGTGGTTTGCCGCCGCGATATTGCGCGCTGCGGCCTCAATGCGCGCCAGAATTTCCGACGCGGGCTCCTCAGCAAGATGCCGGATTTCAAAATCTATTGTCGCCATGGCCGGCACCACATTGATGGCCTCGCCACCCTTGATCATCCCGGCATGAACTGTGGAATAGCCAATATCATAGGCGGGGTCGTTGACGCCTGATGTTTGCAGCCAGCGTTGCTCGTTCCGCAAAGCCAAAACGAAATCAGCCGCAAGGTGGATGGCGTTGCAATAATCTGGTGCCATCGCCGAATGCCCACCCACGCCCATGCACGTCGCCCGGTAAACTGCCTTGCCCTTGTGGCCTGTGGCAATCACCATGTTCGTCGGCTCACCCACCAGGCACCAGCGCGGTCGATTGAAAAACGGAAAGAGACCGGGAAGCATATTACGAATGCCCAGGCACCCAACCTCTTCATCATAAGAAATCGAAATCATCAGTGGATGCTTCAATTCTCTCCCTGAGGAATCCGAAGCCATTGCCAAGACTGAAGCAAGAAAGCCCTTCATGTCAGAGGTTCCTCGGCCAAAAAGCCTGTCGCCATCTCTGGAAAGCACAAAGGGCTCATGCGTCCAACGCTGGCCCTGAACCGGAACCACGTCGCTATGTGCAGAGAGCAATATGCCACCATCTTTAGCGGGGCCGAAACGCGCCAACAATCCAGCCTTTGTTCCATCAGCATTGGGCAAACGTTTGCAAGCGAACCCACAACCCAGCAGATACCGCTCTATCCAATCCAAAATCGGAAGATTGCTTTCAGAACTGACAGATGGAAATCCCACCAATGTCGCAAGAATCTCTTCCGTTGCTGTTGCGGCTTGAAACACCATTCAATCCTTTGCCAAGGCCGCAAGTTCGCGCCGGAAGGGCAATGCATCGCCCAAGTCCGGCATGTCGAGTTCGCGGGCATAACGATGGCCGGCATAGGTCGCCCAGGCAATCGGACCAGCCGAAGCCGCATCGCCGATGAGCTTCACGCTTTTGATTCCAGCATCGGCCCAATCGCCCTGCCGCGCCATCAACCCATGGTACAACGCATCGTTGCCGCCGCGTGACGCGACAAGAACAACACTCTCACATTCCAAGCGGTCCCTAACATCGGTATAGGTGCAGTTGGTTTCGACGTGGCTATCATGAATAGCGGCCACGCCCGTGTTCAACTTGATTGTCACGCCGGCAGCAACTAGCCTCCGATGAATTGCCCCCTGCTCCAACGTATTGCGGGTCCAATCGGAAACAAAGGCGGAAGGTGTGACCAGCGTGACCTTGCAGCCCTTCATGGTCAGCAATTCCGCCAACACACCGCCCATATAATAGTGGTCATCATCGAAGACCACCACGCGCCCGCTAGGCAGTTTGCCCGCCATAATGTCATCCGGCGTCAACACGGTCATCCCGGTGGCGGTGGGCATAGGCACAACATGCTGCCGCGCCACACCATCCCGCCGCCACGTCGAACCTGTTGCAACTGCAATATGCTCAAAGCCAAACTCCATGATGGCATCAACATCCAGCGCGCTTTCCAAATAGGTCTGCACATTCTGCCGTTGGCTCAGTTGGTATCGGCGATAATCAACGACCCGGCCCCAAGCCGAAAGGCCCGGCAGCAGCCGTTCGCGTGCCACCCGCCCACCGATCTCACGCCGCGCTTCGGCAATGGCGACATCATAGCCACGCAAGGCCAAGGCCCGTGCCGCTTCCAACCCTGCAGGGCCGGACCCCACCACCAGAACAGTGTTGCTACTGCCCTTGGCATTCATTTTTTCCGGATGCCAGCCTTTGCGCCACTCTTCCATGAACGTCGGATTTTGCGTGCAACGCGAGATCGACATCGTCATATCTCCCGTGATGCAGATGTTGCATCCGATACATTCACGGATGTCTTCAACACGGCCTTCATCAATTTTCAAAGGGATAAAGGGATCAGCAATCGAAGGCCGCGCGCAGCCGATAAAATCAAGCACGCCCTGTTTCACCATGCGCGCCATCACGTCTGGGCTGGTGAAGCGGCCCACGCCGACTACAGGCTTGGTTGTGAGATCGCGAATGCCCTTTACCAATTGCTCTTGCGCGGCTTCCTCCTTGAAACGCGAGGGGCCAGAGCATTCCTCCCAACTGCCTTGGGCCAAATCCCAGAGATCCGGCAAATCCTTGTTCATGGCAATGAAGTCACGAACTTCTGCATTGGAAAAGCCGAGATTACCAATGGGCTCATCGAGTGAAACGCGCAGCGAGATGCCCATCGTATCGCCCACCGCATCGCGTATGTCGGCCACCACCTCGCGAACAAAGCGTGAGCGGTTTTCAAGTGATCCACCATATTCGTCTGTGCGCTGATTGGTGGCGCGACTGAGGAAATGCTGAAAAATTCCAAATCCATGTGCGCCATAAAGGCATATCAAATCAAAGCCAGCATGACGAGACCGTTTGGCGGCATTGACAAACCAACGGCGCAAATTACGAATATCAGTCTTATCAAGTGCCCGTGCCTGCACCGGATCATTGGTGAAAGTGCGGATAGGCAAGGCCGTCGGCGCCAACGGCACTTCCTTGCTGTAAAAGTTAGTACCGTTGATGCCGGAATAGGCGAGTTGGATGCCGGCCAGTGCGCCATGAGTTTTCATGGCATCGGACATCTTGCGCAAGGCTGGGATGTCATCATCGTCCCACAGGCGCAGCTCAATGAATGGTGTGATTTCCGAAGTGTGATGCATTTCGGTTTGTTCAGTGAAAATCACGCCCCAACCACCTTCGGCCTTGATGCCCCGCATGGCCGCGGCGGCCGAAGGGTCGCGGTAACCGCCGCCATTGCAATGCGGTACCTGGAAGAACCTGTTCTTCGCTTTCAGCGGGCCGATGGCAACAGGTTCGAACAAAACGTCATATCGGGGGTTGCGCAACCTTCACCTTTAAGCTTCTTATGCGGCTAACCCGCAGATTTTATGTCAAGTTTGGGTGTTGTGTCAGTTCAGGTAAATAAGTTCGTATGTAATTCGCGCTAAGTCACTGCCTAATTGCGATGGGCAAAACCGGAGGCCACAATCCATGCGCATGATCACGATTGCCGTCACTCAAATGGCTTGCGGCTGGGACCGTGCTCAGAACATCAGGCAAGCCGAAGAATTGGTGCAGCAAGCAGTGGCAAAGGGGGCCCAGATCGTGCTGCCCCAGGAACTTTTCGAAACACCCTATTTTTGTATCGACAAGGACAGGAAGTTCTTCGCGGAGGCGACAACACCGCTGGCCAACCCAGCCATTATTGCCATGCGGAAACTTGCAAAAGCTCTGAATGTCGTGATCCCTGTCTCCTTCTTTGAGCGTGATGAGGAGCGATATTTCAACTCACTGGCGATGATTGACGCTGGGGGTGAAGTGCTGGGCGTCTATCGTAAAACCCACATCCCCGATTTTCCGGCCTATGAAGAGGCCTTCTATTTTTCTCCCGGTGAAACGGGCTTCATGGTCTTTGACTCCAAATTTGCAAAATTGGGTGCGGGCATTTGCTGGGATCAATGGTTCCCTGAAACAGCGCGTATCTTGGCGCTTAAGGGCGCTGAAATTCTACTCTATCCCACCGCAATAGGCCGGCCGACAGAAACGTCGGGTGAGAAATTCCGCAACTCCAAACCCCATTGGCAACAGACCATGCAAGGCCATGCGGGAGCCAATATGGTGCCTGTGGCCGCCGCCAATCGCATCGGCATAGAGGCAGGCCATGATTTTCAAACGCAATTCTATGGCGGTTCTTTCATCACCGATCACATGGGTACAAAACTGTGCGAGGCGGGCGAAGATCATCCAGAAGTTCAGGTTCATTCACTGGATTTGGAGGCGATTGCCCAATACCGCAAAAGCTGGGGCATTTTCCGCACGAGACGCCCAGAAGCCTATCATCAGATACTCGACAGAACTGTGCCTTCAAGCCTCACCGACAGATAGGCTTGAAAGCCAATGGCATCATTTCACCGCGCCGTAAAAATGAACCACCCATTCCCACCACAGACAAAAGGAAGCCATGATGACTGATGCCGATCCACACTGGGTTTACAATCAGACAATCAAGATGTTTGCAGCTGCCGCTTCACCACCATTTGAAGACGAAGGTGAACTTGAGAAACATTGGGGCAAGGTTTGGGGCATCGACAATGATGTTGGCCAAATCCGCAGCATTCTGGTGCACCGCCCCGGTCCTGAAATGGAAATTGTGGACCCCACCAGACGCATCGCCGAAATTGGCTCCTTTGGAGACCCCAAATCCGGCTGGTATTTTCAAAGCGATACGCCACCAGACATCGCGGCGATGCACCGCCAACATGACGGCATGGTGGCGGTGTTTCAGAAAGCCGGAATCGAAGTACATCACGTCGAGGGTGTTGACGGAACGCGTCTGAAATCCACCTACACGCGCGATCCTCTCATTATGGTCAAAGGCGGTGCCATCGTCTGCCGCATGGGTGCCCGCATCCGTCGTGGCGAAGAGCTTGCAATCACCCGCACCCTGGCCAAAATAGGAATCCCCATTTTGCGGACGATTTCCGGCACAGGGATCATGGAGGGCGGCAGCTTCGCCTGGATCAACAGCAAAACTGCGGCTATTGGTGTCGGCATCCGGGTTAACCGCGAAGGGGCCGAACAAGTGGGCGAAGTTCTCAAACGCCAGGGCGTGGATTTGTTGATCGTCGATCTTCCGGGTTATGACATCCATCTCGACGTCTCATTCTTGATGATCGACAGGGATCTGGCATTGGTGAACCCCTTTGGCCTGCCTTATGCCTTTTTGGAAGAGTTGAAAGCGCGTGGCCTGCGTTTGATCGAACTCAACCCGGCAGATGATTCATGGATCAACAATTCTCTGGCGATCGCGCCGGGAAAGCTTTTGATGCCGGAAGGAGCTTCTAACCGCACCTTTGACACGCTGGCCAAACATGGCATGAGTTGGACAGTCTTGCCATTCGATGCCAATCATAAAAACGGTGGGGGCATCCATTGTTCCACAACACCGCTGCGCCGAGACAGTGTCTGATCCCTTTGGCTACGCAGACTATCCCAATCTTATAGTTCTGCGGCAGCCTTCATTCGGTCCAACGCAAAGCGACAGGAGACGCCAATGCGAAGAAAAGGATCGGGCGGCAACAGCCCCGGCTTGTCCATGGACAAAGCCGCGGTCAGAAGCTCACTCTGGTCACCCAGCGCCAATCGCGCCGCGAGACGCCCCAACATGCTGAGACGTGCAATCCCATTGCCATTGCAACACCCTGTAAGGACAACACCGGGGTGCACTTGGTCCAACACAAAACGGTAGCCTCGGCTGGCCGCCAGCATGCCTGACCAACTATATTCAATGTCGGCTTCAGAAAGCCACGGAAACCTGCGCTGCAAGGCGACAAGATGCGTGGACCGACGCTCCATCACCTGTGCCGCCGTCAAACCACCAGGTCGGTATTCGGCGGTATTGCGGATGAGAATGCGCCGGTCAACAGTGAGCCGCGCCGTGGTGGCGCCCTTGATGGGGCAAAGAATGGCCCAGGGCGGTGGGTTGCCCAGCGCAGCGTCTTCTTCAGGTGTCAGTGGGCGCGTCAGGCTGGCAGTCATCGCCAGCGGCAGCATCCGGTGTTTCATGTAACCAAAGCGTGGCAGAAAGGCATTCAAGGCAAGGACGACTTTGCCTGCTCTGATCTGCCCTTGAGCAATTTCAACCACAGCGCCACCATTGGGTCCCGGCTGGAGGCCAAGGGCGGCTGTATTTTCATATACTTCGACCTGTGCAGGCAGATGGTCGACAAGTCCCTTGCTGAATTTGGCGGGCTGCAGGAAACCATTGCCACCGCCCCCGATCCACAGGGCCTTCGTGTAGAATTCAGTGCCGAACTGTGCTCGGCATTCATCGGCGTCCAAAATGCGCGTTGCCGCCCCCGCCTTGGCCAGCACTTCGGCATAGGCCGCTGCCTTTTGCAACCGCGCTGGATCATGGACGGCGTAGGAAAAGCCATCGGCGCGAAAATCACAATTAATGCCCAACGTCTCGATCAATCGCTGGTTTTCAAGTGCCCCGGCCTTGTCGATTGCGGCCTGAGCGAGAAATTTCGCCATCGCTTCGGGCAGCGCGTCCGGCGTAAAACTTGGCAGATCATAACCAACATTGAAGCCGGAGTTTCGGGCAGAGGCCCCTTGCGCGAGACGCTGCGCGTCAATCAGGATGATCCTGTCATTCGGCCGCAGCTGCGCCAATTCACGCGCCGCTGAGAGACCCGTGAATCCGCCTCCAACGATCAGCCAATCCGTCGCCTGCTCCCCTACAAGGGTTGGATATTCCCGGTAGGTTCCGGCTTGCGCAATCCATCCACACTGCATTGGTTTGCCCTCACGATCAGCCAAACTGGCAAGCTCGGAGCCTAGCCGATTTGTGATTCACGGACCAGCCTCTCAGGCAAATGATGATTTGGGGATTGGCTTTCGGCCAATAGAAAATGACTGCGAGTCTCAGGCCGCCATCAAGCGGTTCACTTCATCGACCAAGTCGCGCAAATGAAACGGCTTGGATAGAACCTTGGCATCTTTGGGCGCATTGGAATCGGGATTGAGCGCCACCGCCGCAAAACCCGTGATAAACATAATCTTCAATGCCGGATCAAGCTCAGCCGCGCGCCGCGCCAGTTCAATACCATCCATTTCCGGCATGACAATGTCGGTCAGCAGCAGGTCAAAATTATCCTGCTTGATTTCTTCATAGGCAGACGCACCCTCGGCGAAAGGTCGCACTTGATGGCCCGCACGTTCCAGCGCCTTCACCAGGAACCCGCGAAGGTCATCGTCATCTTCCGCCAGAAGTATTTTCACCATGCGATCCTTTTGTCTTCCTTGGCGTCCAGCGTCAAGCCAATTGGCATTTGATCGTGCGCCCTTACAATCAATAGGCAACAGCGGTAAACAGGTGATGAAAGCCAGCGAAATGATAGACAAGTGCCTGCCGAACTCGCATATTCCACACCCATGAACGCGGTCTTGAGAATTGCCAAAAGCAAGGGAGGCGTAAATCCGCTTCGATCATAAAATGGATTTCCCTTGGCCAACGCCAGCGCAAGCAACAGAAAGCGCGGGCTCTTTGGACAAACCTCTCTTCGAAGTTTTGGCGCCGGAGCGCTGGCATTTCCCTGTTGTTTTCAACTCACCTCATTCTGGCCGCTTCATGCCGCCGGGCTTGCTCAAGCACACGCGATTGAGTGGCAAGGCCTTGCGCCAATCGGAAGATTGCGATGTCGATGAGCTCTTTGGTGGATGCATCAGCCACGGCGCACCGATGCTTCGCGCCCTTGCCTCGCGGGCCTATCTCGATCTCAACCGCGAACCCTATGAGCTTGATGCGCGCATGTTTGTCGAAAACCTGCCGGGCTACATGAACCCCGGTTCGCCGCGGGTGGCTGCGGGGTTCGGTACCATTCCGCGCCTTGTAGGCGAAAGCGCAGAAATCTATCACAACCGCTTGCCGCTCGAGGAAGCCTTTGACCGGATTGAAAGCTTCTACCACCCCTACCACCGCACGCTAGCCAACCTGTTGAACCAAGCCCAGGCCGCCACGGGCTTCGTGCTCTTGATTGATTGTCATTCAATGCCCTCATCAGCCGCCAAGCAGAACGCAACGAATGTGAGATCAGCCGATATCGTTTTGGGTGACCGTTTCGGCAGCGCCTGTGGGCGCGAATTGGCAGACACAGTGGAAGCGTTCTTTACCAGCAAGGGACTTCACGTAGTGCGCAATCGACCCTATGCCGGGGGCTTCATCACCGAGAGCTATGGTGCACCGCACAAAAATTGCCACGCAGTGCAAGTCGAATTGAACCGCGCCCTCTATATGGATGAACGACAGTTGGGCCATCATTCGGGCTTCGCGGCCCTGCAATCAACACTCTCGCAGATTTCCGTCTATCTTGGTGATATCATTTCAGATTATTGCAGCCCACAGGAATACGGCAGGGCTGCAGAATAAAAAAAGGGCTGATCGACTTTCGTGATCAGCCCAAGTTTAGGGAGGAAACGCCCAAGAAGGGCTGCGAGAGAGGGGCAAGCCCGTCATCTCACTGAAGTCAATTTGGCGCTGCAACAAAGAGATTTCAAGTGATTTCGGCACCAATTACAGTCAACATATATCAAAATCTATCATGACGCATTCATCTTAACGAAATTACTATTCAATAACAATGATTTAATAAAGGCATGCAAAATGCACAGGGCATACCGTCGATGTTGCATTGCACAATAAATGAGCGGAATTTACCCCGATGACCAGCCAAAATGAGGCCGAAAAGCTGTTGGCTTTCGCCCAACACCTCGCCGAAGAATCTGGCAAAGCAATTCTCCCCCACTTTCGTCAGGCCTCGCCCGTAGACAACAAGTTGGTTCAAGGCTGGGATCCCGTCACTGAGGGCGATAAAGCCGCGGAACGCGTCATCAGAGATGCGATTGAAAAAAAATTCCCCAGCCATGGGATCATCGGCGAAGAATATGGCACGAAAGCGGGAACCTCCGCCTATACGTGGGTGCTTGACCCCATCGACGGCACA
>Ga0209069_10000262_pt1 | contig 22781 bp, 24 predicted proteins | sample Str013_2_FD_187202 | JGI IMG/M metagenome (GOLD analysis project Ga0209069, IMG submission 187202) | Freshwater sediment microbial communities in response to fracking from Pennsylvania, USA - Straight Creek_MetaG_SC_2013 (SPAdes) (version 2) | ecosystem: Environmental > Aquatic > Freshwater >...
GGTTAGGTCCATGCGCTAAAGACCAGTTCGCGCGGCGCGTTGAACACGCGGGTGATCGCCAAGTCCAGCGCCCCGAAATTTGCGGCCACGTTATTTTTTGCGTTGCTTGCCGGCATTTTTCCGCTCCTTCAATCTTGACTCGTGGTTTCTCGATTCGTTGGTTTTCAGTTCGCGCAGGTAGTCTCCCAAACGGTCAAAACTCTGCTCCCAGAATTGGCGATAATGTTCCACCCATCCCGCCACTTGTTTCAGGGGAGCCGGTTCCAGCCGGCACGGCCGCCATTGCGCTTCGCGGCCCCGCGCAATCAGCCCGGCGCGTTCCAGTACTTTCAAATGCTTGGATATCGCCGGCATGCTCATCTCAAACGGCTCGGCCAACTGTGTGACGGAGGCTTCGCCCGATGCCAGTTTTGCCAGGATCGCCCGCCGCGTGGGGTCGGCCAGCGCGGCAAAGGTGTTGCTGAGGTGATCTGAGGTCATACCGTATTAAACCTTTTGGTTAAGTAACCGATAAGTTAAATACAACAGTGCGCACCCGATGTCAAGCATGTTTTTCTCGCAGTTGGCTTCTCGACGGCCAGACTCGGGGAGAGCGGTTGGCAAGTTGTTTCTGGTCTCGTTGCACGAAACGTAGGTAAAAAAGGAAAAAGGCGTCCAACTCCGTTATCAAAAAGTGACTGCCCGAACGCAGTTGATGATAGGAGTTTGGAAGGATCAATTTATGATTGCCATCTGCAAAAGGACTTGTGGCGTTGTGCTGTTGGCGGCCCTCCTGCTGACTGGCTGCCTGCAACCTCACAATAAGTCCGTGGTCAAAAACAACCCTTATCGGGCCTCAGTCAACAATGATTTGACGGGCGAATGGCTTAAGACCTACCGCGCCATGAAGGATGAAGCCGAGAAAAAAGAGCGCCGTAACCAGGTATTGAATGAATTCGTGTGGCTGGCGGATGATGCATACTATCAATGGGAACCGCAGTTCTATGCTTCAGGGGCAACTATCGCTACGGTTTTGGACTTCGCCAGCCTGGGCCTCACGGGAGCTACCACGGTGGCAAATAGTCCCAAGGTCCTGGGCGCCATGGCCACCGGCATACAGGGAGCGAGCGGGAGCATTAGCAAAAACTACTATGATCAACAATCGCGTTCTGTCATTGTTCAGAAGATGCGGCAACTGCGAGATGCTGCCTTGGCCCGTATTGCTGACGGAGAGAAGCAAGCCACTGCGGACTATTCTCTTGATCAGGGCATCGTCGACATTCAAAATTACTACTACGCGGGAACCGTGACTGCAGCCCTGCAGGGTCTGGCTACCGCCACGGCGGCCCAGCATCAAGATGACAAGCAAGTGTTGGACACTGTGCGCAAAGGTGCGCCAAGGCCGCCGCAGGCGCCGCAAGCCGCGCCGTCCCCAACACCCACACCAACTCCGCAACCAACTCCCATACAAATGATCCGGTAGCCAGTTGTTGGCGACTCGTCTGCTTAAGACCTCTTCAAAACTATGCCTGGGTTTTCGCGTGGTGGCGAAAATCCAGGCAACGGACCCTACGCCCTGCCAAGGTAACTGCTAAGTGTTAAAAAACGCGTCCTCGGGTTGCCGCCTAGTTACGCTCTCATTTATTCTGCCAAGTGAAGTTGTGTTTCAAGCTATGCGCGTGACTGATGACAGTTCTCAAGCACTGGAAGACCCGGATCCTGTTGATTCTTGCCGTTGTAGGACCTGGGTTTATTACCGCAAACGTCGATAATGATGCCGGCGGCATCTACACGTATTCCTTTGCAGGCGCGCAGTTCGGCTACACCCTCCTCTGGACCATCATCCCCATGACCCTGGCCCTGATCGTTGTCCAGGCGATGGGCGCACGCATGGGCGCCGTTACGGGCAAGGGGTTGAGCGACCTCATTCGGGAAGAGTACGGCCTGCGCCACAGCCGCAGTGATGATTGGCCTCAGCGTTATGCTGGTTTTCTCCTGATTCGTTTCCGTTGTCACCCTCGGGTGATGGGATCTGGTTGGCCCGATGAAGTTATTTAACAAGAAGGAAACCCCGTCGCGTTTCAGCTCCCCTCTGGGAGCGATGAAGTTCCGTCTCATCGCCTTCATGGCCGTCTTCGGTCCGGGCTTCATTACCGCCAACGTGGACAACGATCCCGGCGGCATCCTTACTTATTCGCAGGCCGGAGCCAAGCTCGGCTACGCGCTCCTTTGGACGCTGATCCCCACCACCATCGCGCTCATCGTCGTACAGGAAATGGCCGCGCGCATGGGCGCCGTCACCGGCAAGGGGCTGGCGGATCTCATTCGCGAAGAGTTTGGCTTGCGCGCCACTTTTTTCACCATGGTGGTCCTGGGCATCGCTGATTTTGGCAACATCATGGCGGAGTTCGCCGGACTGGCATCCGGCATGGGCATCTTTGGAGTATCGAAATATTTGGTCGTCCCAATTGGCGCCGCGGTGGTTTGGTTTGTCGTCGTCCGTGGATCGTACAAGCCGGTGGAAAAGATTCTGATCCTGTTTTCGCTGGTGTACTTCACGTATCCGGTGTCGGCATTCTTCGCGCACCCCAACTGGCTTCAGGCGGTGAAGGAAACGTTTGTTCCGCACATCAGCCGTTCGTCGGAATATATTGTGCTGGTAGTCGGACTCGTGGGCACCACCATCACGCCGTGGATGCAGTTCTACTTGCAGGCATCCATAGTTGAGAAAGGAATCACCAAGCGCCAGTACGCTCTCTCCCGCTGGGACGTGATTCTGGGATGCATCGTCACCGACGTGATTGCGTTTTTCATCGTGGTGGCCTGCGCGGCTACGCTGTATATGTCCGGCAACCATGACATCACGGACGCAGCTCAGGCCGCCGTCGCGCTCAAACCGCTGGCCGGAAAATTTGCCGCCATGCTCTTTGCCGTAGGATTGATCAACGCGTCGCTGCTTTCGGCGGCGATTCTCCCTCTGGCCACCGCCTACAACATTTGCGAAGGACTCGGCGTGGAGTCCGGCATCAACAAGAAATTTTCTGAAGCGCCCACCTTCTATTGGATATACACGTTCCTCATCGCTGGTGGCGCGGGCATGATCCTTATCCCCAGGATTCCGCTCATCAAGCTCATCCTGTTTTCCCAGGTGGCCAACGGAGTGCTGCTGCCCTTTGTGCTGATCTTTATGCTTAAGTTGGTGAACAAACCGGAGTTGATGGGAAGCTACCGCAATTCGCGGTTCTCAAATGTCATTGTGTGGGCCACCAGCGCAATCATGATCCTGCTCACCATCGCCTGGATATGGACGCAGATCCCCGGCCTCATCGGCAACGGCTAGATCGAAGCAGAAGCTTAAAGAATCTCCCCACGGCTGATCTGCTTCACCAGTTCAATGTCGGCTTCCAGAAAATCAAAACCACGAAGCTCGTGTTTCTCGGCCCAGAGGACTTCAAGGAAGATCCGGTTTTGGATTTCACCTTCAAACTTTTCCACTAGAAAGAACTGCAACACGACGGTTCCGCCGTTGCCATACGTGTGCTGGACGGTCGCCACCTTTCGTCCAATGGCCGCCCGGATTCCCAGTTCTTCATCCAACTCGCGGGCCAGTGCTTCATGCGGCTGCTCGCCGGGTTCAATCTTGCCTCCCGGGAACTCCCACTTCAGCGGGAAAGGCTGGTCCTTGGTCCGCTGGCAGACCAAAATTTTTCCGTTTTGTAGGATTAGGGCCGCTACTACGTTTTTTGCTGAAACCCGCTTAGGAGTTTCTTCCATAATATTTGTCGCTCCGCTTCAAGCACTGCGATTCTATTTTTCCTGTCGAAACAGTAGTGCTCCTGTTGCCGCGGCCTCGGCGCGTGATCGGCCTTCGGTACGTGCACGGCCCCAGCCTCACCACGCTTGTGTGGCACAGGCACTCTTGCCTGTGCAGAAGACGGCGACTGAAAGAATGTTTTATCAATTGCAAAACCGCCAAGGCCGAATAGCCTCATTGAGGTTTTTCTTCTCCAAGGTCGGTGTTAGACCTTCACTTCCGCGATCCTCCGCAGCCCCTTCTCCACCGTAAAACTCTCCGGCCATATTGCCGCTGCCACCGCTTTGAGCCCATCGGTCAGCGTGCTCGCCGGCGTATTCAGGAATTCATCGTTGATGCAATACACCCGGCCGTTGCGGACGGCCTTGGTTTCTGCCCATCCGTGCCGCGTCGCGATTTTCGGCAACGGTACGCGATCACCCGCCCCACACCACGCTGCAATCACCACATCAGGATCCGCCGCCGCAATTTCTTCTTGACGCACCTGCTGCCCCGGCTGGCCAAAGAACCTTCCGCCCGCGGCTTCCACCAGTTCCGCCACCCAATGTTGCGACAAGATCAGCGGCTTGCCCCATTCTTCGCAATACACCAACGGTTTTCTTAACTGACTAGATTCTTTTGCGATTGCCGCGCATGTACCGCGCACGGCCTCAACCGCATCCTGCATTCGTTGCACTAGCGCCTGCGCGCGCGCTTCCGCGTCGCCGGGTTGATCCGAACCCACAATTCGCGCGATGTGCAGGATGTCGTGATACACGTCCGCCAGGGACTTTGGCGACAAGCACAAGCACGGCACGCCCGTCTTCAATATCTCCGCCAGCGATTCCATCCGATACGGTACGGACGCAATCACCAGGTCCGGTTTCGCGGCCAGAATCTCAAACGCATTGGCTGACCAGGAATCTTCCACGATGGCGCAGCCGGTTTCTTTTACCTCGGGGCAAACGTCCACGCAGTATTTTGTGCACGCCGCAAGCCGGCCCAGTAAACCAAGATCGCGCAGCGTCACCGTGATGCTGGGCTGCAATGACGCGATTCGCTGCGGAGGCTGCATTTCTGGCATGATGGGATTATAGAGTGCACGAAGACCAGGCCGCCGCACGAGGTCCGTTACCATTTCCTATTCAGAAAAAGTCCTCGACCATTTCCAGAATCCGCGCAACGTGGGCGAACTTGCCGATGCGGACGCCGAGGCTCGCCTGGAACATCCCGTTTGCGGCGACATTATGAAGCTGGCAATCAAACTCGCCGACGGTCAAATTGATCAGGTCCGCTTCAAGACGCGCGGCTGCGTGGCGTCCATTGCCGCCGGCTCCTGCTTGACGGAAATGATCGCCGGAAAATCCTTGGCGGAAGCTCGCGCACTGCACCGCGACCAACTGGTGGAAGCCCTGGGCGGACTCGAGAATGCTTCCATCCACGCTTCGCACCTGGCCATGGACGTACTCGCCCAAGTACTCACCAAACTCAAAGCTGGCTAAGCTGTCACCGCATCCCCGCAATCGGCTCAGCCTCTGGGCCCTTTTCTGCTCCTTCGCATCACGCTTTTTGTTCTTCGCGTCAATTACTTCTTCGCGCGCGCTTTCTTTGCTTTTGAGCTCGCTTTCGCGGCAGGCCGTTCCGCGTTCGCTGCCTTGCCGTCCGCTCGCTGATACCTCACCATCACCACGCCGTTTTTGTAGGACTTGGTTGCTGTCAGCTTGAGCGCTACATTTTTGTTCAACGGACCATACGCGGGGATGCCCGTTCCCAACACGATCGGCATGACGTACTGTTCAATGTCATCGATCATCCCGGCGTTCACAAAAGCAGCCGCTGCTTCGCCACCGCCCAACATCCAGATGCGCCGTACGCCTTTCGCCGCGAAATACTCGCGCAGGCCTTCCACTGGTTGGTTCCAGAACTCCACGTGCGGACCTTCCGTGCGCGTCTTTGAAAGCACTACGCAGGGAATACCGTGGTAGTACCATGGTCCAAAGCCCAGGGCTTGCTCATACGTCTTGCGGCCCATCACCACGCCCTCAATGGACTTCATGAACGCGTTAAATCCGTAGTCCGCATCGTCGTATGCGTTCAGCCAGTCCACGCCGCCTTGGGCATCGGCGACAAAGCCGTCCGCGCTATTTGCAAAATAGTAAACAAACGTAACGTCCTTGGCCTGGACCTGGGGGTTCTCTTTCGGTTTCGCTTTTTTCATCATTGATATTTTTTATACTGAAAACCGGTTCCTTTCCCGCCGATTAGCAGTACAATACCATTCCAAGATAGGCTGTCCAGTTGTTACCAGGGGATTGCGGATGAAGGTTTCCACTTCGCTGTTGTTGCTCGCGTCCATCACCACATTGGTGACGCCGGGCCCCCCTGTCAACGGCGTCAAGATCGTTACCCGCCAGATGACCGGCACCTTTACTGACACCCGCACCGAATACTTGACCGCTGACCGCCTGCGTAACGAGTGGCAATCGCGCATGGGCGACCGTTCCGGACCGCCCATGGCCAGCATCATCCAGCGGGGCGACCACGACCGTGTCTTTGTGCTGGATCTCCAGGCCAAGGAATATCTGACCTATGAGACTGACACCAATGGCATGGACCTGGGCGCGCGGCGCAGAAACACGGCCAGTTCCGGCGGCACCCTCAAGATTTTTATCGACTACTTTGATACCGGCGAACGCAAGGAATTGTTCGGCCACACCGCGCGTCACATACTGACCACGGAAAGGCGCGTGGCGTCGGCGGGCGCCTGTTCCCGCGATTCAGAAAGCGAAACCAACGGCTGGTATATCGATCCCGGCATTCTGCCCAGGTGGCGCCAGCCCAAGAAAGATACTTTCGGCGTGGTGGTGGCTTCGGTAATCTCCGCCGGCTCCGCGGACGCCTGTATGAACAAGATGGACAAGATTGAAGTCCACCGCAGTGGCGCCGAGCCTGGCTTCCCGGTCAAGGTTAGCACCACGGTAAAGAGTGAAGTGCCGTCGCATGACGGCGCTCCCCGCCCGATGGCCTCCACCTGGGATTCGGAAATCGTGGAGTTGAAGGAAGGTCCCATCGATCCTGAATTGTTTGACGTTCCTCCGGACTTCCGCCAGGTCCAGAACCTGCGCGCCTGGTCGGCCACTCCTCCGCGCCGCGAACTCACCGGATGGGAATGGTTCAAGCAACAAGTGAAGAGCTTGTTCCAGTAAACGTCTTACTGAAATTCCTTCGACAACAATTCCTTCCGAACCAGCTTTAGTCCTTGGCCCTCGACCATTTCGTAATCGTAGAATCCGCAATTCTGTTCGCCGAGGCAGCCATTGATCTTCATCAGCCGGCTATTCGGACGAAACTCCATCTGCTCCTGGCCTTCATGCTTTTGCGTCCATGCAGGCGGAAGGTCGGCCACGCTGAATCCGTCATAAACAGTTCCGATGATAGAGTCCACGATCACGAACATGCTGCATCCGCTTCCGCAGCCCCAGCGGGGAACGGTGTAGTGCCCGGCAAATTGCACCTTGGACTTCGCTCCCTCGCGAATCCTGGTCCGAAACATGCGATCAGCTTTGCTTAGCTTCGGCGCGGCATGAGTGCCCATGTAAATCTTTTCCGCCAGGCAATCCTTGAAGTCAGGCCGTGGATCGTTCTTTGGCTGCGCCGAACCCAAAGCCCCAATCGTCAACAATATGAGAATTGCTTTCTTCACGGCTACTCCTTCTTGCCGCCCCTCGATCTTTGCGCTCTCTGCGTCCTTTGCGGTAAAGGTCCTTACTTTGTCCCCATGGGCCAATAAATCTTCCATGCGTTCTCCGCGGCCAGGGCTTCCAGGTCGCGATTCGGATTCACCGCCACCGGTGTCCGTGCGATCTTCAGCATCTCCAGATCATGGACGGAATTTCCGAAGCACACATCCACGTCCCGCTTGGCAACTTCAATCAAAGCCGTGGCTTTCGCCGGACCGCTCGGCACGCGTATGAGCCGATCGGTGGCAAAGCCTTTTTCAATCTCCACGGACGCCGCCAAAACATTCTGTGCCGGAATGCCAAAACGTTTTACGCCTTCGCGAACCACCCAGTCGTTCGTCGAAGAAACGGCCCACAGGCTGCATCCGGCACGGCTCAGTTCCTGCGTCAGGTGCCGCATTTCCGGGAAAACGCGCGGCTCCACCACCTTGGCAAACATTTCCGCGGCTTCTTTCTCCAGCAAGGCCAGAGGGATGTGTTCATTGATGGTGACCATCTCGCCGCACATCAGCGCTTCGTCCACGTTGCCGCGTTTGTAATCGGCGTAGCGCTCCACGGCCCACTTGGTCATACCGGCCGGCAAGAGCTTGCGCTCCACTTCCCAATAAAAGAAGTCGGCGCCGGAGTCGCCGGACCACAACGTACCGTCGCAATCAAACACGGCTACGCGCGGCTGCAAGGCCAAAATGGAATCAACAAACTGCTGGGCTGCGGGGGAAAGCACGGGCTGAGTCTTCAAGTCACCAGTCCTAAGCGTAGTTTCTCGTAATCTTCTTCGGTATTAACGTTGAGGGCCACCAGCGGATCGTCCACGGTTACATAAAGGACGTGGTCCTGGTGGGCGTGCTCCACATCGCGGGCATTGCTGGAAGCCGGCGCGCGCAGAAACGCTTCAATCATCTCGCGGCCAATCGCAATGGGATGGCCATGCTTGCCACCGTGTTCCGGGACCGCTGCCCAAACCTGATCGCCGGACGCCAGGAACGCACTCTTCACTTGCGCAATCGTCTCATCGCCCGGCGCTGGACGGTCCACCAACGTGATGATCGCCGCGTCGCGTCCGTGATTCATTACCTCTTGTAGTCCCAGCCGCAGCGAACTGAACTGGCCTTCTTCCGGATTGCGATTTACCACCATGAACGCCGCTTCCGCGTTGATGATGGGTTCCAGGTCGGGGTAATTATTCCCCGCCACCACAACCACCAGCTCGGTTACCGGACGCAGCGCACGCAGCGCGGCCGAAAGAAACGTGCCGTCCTGCCAGGGCAGCAAGGCTTTGTCCCGGCCCATTCGGGACGACGCACCGGCGGCCAGGATCACTCCGGCAAATGATGGTGAAAGAGGCATAGGTTAACTATAACGCGTTCTTAACCCTGCCTGCAGGTCCCGAGATAATTCGGGTGGGCGAAAAAACTAAAACCTGTCGTCTTGAGCGAGGCCGAGCCGTGGCGAGGGCGAGTCGAAAGATCCCGAGGATTTGTCATCGACCAGATTGCAGGTGGGAGTTCTCACCTTGCCGTCATATCGGCGCACTTTTCTGATCAGTGTTATCCGTGCGAATCAGTGGTGAGGTTCTTCAAAATCTCGGCGGCCTTCACGCTCTTCATGTGCGGCAACTGGCTGGCCGATCCACGACGAATGGCGATCAGTTCCGCCGTAATCGAGATGGCAATTTCTTCCGGCGTGATCGCCCCAATGTCGATCCCGACGGGAGCGAACACGCGCGCCAGTTTCTCCGCGGCAATGCCTTCTTTTTCCAGCTCTTTATAAATGGCGATGGTCTTGCGCTGTGAGCCAATCATGCCAATGTACTTGGCTGGAGTTTCGGCGGCCCAGCGCAGCACGCGCATATCGTCACGATGGCCGCGCGTCACAATCACAATGTACGACGAATCATTCGGCGCCAGTTGTGCCGTCACCGTTTCGTATTCGTCGGCGTAAACGTCGCGCGCGTCGGGGAAGCGCTCGCGGTTGGCGTAGGTCTCGCGGTCGTCGGTGACGACCACGTCAAAGCCGGCCAGACGCGCCGTTTTGTACAAACTCCAGGCCACATGTCCCGCGCCAAAGATATATAAGGTGGAAACCGGCAGGATGGGTTCCACGTAGACTTCCAGCGTCCCGCCGCACACCAACCCGGTATCGTATTTGGGATTGTTGTTCAGGTTAAAGTTCAGGTTCTGCGGCTTCTCGGACTTCATGACTTCGCGCGCCGCCTCCCAGACTTCGGCTTCCACGCAGCCGCCGCCAATGGTCCCCACGATGGTGCCGTCTTCGCGCACCAGCATCTTCGCTGTCTCAAATGACGGGATCGACCCGCGAACGTTGATGATAGTGGCCAGTGCGCCGCGACGGCCTTCCTTGCGTAACCGGGTTATCTCTTCGTAGATGTCCACCCGCCTATTCTAGCCGACGAACCAAATCTTCACCACGGAGACGCGGAGGCGTGGAGAAGAATTGGTAATTGGGTGATTTGGTAATCGGGTAATTGAAATCCACAGCAGCCTTTCGAATCTCATTTACTCATTTACCAAATTATCCAATTACGAAATTGCTAAATCGCCTCCGCGTGTGCTCACAGTCCTATCGCCGTGGGATGTTTCGGTTGGTAGAGTCCCAGTTCTCCGCCGCCGGGCAAATGGATGGCGGTTACCGATCCCCATCGGGCTTCAGTGACTTCGCCGCATTGCACGCCTTTGCCGCGCAGTTCGCGCATGGTGGCCTGAAGGTCGTCACACATGAGGTAGAGCTGGTGATAGGGAGTCTGGCCCTCGTCGGTGGGATGAGCAGCCAGTTCCGCGGGAGGCGCGGCAAAAATCAGCCAGCCATGTCCGGCGTCCACTGACTTGAGGCCGAGAGTGTCGCGCAGGAAAGCCCGCACTTGGTCCGCGTCCGGCGCGTAAAGAATGGCGTGGAGACCGGTAATCATGGGGAGAATTGTACGCCGGGGAAGGGCCCGATTCGTGAGCGGAATGACCCCGGTTGGGACAAGTTTGCGGGCAAGATGGTCGGGTTGCGGGCCGAAAGACAAGTGAAAAACGGAACGGCGGGTGGGATTCTTCAAGGTCTCCGGATGTGATCTTTCTTGCAATAGCGAATAAAAAGCGATATGCTATAGTGAGCGCCCAGGCGCAAAGCTTGCAAAAGGGTTCTTTGAAAAGCTGATATTCGAGGTTTGGGCGCGAAGCACTGGACGCGAGGCAGATGGTTATCAATTAGTACATACAGCAGTTTGAACCACCCCAAAATTAACCTCCGGATTTGGATGCGAATGGGGCAGAAAGCAGAGGACTGACTGCCTTATGACTGTCTTGTCGAATTGCACTTTGACCTTTGTTTGCAACAAATGTCCGATAGCCGGGTGGGGTCGAGCGAAAAAGTTATCAGGGAGTAAACGTTCGGTGGGGTGGCGCAAGGGGTTTTGGCGTAAAGGAGGCTTGCGCGCTGGCGTAAGAAACAAAGCAAATGTTACCCTCACCTGTTTCCGTGTATCACCTCAAGGAGTCTTGATGAAAGCCATTCGCTTCCACGAGTTCGGTGGTCCCGAAGTTTTGAAATTTGAAGATGTGCCCGATCCCAAACCGCGTAAAGACCAGGTGCTGGTCCGCGTGAAGGCCTGCGCGCTGAACCATCTCGATCTGTTTATCCGTAAGGGACTGCCCGGCGTGAAGCTGCCGCACATCAACGGCAGTGACGTTTCCGGTGACATCAGCGAAGTGGGCGAATACATCAGCGACTTGCGTCCCGGGCAGCGCGTGTTGCTGGCGCCGCATGTTTTTTGCGGAGTGTGTCCGGCGTGCACGCGGGGCGAACAGACTTTCTGTCCGCAGTACAGCGTGCTGGGCTACCTCAATGACGGTGGCAACTGCGAGTACATCGCAGTGCCGCGCGTGAGCGTGTTGCCCATACCGGACGAGCTTACCTATGACGAAGCCGCGTCACTGCCGCTGGTCGCCGTCACGGCGTGGCACATGCTCGTGGGCCGTTGCGGCATCAAGCCGGGCGACACCGTGCTGGTGCTGGGCGGCGGATCGGGCATTGGGACCATCGCCATCCAGATCTGCAAGATGTTCGGCGCGGTGTGCATCGCCACTGCTGGCGACGAAAACAAGATGGACCAGTGCCGCGACCTGGGCGCCGACCATGTGATCAACCACTATCGCCAGAAAATTTCTGACGAAGTGAAAAGCTTCACCAGCAAAGGCATGTGTGACATTGTGTTCGAGCACGTCGGCAAAGCCACCTGGAACGAAAGCATCCGGTCACTCAAACCGGGAGGCAAGCTCGTCACCTGCGGCGCGACCACCGGTCCGGAAGCCGCGTTCGATTTACGTGTTCTTTTTGCCAAGCAGCTTTCTTTTCTGGGCTCGTTCATGGGGACGCAAGGTGAGTTTCATGAAGTAATGAAGCACATCTTTGCCGGCAAGATTAAGCCGGTGGTGGACCGCAGTTTCCCGATGCGTGAAGCCGCTGCCGCGCATGAGCGTCTGGAAAAGAGCGAGCAGTTTGGGAAAGTGATTCTGAATCCGTAGGTCAGAAAAAGATTCACCGCGGAGACGCGGAGGCGCGGAGGGAAAACGAGTGCAATCTGGCCAAGGTTCCCGACAGCCGAATGAGAGTATCGCTTTTGTGAAAAGGAAGCTCGGTCGGTTTGCGGTGCGGTAGAGGGCCAGCAGAATCCAAGCGCCGCAGGCGCGATCAGAGGTTATCCCACCGCGCAGCGGTGGGTAGGCTGAGAAATTATCGGAGAGCCCCAGCGAGGCGGCACAAGCTATGTTTGGCAAAATTGCGAAATGGTTTGTTCTGTGCATCGCGGCCTCGGCCGTGGGTGGAACTCAGGTTCCGGAACAGGATTTACAAACGCTACTCCGCCTGAAGATCGGAAACTACTGGGTCTATCGTGGCACAGTTGAATGGACGTACCCTTCAGGGCCAGAAGAAGATGCCAAGAGCGCTCGGACTCGTTTCGGTAAAAAGCACATCACCTGGAAATCAGAAATTATAGAAGAGGTCACGCGAGGGGAGGTCAAAGCTCTTCTCGTTCAAGGCAGTATCTTCGATCTGCCTTGGTACGAACCCGGGACGAAGCCTGAACAGTACCTCTGGGTCATCTACCGCAACCGCTTCTATTCCATCGGCGCCAAACCTGAAATACTTGCGCGTTTTCATGATCCCAAAGATTCACTCACAACGCTGATCATCGCCGAAGAACCAGTTCTCCAATTTCCTTTGCGCTTGAACAAGTGTACGGTGGAAGTGAAGCCTGAAGAACCGCGCGAGCGCGACGATCTTCGTTATTGCTGGTTCTTGGAAAGCAAGAGCGGGAAGGATTTGAGTTCTGTAGGACTTCCCCCCAACGCCGTAGACGTTTGGACAGCGTGCTATCAGACGATACCGTCTCACGAAGTTCTTGGCTTCGCGCCGACTATTGGTTTTGTCTCCTTCGATTTCAGCCACCACGGCACTCTCGCAGAAGCCCACGTCAAATTGGTTGAGGCCCATCTGCAATGACCACCCCCGAATCCCGTCCCCCCTTCCGCTTCACTTCCGGCCCCGCGCTCGTCCTCTATATCGCCGCGGCCAAGTTCCTGCTGCATGTGCTTACCGCCACGCGCTACGGCATCTTTCGCGACGAAATGTACTACCTGGCTTGCTCGCGCCATCTGGCCTGGGGCTATGTTGATCATCCTCCGTTCACGCCGTTCATTGGCTGGATCGGTCGCCACCTGTTTGGCGATTCACCTCTCGCCGTGCGGCTTCTTCCCGCTCTTGCCGGAGCCGCCCTGGTCTGGCTTACCGGCAAACTCGCGCGCGAAATGGGTGGCGGACGCTTCGCCCAGGCTCTCGCCGCGCTGGCCGTGGTTGTGGTCCCCATTTACCTGGTCATGCACAGCTGGCTTACCGACAATGTTTTTGAAGACCTCATCTGGATGGGCTGCGTATGGCTCGTACTGCGGGCCATCAACTCCGGTGACGCGCGCTATTGGTTCTGGTTTGGCGCTCTAGCCGGCGTGGGTTTCGAGAACAAATATTCCATCGCGTTTCTGCTGCTCGGCTTGCTCGTCGGCGTCCTGCTCACGCCCGAGCGCCGCTGGCTCAAGAGCAGATACCTTTGGCTCGGCGTTCTGGCTTGCATGCTAATCTCGCTGCCCAATTTGCTCTGGGAAATTCGTAACAATTTCCCGTTCCTGGAGTTGATCCACAACATCCGGATGAGCGACCGCGACGTGGTTCGCGGCCCCGTGGCGTTCATCCTGGATCAAGCTCTGATTATGAATCCGCTGCTGTTTCCACTGTGGGTTGGCGGGCTGTTCTGGTTCTTTGCGGGAAGAAGATCAGGTCGCAACGCGGCAACGGAAGCTGGAAGCTCACCTGCGCCGGAAGGCAAATCCTATCGCCTGTTCGGCTGGACGTTCATCGTCGTGCTCGCCAGCTTCATTGTCCTCAAGGGCAAGAATTATTACGTGACGCCGGTCTATCCCATGATGTTCGCCGCAGGCGCGATTGGTTTGGAACGCATCACCTCCGCGCGTCGCGCTGCGATCTGGGGACGAAACGCATACGCCGCCCTGGTGATTGTGGTGGGAGTGATATTCCTGCCACTGTCAGTGCCGGTGTTGTCGCCGGAAGCGTTTCTCCGCTATGAAGACAAGCTTGGTATGAAGCTGCCGGAGTTTGAGCACCAGAACAACGGTCCGCTGCCGCAATGGTTCGCCGACGAGTTCGGATGGGAAGAGATGGTCGAAAAAGTGGCGCGCGTTTACTTCTCATTGCCGCCGGAAGAACGCGCCCGTACCGCGATCTTCAGCAACGGATGGGGCGAGGCCGCCGCCGTTGACTACTACGGAGCGAAGTACGGTCTGCCGCCGGCCATCAGCAAGCACAATAACTATTGGATATGGGGTCCGCGCGATTACACCGGAGAGAGCATGATCATCCTGCGGAGTGACGGTCGCGACGAGCCGGAACTTTTTGCCAGCGTGCAGGACATGGGCGCGGTTTCGCATCCTTACTCGCGGCGTGACGAATGGTTCCACATCCTGCTGTGCCGCGGACTGAAAGCTGATTTGCGCAAGGCGTGGCCACAGATGAAGAAGTGGGACTGACGCCGTTTCTTGCAGGAAATGGTCGAATTCTCCCCAGACCGCAATCGCCCTTTGGTTTTTCGGCTAATGGCTAAGTGCTAACGGCTGGTTTCGCCATCACTGGTCGTTGTGGCGCGGGGCAGCAATCCACCGCACACACATCAAGGCCGGAACCTAGATTTCCGAGAAAACGCCGTGGTGCCGTGGGGTCCACGCGCTCATTGATTAGCTCGCGGATCATTGTGATGAACCGCGGATGATTGCCCACGGTCGACGCGCGAACCATGGGGAACTGGAGTTCGTTGCACAGGTCCGCCGCTTCGGTGTCCAGATCGTAGAGCACTTCCATGTGATCGGACGTGAAGCCGACGGGCGCAATCACCACCGCCGGATGCGATCCGGTTTTTTTTACCTGGCGCAGATAATCCAGGATATCCGGCTCCAGCCACGGCTGGCTGGGAGGTCCGCTGCGGCTCTGGTAGGCAAGCGTGTCACCGGTGCGACCGAGCGCTCCGGAAATCAGGCGGCAGCTTTCTTCCAACTGTGTTACATACTTGCTGCCCTGCGCCATGGACGTGGGAATACTGTGCGCGGTGTAAATCACCTGCGCCTGGTCGCGGACGCTGGCCGGCAATTTATGCAACGCCGCCTGGACGTTTTCCGTCATCGGCGCGATGAACCCAGGATGGTTGAAGAACACGCGCAGCTTGTCGATTTGCGGCGCGCCTTCGCCTACCTTGGCCCGCGCAGCAATGATGTTTTCGCGATACTGGCGGCATCCGGAATACGAACTGAATGCCGACGTCACATACGCCAGCGCTCTCTTCACACCATCATCTTTCATTTGTTGCAGTGTGTCCGCCAGATACGGAGTCCAGTTGCGGTTGCCCCAATAGACCGGCAGTTGCGGTCCGTGTTGCTCCAGTTCGGTTTCCAGAGCGGCAATCAGTGCGCGGTTCTGGTCGTTGATGGGGCTGCGTCCGCCAAAATGGTAGTAGTGCTCAGCCACTTCCAACATGCGCTCTTCGGGGACGTTGCGTTCGCGCAGCACGTTGCGTAAAAAGGGAAGTACATCTTCTCTGGATTCCGGACCGCCAAAAGACAGCACCAGCAACGCGTCGTAGCTCATTCCGCCAAACTCCCTCGCCCGAAAAAAGGACTGTAGAAAAAGACTAGCAGAAATCTTGTTTACTCGATTTCCGCGGTGTCGCCCACGCGAATGACGCCCGGCGTAACGACCGAGCTATCCAGCGCGGTGGTGCCGTCCAGTTGCTTGACGATCTTCAGAAGCACGCTGCGGTCCTGGACCTGCGTGTCCGGATCGTACGTGGTCATCACGCAGCGTTCGCGCAACTTGACCAGGTCAATACGCACGTTGCCGATCTTGAGCACGCGTCCCGGCCATTTACGTTCTTCCAACTCGGGCACGTCTGCCAGCAGAATATTGGGCCGCAGTCGGCGATGGTCGATTTGCAGGAACGCAGCCGCGCCATCGGTGGCAACCAGCAGAGGCAAAATATCAAAAGCTTCCGGCTGCGGAATTTTGACCAGCTCGGTATTTCCTCCAGCAGCTTCATTCACCAGAGCGAGCGCTTCCGGCGAATCCCACGGATGTCCGTTCACGGTAGCCACGCCGTCGGCACGCAACTCGCCGCGCAGTCCGAGCAGTTTGGGCTTGCTGCGCGAAGTAATGATGCGCCCCTCTTTACCCATGACCACGATCTCGCGGTCGCCGGGGATGCCGTTCGCGGTGATTTCAGTTTGTTGGATGCGTTCGCCCTTGAGGGTCTTGATGGGATATCGCCACAACTCGGAAACATGCATAGCCAAGATGAGATGCCCAACGGCGACGAAGGATTCAAGCAAGAAAAGAATGCTGCTCGGTTTCCGCAATGAACGATTTTGCCAAAAGCCAAAAGCCTGGCTGGCTATTTGCCAATTGCTAGCTGCTTTTTGTTGCCACCAGCAGCGACACCGGAAAGCTGTAGTAGATCGCACCGTTTTCCTGTCGCGTATTCAGGTCGAGTGCATCATCGGCCAGCGAATCGGCAAAAAGTTTGCGGATGCGGTCGGCGTCACCTTCATTAGGGAACGACCGTGAAAGCAGGTCTTCCAATTCGCACTCCACGCGATAGCGCGTGATGCTTGGCTGCGGCAATCCGGCTTGCGCAAACAGCCCGATCAGTTCTTCTTCCGGCAACGCCCGTACGTGCGAAGGATCGCGTAAGATCTCTTCCGCATTCAACGCAGCGGCTTTCTCCGCGCGCGGGGCCATGTCGGCCACCACCACGCGTCCTCCGGGCTTGCACACCCTGGTCTTTTCTTTCAGAACTGTTAGTGGGTCTTGCAGGTGGTGAAAGACAAAGCGCGAGCTAACGATGGAAAAATGTCCGTCGGGATAGGGCAGCGCCGTCACGTCGCCCTGCTGCCAGCTGACGTTGGTCAGTCCCTGTTCCGCTTGCAGCTTTCGCGCCTGGTCCAGCATGGCCGGCGTCAGGTCAATTCCGGTGGCAAAGCGCACCACGCGCGCGAACGCGCAGGCCAGCAGTCCCGGACCGCAAGCCACGTCCAGGGACGTATCGTCCGGTCCGGCGCCCGCCGCGTGCACAATGTTTTCCAGCGCCTTTTGGTTGCTCACGCTGGGCGACGTGGAAAACGGCACGGCCTGCCGGGTGAACTGGTCAAGGATGCGAGCATTGTGGGAAGACATGGATACTATCGTACTTCAGGCATTGCGCCTTGCTCAATCGCCACGGGCATTCATGGTGCCAATTGGTAATTGAGTAATTTCGTAATCGGGTAATTTTCAGTTCTTAAGCCGTCACATCCCCGCTTGCCAATTACTCAATTACCCGATTACTCAATTACCAATTCTCCCTCCTTCCCATTCCCTCGCCATCGGACTAAAATAGACCTGCCATGAGTGACCACTTGATTGACCCGCACGCCGAGCGTGAAATGCTGACCAACCGCTTTGAGAACACTGTCGGCGAGAACAACGCCAGCAGTGGCAATGCCGCGGACAGCGCGCGCCACATGCGCGAGCTCCTGTTCGGGAACGAGCAGCCTCAGGGCGTGATCATGACCAGCCTGGACAACGTGGTCAACTGGATGCGCAAGAGTTCCATCTGGCCCATGACGTTTGGCCTGGCCTGCTGCGCCATTGAAATGATGGCCATGGGCGCGTCGCGTTTCGATATTGCGCGTTTCGGCGCGGAAGTGTTCCGTCCGTCACCCCGCCAGTCTGATCTTATGATCATCGCCGGCCGCGTCTCGCAGAAGATGGCGCCGGTAATCCGCCAGCTGTGGGAGCAAATGCCGGAACCCAAGTGGGTGATCTCCATGGGCGCATGCGCCACCTCCGGCGGCGTATTCAACAATTACGCCATCATTCAGGGCGTAAATCAGGTCATTCCCGTGGACATCTACGTCCCCGGCTGCCCGCCGCGTCCTGAGCAGCTGATCTATGCGATTACACTGCTGCAAGAAAAAATCCAGAAAGAACGCGGCACGTTCAAGAAGGCCTTGAATCTTTCATAGACATCCCTAGGGGAAAAGCGTTGGGCAATCGCTGACTATTCCTTGCCCGCAGCCATGGCCTTCATCATGAACGCCTGTACTTCCAAGTTGAACATTTGCGGAGCGCTTGCCGGCCAGTTCTGCCGGTCAGAGTACATCTCGTTCAGGCCTTTCTGGATTTCCGGATCGCCGCCGGTAAAGCCGCGTACCAGTTCCTTCCACCGGCTGGCGAGTTTCTGTACGCTCTCGCTTTCGGGTTTTTCTCCAGCCGCCATCGCGGCTTCAACTTCTTTGATGAGTTCCTGCCAATCCTGCGTGACTTTGGCTTGCAGTTCCGGCGACCACAGTTTCCCGCGATCTTCCACTTTGGCCTGGGCTTCTTCGCTGTAATACTTTTTGGTCCATTCCATATCGTTCTGCCTTTCCATGACCTCAATGATTTTTCTCAGGACCGCCATGTCCGGCGCCTTCCGCGACGCTCCTGCCTGATTGCCTTCGGCGTCGCTTTTGACGTCAGCTGCCACCGTCGCCTTCGCTTCAACTTCTCTTTCGGCTAATTCGACGGCCAGAATGGCCATCTCCAGTTGCCGGCGTTTTTCCGTAAGCAAGCGGCGTTGCAGGCGAAGCGTGGATTGCAGGTCCAGGTCAGCGCTGTCCAGCAGGGTCCTGATTTCTTTCAGAGGCAAGCCAATGAATTTCAAAGTGACGATCTGTTGCAGGCGGGCGAAATCGCGATCGGCATAGAGCCGATAGCCAACGTCCGTACGTCCGCTGGGTTTCAACAGGCCCAGCCGGTCGTAATGGTGCAGGGTTCGCACCGTGACCCCGGCCTTCTCCGCAAATTCCTTCACTTTGTACATGGCTTGCTTCTGCGCTCCATCATCGGGGCTGACGTAAGGTCAGGCTCAAGCGTTATTTTCACGCTTGTCCGTTTTATGCCGTTCTATTGCAGTTAAGGGCCCCGGCGGCCTAAAGTTCGTTGTTCCTTAACCATAATTTGGGTTGCCGGTCTTTTATGTTGCCGGTCTAAAGAACGCCTGCAACCTTTTTTCTTTTGACTACGTATTTATATAACGCAAGTTCCAACGTCATACATGGTGTGCCTGCTTCGCGTCTGGAAAAGACGCAGGAGCGCCGGAAGGAGCATCGCTCATGGGATATTTCAGGACGCAGGTAAAGCAAGTTCTTCGGCGGCTGAGCCGTACGCCCATGTTTACCGTTGTCACGCTGATCACGCTGGCCGCCGGAGTCGGAGCCAACACCGTGGTCTTCAGCGTGGTTGAGGGCATCTTGCTCAAGCCTCTTCCGTATCCGCAGGCTGAGCAGCTGGTCAGCGTGGCCCATGCCGCGCCGGGGATCAACATCAAGGAAGTACCAAACGGTCCCTCAAACTACTTCATCTACCGCGACCAGAACCAGAGCTTTCAGGATATTGGATTGATGTCCGCTGACTCGGTAAGCGTAACCGGACTGGCTGAGCCTGAACATGTGCAGGCCGAGCGCGTCACAGACGGCGTGATTTCGATCCTGGGCATACCGCCCATGCTGGGCCGCAGCTTCAGTAAGCAGGACGATACGCCCGGCAGCCCGGACACGGTGGTCCTTACCTATGGCTATTGGCAGAGCAAGTTCGGTGGCGACCGCAATGCAATAGGCCAGATCCTAAAAGTAGATGGAAAAGCGCGGCAGATCATCGGCGTGATGCCCGCAAACTTTACGCTGGTCAACACCCAGGAACCTGCGCTGCTGATTCCATTTCAATTTGACCGCAACAAGACCCGTCTTGGGAACTTCAGCTATCCCAGCGTAGCCAGGCTCAAACCGGGCGTGACCATGGAACAAGCCGGCGCGGACGTGACGCGTATGCTGCCTATCGTGTCGCAGGCTTTTCCCGCGCCTCCGGGCTTCAGCCTGAAGATGTTTGAGGATGCGCGTATTGGGCCGAACATCAAGCCGTTGAAAGACAGAGTCGTCGGCGACATCGGCAAAGTGCTCTGGGTGTTGATGGCGTCCATTGGACTAGTGCTGCTGATTGCTTGCGCCAACGTAGCCAACTTGATGCTGGTTCGGGTGGAAGGACGCCGCCAGGAACTGGCCATCCGCGCAGCGCTGGGCGCCGGACGAAGCCGCATTGCGTCCGAGTTGCTGATTGAAAGTGTAGTGCTGGGATTGCTGGGCAGCGTGATCGGCCTCGGCATCGCTTACGCCGCACTGCGGGTACTGGTGGCCGTTGCTCCGCAAGGCCTGCCACGTATCCATGAGATCGGCATTGACGGTACGGTGTTGCTGTTCACCTTGGGAGTGGCGCTGCTCTCCAGCATGCTTTTCGGATGCATTCCAATTTTCAAGTATGCCGGCGAGCGACTCGCCATTGGACTACGCCAGGATGCGCGCGGCGCCAGCCAGAGTCGCGAACAACATCGCGCGCGCAGTGGACTGGTGGTCATCCAAGTGGCGCTGGCTCTGGTGCTGCTGATCTGTTCTGGACTGATGGCCCGTACGTTCGTCGCTTTGGCCCATGTGCAGCCTGGATTCACCGCGCCTGCGGAGATCCAGACGTTTGTATTGTCAATTCCTCCAACCGAAGTGAAGGATGAAGAAGGCGTAACCCGCAAATTTGAAGAGATATTGCACAAGGTAGAGGCTGTGCCCGGGGTTTCGTCCGTTTCTCTCTCCAGCGGCATACCCATGGACGGAGACCAGAGCTACGATCCGGTATTTGCGGAAGACCATAATTACAAGCCCGGAGAAATGGCCGCGCTACGCCGCTTTAAGTGGATCTCGCCGGGGTTCTTTAAAACCATGGGCACGCCGCTGGTGGTCGGACGCGACATGACCTGGGCGGAAATCTATAACCAGACTCCGGTAGCACTGGTCTCGGAAAACCTTGCGCGTGAGATGTGGCACACGCCAGCCGCGGCGCTGGGCAAGCGCGTGCGTCCCACCAACAACGACCCATGGCGGGAGATCGTCGGCGTGGTAACCGATGTATACGACGACGGCGTGAACAAAGAAGCGGCCCACACCGCGTATTGGCCCATGATGATGACCAACTTCGAAGGCGAAGGCATCAAGACTCAGCGCCAGCTGGCTTTTTCCCTGCGCACACCGCGCGCCGGGTCGGAAAGCCTGATGAAAGAAGTTCGTCAAGCCGTCTGGTCGGTGGCTCCGAATCTGCCTCTCGCCAGTGTCTACACCCAGGAGTATTACTATCGCACTTCCATGGCCCAGACTTCTTTCACGCTGCTGATGCTCGGCGTGGCCGGAGCCATGGCGCTGCTGCTGGGGACCGTGGGCATTTACGGCGTGATCGCCTATTCCGTTTCGCAACGCACGCGCGAGATCGGCATACGCATGGCGCTGGGCGCGCAACGCCAGGAGTTGACGTCAATGTTCGTCCGCCACGGGCTGGTGTTGACCGGAGTGGGCGTGGCTTTCGGACTGGTTGCGGCTTTTCTCAGTATGCGGTTCCTTTCGGCTCTGCTATTCGGCGTGAAGCCTGTGGACCTGGTCACCTATGCCGCGGTTTCGGTTGGACTCGTTGGCACCGCCATGCTCGCCAGCTACTTGCCTTCGCGCCGCGCGGCAACGATTAATCCGGTGGAAGCCTTGCGGGGCGAATAACTAAACTGAAGGGGATGGGCCGAGAGTAATTTCGGACTTATCGGCTTCGTGTTAGACTGCGCCCGATGAGCTCGACCGCGAAAGCTTCGCCCGCGACCACCAGCACGCCGATCCTTGATCGCCAGGCTCCGCTGCCGCCTCCGGCAAACGCCGTTTCCGGTTCCATCGTGGCTCTTGCCATGTGGTTTGGATTGGTATTTGTTTTCACTGTAATTATTTTGTTCTGGCATTCGCCGCTGTTAGAGTCGGTGATTCACCGGATATTTGTAGACCTGGATCAGGTTTTCCCTTCTGCAAATCCTTTGCGTTTTTTTATGGTTTTCGTCGTGGCTTTCGTGGTGATCTTTGTGGTCACGGCGATTCACGAACTGGGGCACGTGTTGGGCGGAATGCTGGCGGGCTTCCGCTTCAACTCTCTTCGCGTTGGACGAATCCAGTTTGACCGTCCTTTTCGCTTCTCACTCTACCGGGGCAAAGGCGCTGGCTCAGGCGGCTGGGCCAGCATGTTTCCCACCAAGTTGGACAACTTGGTGTGGCGTGCGGTCGCCATGATTTTTGCTGGCCCCGCCGTGAATCTACTTACCGTTGTCTTCGTGTTGTTGTTGCCGCTGTCTTCCAGCCCTCTATTGAACTTTTTCACGCTCTACTCGCTCATTCTTGGCGTAATAAACCTGTTGCCCTTCCGTAGCGGGGCTTTCCACAGTGATGGCAGTCGTCTGGTGATGCTGTTGAGCAATCGCGCGCGCGGTGAACGATGGGTAGCCATGCTGAAGCTTTCTGCCGAGCTTCGCGAAGGCGTGATGTCCGAAGCGCTCTCGCCGGACTATCTCGCCAAAGCCACGGCTCTGCGCGACAAATCTCCGGATACGGTTACAGCTTTCTCGTTGGCTTATTCGGCCGCCTACCATCAGCATAAGGATGAAGAAGCCGCCCAGGCCCTTGAAGTTTCCCTGCAATACGTAAACTATACGTCGCCTCTGATGCGCCACGCCCTAATGACTGACGCCGCGGTTTTTCAGGCGCGCCGGCGCCGCAACGTAGAAC
>Ga0209069_10000263_pt1 | contig 22768 bp, 14 predicted proteins | sample Str013_2_FD_187202 | JGI IMG/M metagenome (GOLD analysis project Ga0209069, IMG submission 187202) | Freshwater sediment microbial communities in response to fracking from Pennsylvania, USA - Straight Creek_MetaG_SC_2013 (SPAdes) (version 2) | ecosystem: Environmental > Aquatic > Freshwater >...
CTCCGGCCCCAACTGCGGCCCCAACTGCGGCCCCAACTGCGGCCCCAACTCCTGCAAGGACGGGTTCACCAGCCACCGCCCTGGCCGCCGCGGCGTAGATGTAGTCAGCGAGGCGCAACGCAGCGTTGGGGACACCTTTGAAGCCGGGGAAGCTCGACATGTCGACGACCCACGGACGGCCGTCCGAGATGATGATGTCGACACCGAACAAGTCGATCCCGAACGCTTCGCCGCAGGCGATGGCGATGGCGCGCAGCTCGTGGTCGAGCGTGAACGAATCGCCGAGCTTGTCGTCGTAGCTACGCACCGGCCACGTCCGCTTGACGCCGAACAGCTGACCGCCGATGCAGTAGATCTTGCGATCGCGACCGTCGCCAGGGTGGTAGCGCATCGCGAACATCGGTCCAGGTTGGCCGGCGCAGGCGATGAGGTCATCGGTGTCCCACACGACGCGCACGCCGACGCCGTCGGAGCCGGTGTGGGGCTTGACGACGAGCGGCCCGTTGTCGAGCACGGCGGCGAGGCTCTCGGGCTCACCGGTCACGAACGTCTCGGGCACCGGCACACCAGCGGCGAGGAGCACTTGCGTGGAGATGATCTTGTTGCGCAGCATCGCCGCTACCGGATACGGGTTGAGCACCGCCGCCCCGCCAGCGTGCAACGCGCCGGCGAGGCTGAGCGCCAACTCGCTGTTCGAGCGCAGCACGTAGAGGTCGTGACGGGGACGCAGCCGACCGAGGTCGACGATCTCCTCGTCGGGATAGAGCAGCTCTATCTCGGCTCCCCACTCGGCAAGGATCGAGACGACCTCGGGCATGATCGGGCTGCGCCGAGTCGGCGGATGGCGGCGCATCAGAAATCCGATCTTCATGACACCACCACCAAGTTGCGCCCGACGGCCGACTCGGCAAACCGGGCGAGTCGTTGATCGGCGCCGGCGATCCCGGTGTAGTTCGGGAAGTCGTTGACTTCGATGACGATAAGACCGTCCGCACCATCGATGCAGTCGACGCCGTAGAGATCGAGGCCGAAGGCATCACGGCAACGATGAGCGAGCTTGACGTAGCAGGCGCGCGTCGCCATCAGCGTCGATCTCTTGCCGGAGGCGTAGAGCGGCGAGGGCTTGCGTACCACCCAGACCTCGTCGCCGATGCCGTAGAGCTTGACGTCGAAGCCGTCGTTGGGGATGTGCTGCTGGACGATGGCCCGCGGCTCGGTCCACCGCAGCGCGCTCAGCGCCCGGCCATCAGGCAACACGATGACGTCCCGGCAGTTGTCACCGAAGACCGGCTTGATGACTAGCGCGTCGCGATGGTCGGCCAGTCGGGTGCGGAGCACATCGACTGGACCGGTCCACGTCTTGGGCACGGCGACGCCGGCTTCGACGAGGCGCTCGTGCATGACGATCTTGTCGAGCACGGATCGCACGGCGCGCGACGAGTTCACCGTGCGCAGGCCGCGGTCCTCGGCGGCGGCGAGGAGCGCGATGACAGCCTCGCTGCGACCACGGGCGACGACGACGGCGCACTCGTCGAGATCGTCGCTCGAGCGCACCTCCACGACGTTGACGCGGGGCCGAGCGCCGAGGGCGGCGATCATCCCGGCGGGCTGCGCCTGGGAGTGATAGCGGCCCTCGACGATGACGCCGATGTGAACCATCTCAGCACCGTGTTGCTGCCGTTCGATCATCTGCCGTCTCCCTCTCGTTTACTTCCGGTTCATTGTCGAGAGGGCAAGGCGCGACCTGCACTTGGACCATGGTGTTAGACCGAAAATTCACGAGCCACGCGTATTTCCGCGTGGTCGCCATCGCACAACGCGACGACGAGTGAGGCACGCCAGTGAGGCACGCTGGTGAGGCACGCCAGCGAGGCACGTCGACGAGCGCGACGAGCAGCAGTCGTGCCCGTCGAAGGGAGGATCGAGACGCAGTCACGTCAACGCGACGCGCTGTCAGATCAGAAGTTCTGCGCTTCCCAGACGAAGCTGACCGATGCCGTCGCCGACTGCCCAGTGTTGGGCAGCGAGCTCGAGATCGTGTACGTGAAGCGGTAGTCCTTCGTCTGGTTCGCCGCTGTCGGCGCCCACGAACCGACGGCCGATCCGTACGTCGTCGGCAAGGTGTTCATCGTCGCGTTGAAGATCGACGAACCGCTGACGAAGCCGGTGCAGCTGCCGAAGGTCGGCACGGAGGCGTTCGTGCCCTCTTCGATCTGGAACGTGATGTACGTGTCGAGCGAGTTGGTCGCCGTCTCGCCGGAGCCGTAGAGCTTCACCGCCGAGCGCAGGCTGCCGGTGTAGGTGACGCGGATGCACTGCGTGCCGGTGTCGCCGGGGCCGAGCCCGTTGACGTTGAACAGCACGGCATTCGAGTCGTTGTCGGTCAAGCTGACAGTGCCGGTGGCGAAGGTGTTGGTGCCGTTCGAGGTCGTCGCCGAGAACGCCGCCTTCGATGCCTTCCAGACCATGTTCGATGCAACGAGCACGCCAGCGACGGCGAGGAGAACAGGCAACAGCCTCCAACCACGCTTGGCGCGCCGGGCGCTGGCGACCTGATCTGAACTGGACATGGCCATCCATCGGCGATCGACGGACGCTGACCACCAGCCAGACGGTTTCCTGCCGATTCCTTGAACCCAAGCGAACCGATCCGATCTATGACTCGTGGGAAAGCGACGCGAACGGTCTCGGGCTGCCGTCCCGTCGGCGCGCCCGGCTCACGCACACATCCCTCCGCCGCCCCGGCCCGTCTCGGCTGCGGCACCAATGGCGTGGCCGGACCTGCGCGGACGTCATCACGACGGGCACGGCGATCCGACCGAGGCCGGCGACGATGGCCCATCGGACGCGCCGAGACGCGGCGACGCGAATCCGATCGGCATCGGCATCGGCCGCGGCGATGCGCCCGAAGAGCCCGACGTCGAAGACTGTCCGGCGATGGCACTGACCAGTGAAGGCAACGGCAAAGACGACGGCGATGGGCCGTTGGCGACAGTCATCGACTTGTGGGCCGACCCTGACTCCGGCCGTCACCTGCGCTTCCCGACGTCGCCGGACGCGTCCGATGAGCCACTCGACTGGGTCTTCGGTCCCCGGCCGCGCCATCTCTCGATCGTTCCGGCGCTCGACGAGCGCGACAGCGACGACGTGTTCGTCGAGCCGACGCCGGCGGCCGGCATCTTGGCCTTGGTTCCTCCCGAGCTCGTCCTCCTCACGCCCGGCACCGAGCCGCTCGTCGTCGAGCGGCCACTCATCGAGGAGGCCGTCGCTGCGCGCGAGCCGATCGCCGACGACGCTGTCGCGACGAGCGAGCAGATCGTCGTTGAAGATCCGACGCAGCGCGAGCCGATCGTCGTTCCCGATCCGACGCCGAGCGAGGCACGCGCCAACGTCGCGCCGACCGTCGCGCCAGTGCCGTTCTCCGCACTGCCGATCGAGCTGCTGCCACTGACATCGGCGTTGCCGATCGACGCGCCGACGAAAGCGGTTGCGGCTGCGGCTGCTGTTGCGACCGCGGACGCCACCGAAGTCACCGACGCCACTGATGCCGGCATCACCGATGACACCGACGAGACGGGCGACCCTCGGGACACGAGTGACGCCGAACGTCGTCTCACGGCGCGGCCGTTCAAGCTCCTCGTCGTCGTTGCGACCTGGCTCGCGTACGTCATCGTCGCCGGCGCGGCATGGATGTTGATCTGGGCGACGATCCCGCGCGCCTTTGGCTGGCAGCCGATCGTCATCACCGGCGGATCGATGGAGCCAGCGATCGATCGAGGCGACATCATCCTCGCCCGCCCGGTGCCGGCGAGCGCCCTCGTGCCCGGCGCCGTGATCACGTTCACCGACCCGAACCGGCCGGGCCAACTGATCACCCATCGGATCGTGAGCATCAAGCCGGACGGCTCGCTGGAAACGCGCGGCGACCACAACGGCACGCCCGATCCACAATCAGTTGCGGTACGCACGGTGCGCGGCCGAGCCGTGCTTCGTCTGCCGTACCTCGGCCGTCCGGTCGTGTGGATCCAGCATCGGGACTGGCCTCCGCTGGCTGGTGCGGTGTTCGTGCTCGCCGGCTCCGTGGCGCTCGTCTCGCGCTCACGTCGCCGCCTCGACGATGGCATCGACGACGAGCACGATGACGATGTGCGCAGCGACGGCGTGCGCGAGGACGAGCGCAGCGACGGCAACGTCGACATCGACGACATCGACGACGACGACGACGCAAGCCCGCCACCCGAACCGGTAACGGCGCGCCCGCTACCACCACCTGCACTCGCTGGTCACGGCTGGCGGCCACCGGTGCTCGTCCGACCCGGCGGTCAGCCGCGCGCCGCGCGACGGCGGGCCGGGCGGCGGCCGACGTTGATCATCTCCAGAGGAATTGAGCCGAGCACCTGATCAACTGGCGCATGGTCCGGCCGATAGGAGACCGTGAGTGCGACACGACGAGCTGAACGGGTGGGCCGATCATGGCAACGCTCCATGCTCCGCTGGCTCCTGTTCGCACTCGGCATCGCCAATCTGATCGCCGTCGCGCTGGCACCAGCGGCGACCGCTGCCGATCAAGCACCTGCGTTCGCCATCGTCATCAGCGACGCCCAGGCGCTGTTCCGGCTCGACGGGCTCGCACCGGGTCCGATCGGACAACGATGCTTGGCGTTGTCGGTCCGCAACGGTCATGCCGCCGCTGCGCTCCTCTCGGCCGACGTCGGTGGCACCGGCCTCGCCGACTACCTGACGGTGACGATCGAGTCGGGCCAGACGAGTGATCCGGCGACGTGCGCCGATTTCATCGGCAACTCGGTGTTCGATGGCACGTTGGCAGAGCTGCACGCACAGCACGGCACACCCGATGCCGGCGTGCGCATCCCGATGGCCGATGGCCTGACCGGTGCCGTGCGCTTCACGCTCGCGCTCGCCGATGACAACCGCGCCCAGGGGGCCACGGCGACGGCGACGTTGCGGTTCGACGCCCAAGACGACTCGGACGTGTTGGGAGGAGGTGTGCAGTCGACGACGACCGCGCCGACGACGACAACGACGACAACAACAGCGGCGACGGCGCCGACGACGACCGTCGCGACGACACGGGTCCCGACGTCGCCCGCGAGCGTCGCGCCGGCGACGAAGCCGACCTCGACCGTCGCCGCGCCGAAGCCGACGGCGACCACGAGACCGACGATCGAGATCAGCGACACCGCGGCGCAGGCCGATCACGGGTTCTGGCCATCGGCGGGCACCTTGGCGGCGGTGACGGCGAAGTCGGTCGAGCTCACCGCCAAGGCGAGCACCGTGCCGGCCGTGTTCGTCGCCGGAGCACTGTTCTTCCTCGCCGTCCAGGGCCGCATCGATCGCAACGACCCCAAGCTCCGCAAGGCGCCGATGCGACCCGAGCCCGAGCTGGTCTTCGTGCCCCGCCGGACGGTGACGTGATGGGTAGTGCCCGAAACCTGAACTGGCGACCCGGCGATCTCGTCCCCGTGGCTGAACGGTTGCGAAACCTGCAGATCTGGCGGATGAGCGTGCTCGTCGGCGCGGTCTTGGCCGCAGCGAGCTTCCGCCAGCTATCGATCGTCGATCGCGCTCCGGTCGTTGTGGGAACGCTGATCTTCGTCGCCGTCGGCTTCGCGTTGACGCGCTTGTCGACGCGGACGAACCGCGCCGGCAGAGCGTTGCTGCGCGCCCTCCTCCTCGGGGACGCCGTCGCCGTCGTCGCTTTGTCGCTCGGCATCAGTGGCCCCAACAGCCCCTTGCGCTACCTGCTCATCCTCCAAGTCGTCGAGGTCTCGCTGCTTGCCTCGTTCCGCACCGGGTTGAAGCTGGCGGCATGGCAGTCGATGTTGATCTCGTCGATGTACGTCATTGGACCGGTGGTCGCTCCGCACCTGTCGACGACGCACCTCGCACCGACCGATCGACTCGATCTGCAAGTGCTTGTGGCGATGACGTGGGTGGCGGCGATCACGACGGCATGGTTGGCGGCCGCAAACGAGCGCGAGCTCCGCCGCCGCCGTTACGACCTCGAGCGGCTTGCTCGGTTCCACGAAGACATCGAACATGCTTCGACAAGCGAAGCAGCAGCAGGGGTCTTCGTCGAGCTCGCCGCCGACGAGCTCGACGCGACGCGCGCCGTCGTGCTGATGCCATCCACGGACAGCGACGTTCTGCAGGTCCTCGCCGCCCATGGGTTGGCGCTCGACGAGACGCCCATCAACGACAGTGCCGACTCACTGATCAACGAGGCGACGCGCTCGGCTCGCACGCTGCTCGTCACCGGGCTCGACGCGCGGCGTGATCATGCGCTGACCGCGCTGCTGCCTCACGCTTCCAACCTCGCCGTGCTGCCGTTGCGCACCGAGCGCGGCAAGGGGGTGCTCGTCGTCGAGTACGGGCCGGTGCGCGCCAGTCGCGTCGAGCGGCGAGTGGTCTCGATGCTCGAGCGCTACCGGGACGAGCTCGGGGCTCGCTTGTCGCAACTGTGGCTGATCGACTCGCTGCGCCAAGCGGCGACGATCGATCCGTTGACCGGTGTCGCCAACCGTGCCCGCCTGCGCGAGAGCCTGCGAGAGCTGACGCAGCATGCGACGCGCACCGGCCAGCCGCTGTCGCTGTTGATGCTCGACGTTGATCACTTCAAGCGCGTCAACGACACCCACGGCCATGCCGCCGGCGACGATGTGCTCCGCCAGGTCGCCAGCGTGTTGAAAGGGACTGTGCGGCCCTACGACGTCGTCGCTCGCTACGGCGGCGAGGAGTTCGTAGTCATCCTCCCCGGCGCCGAGCTGCACGACGCCATCGTCGTCGCCGAGCGGGTGCGTAGCGCGCTGCCGGCAGCCACCGTGCCGTACTCGGTCACGGCCAGCTTCGGTGCGACCCGCTTCGATCCCGCCGTCGACGACGTCGACAACGTCATCAAACGCGCCGACGCGCTCCTCTACGACGCCAAACGCGGTGGCCGCAACCGGATCGTCGCCAGCGACGTTGCACCTGCTGCGCCGCTGCTGCCGCTGCCAGCCCCGCAGCCCGACGCACCTCGGGCGGTGGCACCACCACGATCGCCGCTGTCACCGCCCTAGTCGCACGTCGCATCCAGCAGCGCCGGCGCGGAGCGCGATGCGCAAGCGCGGGACTGGACTGGTCGATCGCTGGCGTGCTACGTCGTGTTCGTCCCCGTGTGGCGGGGCACGAGCACTGGGAGGGCCCGATGCCGTACGAGTTCACCGAGCAAGGTCGCACGATGCTCGCCGAGGTCCGTAGCTTCCTCGACGATCACATCTATCCGAACGAGGTCGACTACTACGCCGAGCGCGAGGCTGCCGGGCCGGCGGGCTACCCGCCGATCATGGACAAGCTCAAGGCGGCGGCGCGCGAGCGCGGCCTGTGGAACCTGTTCCTTCCCCACCTCGCGCCGGACTCGCCGGGCACGAAGCTGTCGAACCTCGACTACGCGCCGGTGTCGGAGCAACTCGGCAAGGTGCCGTTCGCGTCAGAAGCGTTGAACTGTGCTGCGCCCGACACCGGCAACATGGAGGTGCTCAACCTCTACGGTTCCGAGACGGTGAAGCGCGACTGGCTGGCGCCGCTGCTCGAAGGTGAGATCCGCTCTGCGTTCTCGATGACCGAACCGGATGTCGCGTCGTCCGACGCGACGAACATCGGCCTGCGCATCGAACGCGACGGCGACAACTACGTGCTGAACGGCAAGAAGTGGTTCTCGTCGGGTGCGTTGGCGGAGCGGTGCAAGGTCCTCGTCGTGATGGGCAAGACCGACCCGAACGCGTCGCGACATCTCCAGCAGTCGATGATCGTCGTGCCTCGTGATGCCAAGGGTCTGTCCGTCGGTCGCGTCCCGCACGTGTTCGGCTTCGAAGATCGTGGTGGCCATCCGGAGCTGATCTACGACAACGTGCGCGTCCCCGCCGACAACCTCCTCGGCGAGGAAGGCAGCGGCTTCGCCATCTCGCAGGCGCGCCTTGGTCCCGGCCGCATCCACCACTGCATGCGCGCCGTCGGCGTTGCCGAGCGCGCCCTCGAGCTGATGATCACGCGCTCGCTAGAACGAACGACGTTCGGCAGCCTCGTCGCTCAGAAGGGCTTGATCCAAGACTGGATCGCCGAGGCCCGCATCGAGATCGACATGGCTCGCGAGTACGTGCTGCGCACCGCGCACCTGATGGACACCGTCGGCAACAAGTCGGCGGCGACGGAGATCTCGGGGATCAAGGTCGCCGTACCGAACATGGCGCTGAAGGTCATCGACCGCGCCATCCAGGTCCACGGCGCGGCCGGCGTCAGCCAGTACACGCCGCTGGCCGAGATGTGGGCGCACATGCGCACGTTGCGCATCGCCGACGGCCCTGACGAGGTTCACAAGATGACGATCGCTCGCCGCGAGATCATGAAGCACGCGCCCGAGTTCCGGATGAACGCGACAGCACCGGCGTTGTCGGCGGCCGACGATCCGAAGGTCTTCACTCGTCCGTGATCGCCGTTGCGGCCGGCGTCGCATCGATCGGCGGGGGCAACGTCTCGATCGGCGTCGGCGTCACCGTCCACGTCGGCACGACCATCGGCGCACGCCGGGAGCGGCTGGTGCGTTGCTGCGTCGAGCGTCGATAGGCACGACCGCTGATCACCACCAACAGCGCGGCGCAGACGATGACGCCGGCGACGGCGAGCGTCAGCTGCGCGGCCGGGACAGGCCCGGCGGCCTGGCGCGCCGGCATCGCGATCGGCGCGCTTAGCGGCACCAGCGACAGGACCTTCGTCAACGCATCGATCGGCCGACCGGTGAGCGTCGGCACGATCGCCGCAGCGGTGGCCAACAGCGGTGCCAGCACGAGCAACGACATGCCTTGCGCCTCGTCGTGACGACGGCTGAGCGCGCCGACCAAGGCGAACGCCGCGCCGTAGAGCGCGTAGCCGATCACGAACCATCCGACGATGGCGATGAGCAAACGATGCTCGCCACGCACCGGCGACGACGCGCTGGTGATCGCCGAGGCGCCCAATGCGGCGGCGGCGATCACCGCGCCCTGGAGCAACGCGACGAAGCCAATCCCGAGGATCTTGCCGCGCAACAAGCGGCTCGGCGACACCGCGGCGATCATCAGCTCGATGACGCGAGACGACTTCTCTTCGAGCACGCCGTTCAGCATCCAGTTGCCGTAGATGGTGAGCAGCAACACGATCATTGCCACGCCGATCGCGGCCGTCGCACGCCTCGAGCCGCGGTCGGCGCCGCCGAGACGGCCGTCAACGGACTCGTAGGTGACTGGATCGGCGGCGCCGAGGATCTTGTTGATCTGCGCGGCCGACAAACCGGCGGCGTCGAGCTCTGCCTGCGTCGCCAAGATCCGCCCGGCGCTCAGCGCGAGCGTCGTCGTCGCGTCACGGGCGCCGATGTCGATCGTGGTGCGCGTGATGATCCGCGTCCCATCGACGACAACGTCGACAGCGTGGGCGCGCAGCGACAGGCGAGCATCGTCGACGTTGACGAGATCGACGACTCGCGCCTCGGCGCCATCCCCGCCGACGAGGTTGGCGAGCTGCGATCGGGTCGTCGCGTCGATCGTGCCGACCACGCCGACGCGCTGCACGCGCTGATCGTTGCGATGCGCGCTGGGCAACACGACGGCGACGATCACGGCGGCGAGCGACAGCCACGTCGACACCCAGAAGCCGTTCGATCGCAGCCGCTCCCGCACCTCACGCGCAGCGACGAGCGGCAGCGTGCCCAACGCTTCGTTCACGAACCCACTCCCATCGCATCGGGGTCCCTGTTGACCGCGTCGGCGAAGATGGCGTGCAGCGGGCGGCGGGCGCCAGCGACATCGACCATCTCGGCGATCGATCCACTCGTCAACGTCCGACCTCGGGCGATGATCACAGCGCGATCGCACACCCGCTCGACCATGTCGAGCTGGTGGCTGGAGAGCAGCACCGTCGTGCCATTGGTCGCGCTCTCCGCCAGCAGCGCGGCGAGCTCATCGACCGCGAGAGGGTCGAGGCCGTTGAACGGCTCGTCGAGCACGACAAGCGTCGGCTGGTGGACGAGCGCTGTCGCCAGCTGGACGCGTTGCTGGTTGCCGAGCGAGAGCGAATCGACGCGACGGCTGGCCAGCGCAGTGATGTGCAACCGCTCGAGCATCCGGTCCGAGGCGCGGCGCGCCCGATCTAGCGCCAGGCCGCGCAGCCGGGCGACGTAGACGAGATGATCACGGACGTGCATCGCCGGATACAGGCCGCGTTCTTCGGGTAGGTAACCGAACCGCCGGCAGAGCTCGCGATCGACGGGATCGCCGTGCCAGCGGATCTCACCGGCGTCGGCCGCCAAGATGCCAACAAGGATCCGCATCGCCGTCGTCTTCCCGGCGCCGTTCGGTCCACAGAAGCCGCACACCGAACCGGCAGGAACCGTGAAGGTCAACTCGTCCAGCGCTACGACCTCACCGAATCGGCGCGACACGCGATCGACCTCGAGCACCTGGCACCCTCTCTGAGCGACGCTCAGCGCCGCGCACCCGACTGTAGCGACGGCGCCGTCACGCTGCCCGACGCCGCTCCGGGCGGCGGTGCTCGCCGACGAGTACCGAACCGGCCAGCTCACGCGCGCACCGTTGCGATGTCGCAGCCGTTGCCGTTGCCGAACGCGCTCGCCACCGACTGATGTCAACGGCACGACGGAAGTCGGTCTACATTCCGCGTACACGACAGTTGGCGCGACGCGAGGTCGCACCCCTCACGAGCCGACAGGAGCGGCCATGTCTCTCTCGACGCCTTCGAACCACACCTCGTCGGATCACAGCGCGTCGACCGACGCGCGATCGGCGCGCGAGACCGTGGCCAGCAAGATCATGCCCTTGCTGCGGACCTTCCTCGCTGGCGACCTGCCCGTCCGCTTCGAGTTCTGGGACGGCAGTGCCGTCGGCCCACTCGACGGTCCGGGCAAGATCGTGCTTCGCTCCGTCGACGCGCTGCGTCGCATCTTGTGGTCACCCGACGAGCTCGGTCTCGGACGGGCGTACGTGTCGGGCGATCTCGACCTCGTCGGTGACGTGTTCGCAACCATCGCCGCGCTGCGCGATGCCGCGCCACAGCAGAGCCGGACCGGAGTGCGGGCGTTGCCGGCGGCACTGAACTCGGCGCGTCGCATTGGTGCCATCGGCCGCCCGCTACCTCCGCCCACCGAAGAGGCGAACCCGCGAGGTCGCGAACACTCGAAGCGGCGCGACGCGTCTTCGGTGACACATCACTACGACGTTGGCAACGACTTCTACCGCGTCGTGCTCGGACCAGCGATGACGTACTCCTGCGCCCGGTTCACTGACGCGACGACCGACCTCGAACAGGCCCAGGCGGCCAAGCACGAACTGATCTGCCGCAAGCTCGGTCTCCACGAACAGGGCGGCGCCCGGCTGCTCGATGTCGGCTGCGGCTGGGGCTCGATGGCGATCCACGCCGCGACCAACCACGGCGCGAACGTCGTCGCCATCACCATCAGCCCGTCGCAGGCGAAGCTGGCCCGCGAACGTGTTGTCGAAGCCGGTGTCGATGACCGCGTCGAGATCCGGCTGCAGGACTACCGCGAGCTGGGTGGCGAGCGCTTCGACGCCGTCTCCTCGATCGGCATGTTCGAACACGTCGGCAAGCAACGCATGGCGGAGTACTTCACCACGCTTCGTTCACTGCTCGGTCCGCGCGGCCGGTTGCTCAACCACGCCATCTCGAGCGTGAACGGCTCGCGCCTTGGTCGCCGTTCGTTCGTCTACCGCTACGTGTTCCCCGACGGCGAGCTCATCGACGTCGGTGACGTCGTGCACGCCATGCAGGACGCCGGGTTCGAGGTCCGCGACGTCGAGTCGCTGCGCGAGCACTACGCAAGGACGCTGCGCGCCTGGGTCGCAAACTTGGAATCGAACTGGGAGCACGCCGTCGAGCTGGCGGGCGCACCGCGTGCGCGCATCTGGCGTCTCTACATGGCTGCGTCGGCGATCGGGTTCGAAGACGCCGGCCTCAACATCCATCAGGTGCTCGGCGTCGTCGACGCCCCCGATGGCGACTCGGGCATGCCGCCGACACGAGACACGTGGACCGCTGGCACACCGTGATACCGAACGCGCCGAGGCCCTCTCGGCGGAGAGAGGGCCTCGGGCTCTTGGGGGACTCGAGATCAGTGCCGCGACGAAACGCGGATCGACGACTGCTGACGTGTTCAGACGTGCGCCGGCGTTCGCATCTCCGTCGTCAGCACGATCCGATCCTTCGCTGTCGTGAAGGCGTGGACCAGTCCGGCGATCGAGGCCAATGCCAGCACGAGTGCGACCAGGTAGCACACGAGTGCGGCCGTCGCCGCCCGCTCCCCGAAGATGCTGAAACCGAACGACGTCAGCAGCAGGCCGCGCAACGTCTCACCCTTGAACAGCGTGTCCGTCTTGGCGGCTAGCGCCTTGGCCTGGGCGTCGAGATCGACAGCCTTCGGATCGTTCGGGTTCGCCTTCAGCGCGTCATCGGCGGCGGCGCGAGCGGTGCGCGACTCGGTCGAGGTCTGCGAGTAGGTCTTGCCGTCGTTGACCGCAGCGACGTGCAAGCCGATGTAGCGGTTGGCGTAGCACTCCGCCTGCTTGCCCGTCACGAGGGCCTTGCCGCCGTTGGCAACCAGGCACTGCGCTTGCGCTTCTTCGGTGCTCAGCTTGTCGGCGGCCGTGAACGTGATCTTCTGAGCCGACAGCTGATCGCGGACGTAGTTCTTGGCGAAGTGCGATTGATTGGTGAGCACGAGCCCGAGCACGGCCAGCAACGCCGCCAGCGCGACGCCTCCAAAGCTGAAGACGAGATCGAGTGTTCTGCGCTTCATGATCGCTCCCTTGCGGCCCTCGGCAGCCAGCCTGCGTCGGCGCCATTGACATGGTCCTCCGGCGCCGCCCCAACCCGTAGGGACGTTCGTCCACGCGGCAAGCGGCGATCGGCCCCTGTCCGGCGAGAACGTCGCGCCCGGCGCGATGCGTCGGAGATCGGCGGCAACGCCGAGCCTGGCGTGCGGGCGTGCTCATCCTCTGGATGTGGGGCGGTCAGCCTCAGGGACGAGGACGCGTAGCTCTTCGGGCGACGACGCCAACCGTCGCTGCGCCGACGATGAGGTCATGTCTTCGGCGCCGGACTCTTGCATACTGAGTATTGACGAACCCGACCGTCGTATGCATACTGCGTATCAAATGAAGCTGCGCGACGAGGTCCCCACGGTCAGGCACGCTGTGGCCGCGAGATGGCGCGATGGTCATCGTCCGTACGTCACCGCCGTCGCCGTTGCGGCGGTGGTCACGTTCTGGATGCTCCGCCATGCCGGTGTCTGGTCGAACCCGATCGACTGGTTGAGCGCCGTGCGCGCCGACCAGCCGTTGCTGGCGTCGCTGCTGCGCGTCCCGCTGTCGATCCTCGTGCCCGCTCCCGACTTGCCGGTGTGGGGAGCGGTCGCGCAGGTCGCCATCGTCGGCGCGCTGGGCGAGTTGCTCCTCGGCCGCCGGCGCCTGCTCGGACTGGCGCTCGGCGTCCAGTTCGTGGCGACGATGGCCGGTCGCATCGCGGGCTGGGTCGGGCCGCATCACGCCTACGGCCTGCGTCCCGCGGCCGCGTTCGTGCGAGACACCGGCCCGTCGGCCGTCGTCATCGCCGTCGGCATCACGCTTGCGATGATGCTCGGCACCTGGCGCCTGCTCGCCGTCGCCATCGTCGCCCTCGGCGTCGAGATCGTCGGTCTCCACACCCTCGCCGGGCGAGAGCACGTCGTCGCCATCGCCATCGGTATCGTCATGGGCTGGTGGTGGCGAGCCGAGCGCCGCCGCGGCGCCGGTCGAGTAGGCGCCGTCATCTTCACGATCCTCGCCGTCACGCTCGCGTCTGGCGTGATCGATCCGACGCCTGCCGCTCGCCTGCAACGCATCGCGTTCGCGCTCAACCCGTTCAGCCCGGCGAACCCTGGTCGTGTTGCGGCAGCGTTGGCAGCGGCGTGGTTCGTCGTCGTCGCCGCCGGGCTGCGTCGCGGCCAGCGATCGGCGTGGGTGCTGGCACTGGCGACCGTCCTGCCCGCCATCGTCGCCCCGCCGGCCGTGCGCGGTGCCCACGGTGCGGCAGCAGTCGCCGTGCTCGTCTGCGTCGTGCTGCTCACCGGCCGGCGCACGTTCGCCGCTCCGTCCGATCCGCGATCGTTGCGGCGCAGCGCGACCTGGATCGCGTGCGGGATCACGACAGTCGCCGCGGCGACGACAGTCCTACCCGATCGCCTCGATCGCGCCGCGGCGCCGGCCGTGACGCTCATCGTCGTCGCCGTCGGCGCAGTCGCGTGCTGGTGGAGCACGCGACCAGTGCGGGCGCACTTCGTGCCCGAGCTGGCACAGCGACGTGCCCACGTCATCGTTGAACGCGACGGTGACGGCACGCTCGACTACTTCGCGCTGCGCGACGACAAGTGCTGGTTCTTCTGGGGCAGCAGCATCGTCGCCTACGCCATCAAGGGCGCGGTGGCCTTGGTCTCGCCCGATCCGATCGGCCCCGACGATGAACGCGGCGAGGTGTGGACGGCGTTCCTCGACCATGCCGCGTCATGCGGATGGATGGTCACCGTGCTCGGCGCCAGCGAGTCGTGGCTGTCGGTGTACCGAGCCGCCGGGATGCGCACGATGTACATCGGTGACGAGGCGATCGTCAGCACCGACGCCTTCCACCTCGATGGTGGCGAGCGCAAGGGACTACGTCAAGCGGTGAACCGCGTCGCCCGCCACGGCTACACCGTCACCTTCCACGATCCGGCGACGATCGACGATGCGTTGCGCAACGCGCTCACCGATCTGCTCGATACGAGTCGGCGCGGTGATGCCGAGCGCGGCTTTTCGATGACGCTCGGGCGCGCCTTCGCCCGTCGCGATCGCGGCTTGTTGCTCGCCGTGTCGCGCGACGAACACGGACGACCTGTCGCGTTCTGCCAGTTCGTTCCGCAAGCGGGCGGGCGCGGTTGGTCGTTGGATGTCATGCGCAGTGAACGCCGCGGCCATCCCAACGGCCTGCTCGACCACGTCATCGTCGAGACGATCAACTTCGTCCGCGCCACTGGTGGCGGCGAGATCGGCCTCAACTTCGCCACGATGCGGGCGGTGCTGGCCGAAGACTCACCGACGCCGGCGCAGCGCATCGTGCGTCGCGTCTTGGCGCAGGCGAGCAACTCGATGCAGATCGAGTCGCTGTGGAAGTTCAACGCCAAGTTCTTCCCGACCTGGCGCCCGCGCTACGTCGTCTACCCGACGCTCGTCGATCTGCCCGCGGCGGCGCTGGCGATCGCCAAGGCGGAAGCGATCTGGGAGCTGCCCGTGCTCGGACGCTTCATCCGTCCATCGCGCCGTGATGGCGCGCCCGGCGCGATCGTGGCGACAGGGATCGGCGATCCGCTGCCGATGGCGGCCGACGCGACTGGCGGAGCCGATAGCGCCGACGAGCTGGCGACGAGCGTGTCAGCGTGAGCCTACGAACCGCTGGAACGCAGGACCGCCATCCGGTGCGTCCGCCCTAAATGCACGCCCTCGACAAGCGCGCTTTGGTGGTAGGCGTTAGGTCGACCTTTTCGCTGATGGTGGTCGGATACGCACACCACGTGCTACGGCTGAAAATAGTCCCGAAGGCCATGGATCTCACGTTGTGTGGGACCGTAGGGGCTGCCACCTAACAGATCACACCCATCGTGGGATTCCGACGAAATTTGCCTACGACCTTCTACGACCTTTGGGCCAGCTTCGAAGTGACCCATCGTCGACCAAAGGTTTTTCGACGGTCGGGGGCAGACAGTTCCGGACGTGGGCGACCTAGCTTTACTTCCTCTTAAATCTCCGACTGAACCGCGCCGGCGCGGACGAGCGGGCCTTTGGGCCATCGTCGTGCTCTGCCTTCTTGGTGGTGTCCTCGCCATCCGGATGTTGAACGGCTCGAACCCGATACCGGGTGGGTCGGCGAAGGTCAACGGAAAGTTCCCGATGTCGCATGACATCCGCACCTCGTTCGGTGTGATCTCCGTCGAGCACGCCCAAGCGATCAGCGGTCTGTCCGACGCCGACGTCACCGGCGCGCACGGCGTGCCCGGACTCGTGCACGACGGCTCGATCCAGGTGCAGGTATCGGCGACGATCACCAACCTCGCCAAGGCCGTGCTCCCCTACCACGCCGAACAGTTCGAACTGCTCGACTCGGCGGGCACGGTGATCCCGTTGTTCAAGGCACCCCAGCTCCCGAACGAGCTGCAGCCGAACGCGGCGATCGATCTCACACTCGACTACGTCACCACCGCCGCAGCGCGTCCGTTCACGGTCCGCTTCGTCGACCCTGGCACGCACAAGCCGATCCTCATCGATCTCGCCGGTGTTGGGTGCACGGTGCAGAGCGGCAACGGACTGCCACTCCCGGTCGAGGGCCAGTGCTCGCAAGTTCCAGCAGCAACAGATCACCACTGATGACAACGATGAGAGGGCGACTCATGAAGCAGAAGAAGTACGAAGGCCACGCGGGGCCGGCCTTCCGTCTGGACCGACGCGCTGTCGGCCTGACGCTCGGTCTGGCGTACGGGCTCGGACTGTGGACGCACACGCTGCACTGGCGTGCTGGCATCCGCGAGGCGGGTGACATCGGCTTCCTCACGCACTGGTTGCGTGACGCGTCGATGTCGATCGCGTTGATCGCGCTGGCGGTCGTCGTGGCCCGCGGCCTGTGGCGCCAGCGTGGTCCCCTGCCGGTCGCGCTGGCGACATCGACGGCGCTGGCCCTCGGCGTGCCGTTCCACGCCGGCCTCTTCGGCCACGCCAAGCACGTCGGTCACGCCGTCAGCTACTCGCTGCCGACGTCGATGCTGCTCGAGCTGCTCCTCGACCTGCCGCTAGCCCTCGGCCTCAGCGCGCTGCTGCAAGCGACGTGGACACGCCGCCAGGTCGAGCGGGCAACGCGCACCTGGGGCCGACGTCTCACGATCGGCGGCACGGTCTTGGCGATGGGCGCCACCGGCTTGGTCTCCTCGCCGACGGTCGTCGCCGCCGCCAGCGGCTCGGTCTGCCCGACGGGCGCGCCAGTGCGTAGCTATGACGTGAGGGCGATCGATGTCGACATGACGCTCAACCGCTACGGCGATCACGATCCGCTCGGCCACATGTACGTCGGCGGCCGCAGCGACGTTCCCGGCGAGCTCGCCGCGCAGGTCGCCGCGGTGCGCGCCCAGGAGGCGAGCAAGATCGTCACGCCTGGTATCGACGAAGACCCGATCCAACCGCTCGTGTTCCGCGCCAACATGGGCGACTGCGTCCAGGTCAACTTCACGAACTCGATGAGCGGCAGCGCCGTCGGCATGAACATCGACGGCATCGCCTATGAGACCTCCGCCGACGTCGTCGGCAACAACGGTTCCGGCGAAGCTGGCGTCGGCCAGTCGCGGACGTACCGCTGGTACGTCCCGAACGACAAGGCGCTCGAAGGCACGCACTACCTCAACCCGGGTCCTGGGCACCGCAACCTCGTCGACCACGGCATGTTCGGTGCGCTGTCGGTCGAACCCGCTGGCTCGACGTACCTGTCGATGGACGACAACACCCGCACCCTCGCCACCGGTTGGGCAGCGATCATCGTTCCCGGCCACGGCAAGGCGTTCCGTGAGAACGTCCAGCTCCTCCACGAGATCGGCAACGAGTCCGAGAGCGTCAAGAACTCCACGGGCAACGACCTGCCCCGCGTCGATCCGGTGACCGAGTCGTACCGTCCTGGTGGACGTGGCATCAACTACCGCAGCGAGCCGTTCATGAACCGCCTCCTGCCCAACCCGCATGAGAAGGCCCACTCCTACGGTTCGGCGACCTTCGGCGACCCGGCGACGGTCATCCCCCGCGGCTACCTCGGTGACCCGACGAAGTTCCGCATCGTTCATGCCGGCGCCGAGGTCTTCCACATCTACCACCTCCATGGTGGTGGCGATCGCTGGCGCTACAACCCGCAGGGCGATCCGACCTGGACCGACCCCAACGACCCGTCGCTGACCGCCTACGGCGACACCGGCTTAAAGAAGACCCCGGTCGAGATCTCCAACTCCGACCGCGTCGACGCCGTGTCGACCGGTCCGGGCGAGTCGTTCCAGGCCGAGATCGAGTCCGGCGCCGGCGCCACGCAGCAAGCCGCAGGCGACTTCTTGTTCCACTGCCACATCGCCGAGCACTACCCGTCGGGGATGTGGGGCTTGTGGCGTGTCTATGACACCTTGCGGCCCGACCTCGCTCCTCTGCCGGACCGGGCGGCGCTTCCCGCCCCCGTCAACTCCGCTGAGCTGATCGGCAAGACGATCGCCGGTTCACCGGACAACGTCACGCTGACGAAGGACAACATCGACTCGTGGGTCAGCCAGTTGATCCCGGCGCAAGGCGTTGCCCTCGGCGACCAGGACGCAACGGTGTGGGACTGGACGGTCGACCGCACCAACCCCGACGCGCCGATCTACCTCGGTGAGCCCGACCAGACGACGAAGATCCCACCCGACTTCGTCGCTGGCGTACCGGGACACCTCGGCACAGAGAAGGTCGACCGCTACCTCGCCGGTGGCAATCGGCCAGAGATCTTGTTCAACCCGACCAACGGTCGACCAGCGTGGCCAATGCTCAGACCGCACTCGCTACGACGACCACCGTTCGCGCCAAACCTGCACACGGGTACGCCATGGCTCGGTGAGAACGCCAACACCTCGTTCGCTCAGACACCGACAACGGTGAACCCGTGGGCGAACCGCAACGACGCACTGTGCACGCAGCAGTCGACTGACGCCGACCACCTGAAGCAGTACAACATCGTCGCCGTCGGCCTCTCACTTCCCGTGACGACGCGCCTCTCCGATCCCTTGGGGATGCTGTTCACCTTGGCCGAAGACAAGGCAGCGCTGCTGTCCGGCCAGAAGGAGAGCCAGCCGCTGGCGATCCGCGCCAACGTCGGTGACTGCATCGCCATCACGTTGACGTCGGAGGAGAAGGACTCCAACGTCTTCGGCAACTTCGCCAAGGTCGAGATGCACATCCATCACGTGCAGTTCGATCCCAGCGGTTCCGATGGCACCTCGGTCGGCTACAGCTATGAGCACTCGATCCGGCCGTACACGAGCGACGACACGAAGCTGAGGGTGGCCGCAACGGCTGGTTCCTCCGTGATAACCGTCGACAAGGTGCTGCCCAAGTACCGGCCCGGTGTCGCCTTTGGCATCGGCCTCGGCACGAACTCGATCGAGGAAGCCAAGATCGTGTCCGTCGACGCCTCGGCGAAGACGATCACGCTCGACCGAGCGCTCACCAAGGATCACGCCATCGGCGACGGCGCCGGCACCGAGTTCATCCAGTACCGCTGGTACGCCGACGCCTTGCTCGACAACATCTTCTGGCACGACCACGTCGATGGCATCCACGGTTGGGGACATGGCGGTGTCGGGATGCTCGTCGTCGAGCCGGCGCTGTCCACCTACACCGACCCGAAGACGGGCTCGCCGATCCGCTCCGGCACGATCGCCGACATCCACCCGGCGCCGGGCAAGTCCTTGGCACCGAACCTCGTCAACGGCGACTTCCGCGAGATGGTGATCTGGACGATCGACGACACCCCGGTCACCGACTCGACGATCAACATGCGAGCCGAGCCGTTCGCCGATCGAGGCCTCGATCCATCGGTGCGGTTCAGCTCGTACACCAACGCCGATCCTCGGACACCGCTGCTGCGGGCCTACCCCGGCGACGACGTGGTCATCAGAGCGATCCACGTCGGGCCGACGCTCGACAGCCTCCGGCTCGACGGTCATCGGTTCTTCGTCGAGAAGCGTTCCCGCAACGGCGTCAGCGAGTGGACCCGTGTCACCGACACGCTCCACGCCGGAGTCTCGGAGCGCTACACGCTGATCCTCGATGGTGGCGCTGGCGGACCCTCGAAGCAGGCCGGTGACTACCTGTACCACAACGGCATCGCACGCCGGTTCCGTCAGGGTGCATGGGGCCTGATGCGGGTCCTCGGCCAGCGCGCCAGCGACCTGCAGCCGCTGAACACCAACGCCGCTCCGGGCGGGACGTACGTCGCACCGGTGACGACACCAGGCCAGCGCCCACCGGCGTTGACCGACCCCGGCAACCCCTGCCCGGCCAACGCCCCGCAGGTGCCGCTCGCCATCAGCGCCGTTGATCTGCCTAAGAGCAACGTCCTGGCGCCGAAGGTCAGGTCTGGCTACGTGATGTCGGCCGCCGCTGCTGCCGCCAAGAAGTCGGGCGTCCTCGAGCCGCTCGTCGTCCACGTCAACCAAGGCGACTGTGTCGTCGTCACGTTCAAGAACGAGCGTGAGGTCGCACGAGCGAGCTTCGACGTCAGTGAGGTCGCCAAGGGCGCGGCGTCATCGGGTGTCAACGTCGGCTTCAACCAGGAGCAGACGGTGGCAGTCGGACAGAGCCGGGTCTACAAGTTGTGGGCCGACAAGCTCTCGATCGAGGCGGCGCTCGTGTCCGACTTCGGGGACAACGACAGCGGCAAGGCCGGGCTGTACGGATCGATCGTTGTCGCCGAGCCCGGTGCGACGTTCTTCGACCCGGTCTCGGGCGCACCGACAAGGGCCGGCGCGACAGTCGATGTCAAGCTCCCTGATGGCACCGGCTACCGCGACGCGACGTTGATCTTCGCCGACGACGACCCGCAGATCGGTTCCGACTTCATGCCCTACCCGAAGGATGTGTCGGGCGTGCCGTCGATCAACTACCGCAGCGCCGGCCGGACCGCCGATACGTTCACGGCCAACCCGGCAACGCCGGTCATCCGGGCCTACCCGGGTGACCCGCTACGGATCCACGCGCTGACCGCGGCCGGCTCCGAACAGGGCCACGTGTTGTGGATCCCGGGCATGAGCTGGAACCGCGATGCCTACATGCCCGGCTCGCAAGAGGTGTCACAACAGGTGATCGCTCCGTTCCAAGGCATCGACGCCCACATCATCGGCGGTGCCGGTGGCCGTGACGCCCGTACGAAGGACTACTTCTACGGAGATTCACGGCGGCCGTTCGTCGAGGCCGGCCAATGGGGCCTGATCCGCGTCGCTCCGGATGCCCGCTGCCCAGTCAAGCCATTGCCGGGACGGACGTGCGTAGGGAGCTAGACACCGCAAGCATGAACCGTCGTTGACCGCTCCTTGGCGGGAACGAGGGGGCTCTCACCGGAACATTCGGTGAGAGCCCCTTCGGCTTTTTGACCTCTCCCGTACGCGCCCGGTGCGTCAGCGCGTTGCGGCGCGTTCAGCCAGCGAACTCGGGCGGAGCGTCGTGGCCGAGGAAGATCTTGCCAAGCTCGCCATACAGCGGATGCGCGACCCAACGGTGCGTGGCGCAGCCGTGGGCGTCGCGCAGCTTTCGCTCCAACGGGCTGTCGAGGTACATCGCGCTCGTCCCGGCGGCGTTGTGGATCGAGTCGACGGCGGTCATGCACGTGTTGGCGACATGCGTGCACGCCAGCCGAGCGATCTGCGTCGCCGGACCCGACGGCGCCGGGCGCCCGGCGTGGAGCTCGGCTTCGACAGTGCCCATCGCTTCGATCAGAAAGGCGCGCGCCGCTCGCACCGTCGCTTCGGCTTCGCCCATCCGTTGTTGGGCGATGGGACGATCACGCAACGGCGACGATGACATCAACGGCACCTTGGTCGTCGCCAACTCGACGAACGCGTCGAGCGCACCGCGGGCAACACCGAGCGCAACCGCGGCCTTGTTGTACGCCAGTCGCAACGGCACCGGGATGCGGTACACGGGGTTGTCGTAGCGCGGCGGCACGATCATCAACTCGACACCGGCGAGGCGCGCCGGCACGAGCGCGCCGTCGGCTCGTACGTCATGGCTGCCCGAGCCGCGCAGCCCGGCGACGTTCCAGGTGTCGACGATCTCCCACTCGCTCCGATGCAGGAACCACATCCGCGCCATCGGTTGTCCGGCTGCGTCGCGCCGCATCTCGTCACCGTCGAAGATCGGGGCGCCCATGAAGCACCACTCGGCGTTGTGGCATCCGCTGATGAACGTCGCTTGCGCCGACACTCGGAAGCTGCCGTCGGCTTGGGCGACCGCTCGCGACGGCTTCGTCCCTGGTCCCCCGCCGCCGCACATGATGACGCGAGGGTTCTCGACGTAGACCTCGTAGGCGATGTCAGGGTCCATGCCGCCGGCAGCCATGGCATTGATCTCCGAGCCGAGCATCACGTTCCAACCGACCGAGCCGTCGATCGCCGAGATCGCTTCGATGACGTCGATCGTGTCGGTGACCGACGCGTCCTCGCCGCCGAGGTCGTTGGGGATCGTGAAGCGGAACATCCCGGCATCGACGAGCGCATCGATCGTCTCGGATGGGACGCGGCGCAACTGCTGAGCGCCATCGCCGCCGGCGCGGATCGTGTCGGCCAGTGCGGCGACGCGTTCCAACGGCGTCCCTTGAGCGCGCACTCGCGTCAGCAACTCGTGCGCTGTCTCCGACGATGTCGTCGTCATGCCCCACCCCCGATCGTGCGGAGTGTACCGACCCGGCCAGCAGGGCGCATGTGGTCAGCGAAGGCCGAGGGCAACGGTCAACGCGTCGTCGAGCTCTCAGAGCTAGCGACCGACGACGAAGCGTTCGGGCGGTGGTTGCAAGATCAACGACTCGAGCGGGGGTCGCAACGCCAGGCCCAAGGCCGATTCGATCATCGCGACGGCGCGCAGCACGTCCAGGT
>Ga0209069_10000264_pt1 | contig 22728 bp, 22 predicted proteins | sample Str013_2_FD_187202 | JGI IMG/M metagenome (GOLD analysis project Ga0209069, IMG submission 187202) | Freshwater sediment microbial communities in response to fracking from Pennsylvania, USA - Straight Creek_MetaG_SC_2013 (SPAdes) (version 2) | ecosystem: Environmental > Aquatic > Freshwater >...
CAATCCGGGACCAGCCAAACGCGTGGCCCGGAAGTTGCAACCAGTAAGCAGGCGCATTTGAGATCCGGCAGCGCCACGACGCGCAAAATGCCGGCAGAAGGTAAACCCTTGAAAACGGTTTCGACCTGCACAACGTAACCAAGAGCCTGTACGATTGCATGGTGAACGAGACACCCATCCGCGAGGTGATTCTAAAATCGGACATCCCCAACCTGGATGTGGTGCCCAGTCATATTGACCTGGTGGGTGCAGAAATTGAAATGATCAATTACCCCAACCGCGAAGGCGTTTTAAAAAGTTTGCTGGAACCGGTGCGCGACAATTACGATTTTATTGTGATTGATTGCTCGCCATCGCTGGGGTTGATTACCGTAAACGCACTCACAGCGGCAGATTCTGTGATTGTACCGGTGCAAACTGAATTTTTTGCGCTGGAAGGCCTGGGCAAACTGCTGAACACCATTAAAATTGTACAGAACCGGCTGAACCAGCAACTGGCCATAGAAGGCATTTTAATGACCATGTACGATGGCCGTTTGCGTTTGTGCAACCAGGTGGTGAGCGAAGTAAGAAAGCATTTTGATGAAATGGTTTTCAGCACCATCATTCACCGCAATTCAAAAATCAGCGAAGCGCCGAGTGTAGGCAAGCCCGTTATACTCTACGATGCAATAAGCAAGGGCGCTGTTAACTACCTGAACCTGGCCAAGGAGATTTTGCAGAAGAACGATATGACAAAGATGAAGCAGGAAGAACGCATTTTAGAATAACCAGGAATTATTATTTACACATGAATAGTCCGAAACAAAATAAAGACGCACTGGGCAAGGGCATCCGCTCGCTGCTGCAAAGCATCGATTCTGATCTGAAAACAACCAGCGGCACCTTAAAAACCACGGTGGTGGAACAGGCTACCGGCATATTGCGCATACCCATTGGCGAGATAGAGACCAATCCCAAACAACCGCGCCATCATTTCGACGAAAACTCGCTGAACGAACTGGCAGCTTCCATTAAACTGCACGACATTATTCAGCCCATTACGGTTTCTAAACTACCCGGTGGAAAATACCGTTTGATATCCGGAGAACGCCGCTTCCGGGCCGCCAAAATAGCCGGCCTTTTTGATTTGCCGGCTTATATACGCCAGGCCAATGACGCACAGTTGCTGGAGCTGGCCCTGCTGGAAAACCTGCAAAGGGAAGACCTGAATGCCATTGAAATTGCCCTGAGTTATAAAAGAATGATGGACGAACTGGATCATACCCAGGAACAGGTAGCAGAAAGAATGGGCAAGGAACGCAGTACCGTGGCCAATTATATCCGCCTTTTAAAACTGCCGCCCGATATACAGATTGCCGTACGCAATGGCAGCCTTACCATGGGCCATGCAAGGGCATTGATCAATGTAGACACGGTTGACAAGCAATTGTATATTTACCACGAAGTAGTGAACCGCAAACTGTCTGTACGGCAAACAGAAGAGCTGGTACGCAAACTTTATAAAACGGCCACGCCCGTTAAACAATCTGTAAATTCAGGGTTGCCCCATGCGTATAAAAAAATAGAAGATAATTTAGCGTCTCATTTCAGTACCAAAGTAAGGCTCAATCATAACAAAAAAGGGTATGGCAGCATCAGCATTGAGTATTATTCGCTGGAAGAGTTTAATAAAATTCTGGAACAGTTGGGTGTTACCGCTAATTAACAGGCATGAAGACAATCCGTTTCTTTTTTATCCTGCTGGCAGGGCTTACCTGTTTCCAGGTTTCGTTTGCACAGAAAAAAGACAGCAGCGCCATCCGCATGCTGGGTGCCAGCACGGTGGGAGTAAAAAAAATCAGCACTGATTCTACTGGCAAAAAGAAACACGATCCCCATAAAGCCACGATGCATTCGCTAATCCTGCCTGGTTGGGGCCAAGCCTACAACCGCAGTTACTGGAAAATTCCGGTTGTCTATGCTGCACTGGGCATTACGGGTTATATCTTCAATTACAACCGTGTTGAGTACAATAAGGTTAAGTACGCTTATTTTTATGTAATCAACCAGAATACCCCCAATGCAGGTTTGTATGATATTAATAATATTACCGATCCGGCGCTCAAAAGTTTTGCCCTGGCGGGCGACAGTTATTCACTGCAGCTATACCGCAACGAATTCAGAAAAAATATTGACTACTCCGTTTTGTTCTTTTTGTTTTTTTGGGCGCTGAATGTGGTAGATGCCACTGTAGACGGCCATCTGAAAGATTTTGACGTAAGCAATGATTTAAGCGTTAACATCAAACCTGCCTTTAATGCCATGCCCAATTCTATCGGGCTTAGCCTGGTGTTTAATATTGGCAAACATCCACCCAAGCCAAGGCCGCTGGCACAAATACCTTAGTAAGTTTTAAGGGTATCAGCAACGGACTGCACTTCATGCTTTTTTGAGCGAATGAGCGGAGTGCTATCTAATCCGTAAGTTTACACTTTATAGCAAAACTGTTGCGTATGGCCGGTAAGAAAATTATTACAGACAGCGGTATAGAAATTAAACCTGTTTATACAGCGGCAGACCTGCCAAAAGATGCGCCAGCTGGTGAAGCGGGTGCCTATCCTTTTACGCGGGGTGTGCAGGCCGATATGTACCGCGGAAAACTATGGACCATGCGGCAATACGCCGGATTTTCTACTGCCGAAGAAAGCAATAAGCGCTATCATTATTTGCTGAACCAGGGCGTAATGGGGCTAAGCGTGGCATTTGACCTGCCCACGCAAATTGGCTACGACAGTGATCATGAATTGTCTGAAGGTGAAGTGGGCAAAGTAGGTGTGGCCATTGATAGTATAGAAGACATGCGCACCCTGTTTAAAGACATCAAACTACAAGACATCAGCAGCTCGATGACGATTAATGCTACCGGTTTTATTTTACTGGCTTTTTATGTGGCACTGGCCAAAGAGCAGGGCGCTGATCTGAAACAACTGAACGGCACCATTCAAAATGATATTTTAAAAGAATACGCTGCCAGGGGCACTTATATTTATCCGCCCAAACCTTCTATGCGCATCATCACCGATATTTTTGAATGGTGTGCGGCCGAATTGCCCAAATGGAATACCATTTCAATTTCGGGCTACCATATCCGTGAGGCCGGCAGCACGGCTGTACAGGAAATTGCATTTACCCTCAGCAATGGTAAAGCCTATGTAAAAGCAGCCATTGAAAAGGGAATGGACATCAATGTTTTTGGTAAACGGCTTTCCTTCTTTTTCAATGCACACAATAATTTGTTTGAAGAAACAGCCAAGTTCAGGGCAGCAAGGAAAATGTGGGCCGTTATTATGAAAGCGCTCGGCGCCACCGACCCCAAAGCCATGATGCTGCGTTTTCATACGCAAACAGGTGGCAGTACTTTAACGGCGCAGCAACCTCTTAACAATATAGCCAGGGTAACCATGCAAACTTTATCGGCTGTTCTTGGCGGCACACAATCTTTGCACACCAACGGTTATGATGAAGCGCTGAACCTGCCCACCGAAGAAGCCGCAAGAATTGCCCTCCGCACCCAGCAACTTGTGGCTTTTGAAAGTGGGGTGGCCGATACCGTAGATCCGCTGGCGGGATCTTATTATGTAGAGGCATTGACCAGCGAAGTGGAGCAACAAGCCTGGCAACTGATTGCAAAAATTGATGCCATGGGAGGCAGCGTGAGCGCCATTGAACAAGGTTTTATACAAGATGAGATTGCCCGCAGCGCCTACGAATACCAGCGCCAGGTTGAATCTGGTGAAAAAATTATTGTCGGGGTCAACAAATTTCAATCCGAAGAAAACAAAACCACCCCATCGTTTAAAATAGATGATAGCATACGGCAAGTGCAAACCAACAAGCTTTTGCAATTGCGCCGCAACCGCAACCCCGGAAAATGCGATGCCATTTTACAGGATCTGAATGACAGGGCCAGCAGCGGCGAAAACATTATGCCCGTAGTACTGGAAGCCGTTGAAAACAAATGTACCCTGGGTGAAATTGCGGATACATTGAGAGAAGTGTTTGGAGAATATAAAGCGTAGCAAATGTGTAAATGAGCGTAGTGTGTTAATGTGCAAATAAAGGTGCGTTTCAGGAGCCTGAACGGCTTTGTTCCAAACAATACAAATGATAAATCAGCAAGGCATTTTTTATGTTGATAGCAAAACAAGTAACCACAGAAAAAGAGTTACAGCAGGTACTGGCACTTCAAAAGCAAAACCTGCGCGGGGCCAAATCGGAAGCTGAAGAAAAGGAGCAGGGTTTTGTAACAGTAACCCATAACCTGGAAAAGCTGCAGCAGATGCACCGGCAGGAGCCCAGTATTATTGTAAAAGACGATGAAGTGCTGGCCGGGTATGCCCTGGTAATGCCTACGGCTTGCAGTGCAATTATTCCCGAATTGCTCAGCTTATTTGAAGGATTAAAAAAACTAGACTACAAAAGTAAATCGATTGACCAGTACCGTTATTATGTGATGGGACAGGTTTGCGTAGCGGAAGCTTACAGGGGTAAAGGCGTGTTTGATTTGCTATATCAAAAGCACCGGGAAATACTTTCTTCAAAATACGATTTTGTAATTACCGAAGTGGCTACCCGCAATACGCGTTCTATGCGGGCACACGAAAGAGCCGGCTTTAAACGCCTGCACACCCATCGCAATGCACTGGACGAATGGGCAATGATTATCTGGGACTGGAATACAATGTGAAGAATGTGGTGAATGTGGAAATCTGAAGAATGTGTAAATGGCAAAAGAAATCAGCCATCGTTAAATCAGACATCGGCCATTTTCCCTATATTCATTTTACAACCAACACATATGGGTAAACCAAAACTATTTTTACTGGGCGGCATCGCCATCTTATTCTGTGCAGTTTCTTTTGCACAAAACATTCAGCAACAAATTGAGAGTAAATCAAAAGCCGAACTGGCCAAAGTCATTGAGTGGCGGCGTTACCTGCACCAGCATCCTGAACTGAGTAACCGCGAATTTAAAACTGCTGAACTGATTGCCAAACACTTAAAAAGCCTCGGTATAGAAGTACAAACTGCTGTTGCCAAAACCGGGGTAGTGGGTATTCTAAAAGGCGGAAAACCCGGGCCAGTTATTGCCCTGCGTGCAGACATGGACGCACTGCCAGTATACGAGCGGGTGATTCTTCCGTTTGCATCAAAAGACTCCGCAGATTACCTGGGGCAAAAAGTAGCGGTTATGCATGCCTGTGGGCACGATAGCCACGTGGCCATTTTGATGGGCACCGCAGAAGTACTGGCATCCATGAAAAAAGACATCGCCGGTACCGTAAAGTTTATTTTTCAGCCGGCCGAAGAAGGTCCCCCGGGCAATGAAGAGGGTGGTGCACCCTTAATGATAAAAGAAGCTGTGATGGAAAACCCCACCGTTGATGCGGTCTTTGGATTGCATATCTGGTCGCATACCGAATCTGGAAACATCATCTACAAAGCGGGTCCGTTTATGGCCAGCAGCGACTGGTTTACCATTCGTGTAAAAGGAAAACAGGCACATGGTTCCGCACCCTGGAACAGTATTGACCCCATTGTTACTGCCACACAAATTATCAACGGTTTGCAAACGATTGTGAGCCGGCAGGAAAATATTTTGAAGGCGCCGGTGGTCATCACAGTAGGCAAGTTTCACAGCGGGTTAAGAAGTAATATTATACCCGAAGAGGCCATACTGGATGGTACCATCAGAACCCTTGATTCGCAAATGCAAAAAGAAGTACACGCAAAAATTCGCCTCATGGCAGAAAAAATTGCAGAAGCAAATGGCGCAAAAGTTGAGGTTAGCATCGATACCAAAACACTGGTTACCGTTAATGATTCAGCATTGGTGGCCATGATGCTGCCTTCATTACAGAAAGCTGCCGGCAGAGACAAGGTATTCGCAACACAGTGGTCAACCGGTTCCGAAGATTTTTCTTATTTCGGCACAAAGGCGCCGGTGTTCTTTTTTTACCTTGGAGGCATGACCAAAGGCATGAACCCCGAAAAAGCACCCGATCATCACACCCCGGATTTTTACATTGATGACAGCCAGCTGGATGTAGGCGTAAAAGCATTTTGCAATATTGTGTTTGATTACCCGGCTGCAAAAGTCAGTGCGGACAAGGCAGGCGCAAAGAAAGGATTTTAGCCAACCAATTGCAGAATTCTAAACAGGTTGCTACGCAAGAAAGTCCCGGTGTTGCCGGGACTTTTTGCTGTATTGGCTCAGAAAAAAAAGGTAAATGGACGGACGAAGGAAAGGTTTTCTGAGTACGAGGGCGGTTTTTCGGAAACAGATAATGGATTAAAAGCTTTACGAAGGATGTTGGATTTAAGGTTTCAGGATAAGGGTTTGTTTTCAACAGGAATTTGGATTGACCGGTTCTAGATGGATTTGGAAAATGCTCTTCTAAAGGATTTGGACCTGGCTTTCGGTGGATTTGGATATTTCGTTCTTGCTGATACAAAGATGCAAAACCTGTTATGGCTTTCTAAATTAATTCGCTTTATCTGCAGGATCCTTCGTTGAATGGACGAATAATGCCTTTAAACCTACCCAACCCCTGCCCGGCGTAGCCTGCGGGACATGCCCTGAAAAAGCAGGCAGGCTTAAATACGCAAAGAGCCGTCTTTCGACAGCTCTTTGTTTTGCTCAGAAAAGAGATTTGTTTGGACAGATGGAAGAAAATTTTTCTGAGTACGATTTGGTTCTTCTAAGGAAATGGATAAAATGGACGGACAGATGGCTTAGGGTTTAGGATGTCTGGATTTGGTTTTTTTCAATGGATTTGGAAAGTTTTTCCTGGAATACGGATACGGATTAAAAAGTTTTTTAAGGATGATGGATTGGCGGTTTCTCAATGGATGCTGGAAATTTTTCGGTGGATTTGGATATTTCGTTCTTGCTGAAACAAAGATGCAACATTGTTGTCGCCACAATAATTCAATTCGATTTCTGTACTATTTTCTTCGGTGAACGGTGTGAAAAATAAGATGAGCTATTGGAACCGTTTTTGACATTAGAATTTACTATAATGCCACAGCGAGTTTGCGCAGATGATATTATTAAAATACAAACTATGTTATCAGTGTTTTGCAAGAACTGGCAAGGGTTTTCGTACAAAAAAATATAAAGAACCTTGTTGTTTAACTGGGTATTTTCAATTACTGCCGTACACTGATTGTTGCGTTGTTATAGCCTTTCTGATTGCTGACTTGTATGATGAAACCAGCAGGCAATGGCTTGCCAAGATTTATTACAAATGCGTTGTAGCCCGTGCTTGCCGTAAATGTAAAGCGGGAGAATACCTGGCCGCTGGTGTTGCAGAGCATGGCCTGGTAGGTGCCGGCATCCGAAAACACACCGTTGATGTACAATTGCTGGTTCCTGGTATACGTTTTTATGGGTGCCGGCCTGTTTTTAATTTTGATGACAACCGTGGGTGACCATATGACCGAACCATTGGCGCTCAGCATCCGCAACCTGTAATACAGTTGGTCTGCGCCAGTCTGCATGGCGCTGTTATCAGTTTCAGCATAATTTTTTTCCGCCGCATTGCTGGTCTCTTCTATTGCTTGTAGGGTAATAAAGCTGATGCCATCGGTGGAACGTTCAATAAAATAATGATCGTTTATTGCAGTTTGGTAAACCGTATAGCTAAGATTCACTTTGTCAGCTGCAGCAGCGGCTGTAAACAGGCCCAGGCGTGCAGGCAGCAGGTAGCCAATGCCATTTACTTTTATATTGTCAAACACCAGCCTGCTGTTTCCCCCGCTGCTCACCGTGGTATTATACCCATACAGCCTGAACTTAATGGTGCTGTATATATTCACAAATGCGCTACCCGGGGTTACGGTATAACTGGCATAGGTATGCGTCATTGTACCGCTGGCAATAACTGCTGTAAATCCATCCTGGCTGGAGCGCAGGGCCCAGCTGGTTGGGCCACTTCCCGCGGGTGAGCCGGTATTGCTTCTTCTCATGGTAAGTACAATGGAGCTGATGTCGAGCTGGTAGCCACTGTTTGGCGAAAGGCTGAACTCCATGTACATGGCTGTGTTCACTGCGCCAGCCGGCCAGCCGTTTTCTCCAAAGTATTCGGTGCCACTGTTAAATGAATGGATAGGCACACTGGCCGAAAAATCTGCGGTGCCGACGGTATTGAAAAGTCCGGGCGTTCCGGAGAGCACATTGTTGAAATTCCAGTTGCCAATGACCTGCCCGCTGGCTTTCTGTAATGGAATGAAACTCCAAAAACAAAAAAGCAAAAATGGGAACAACGAAAGGTTTTGTAGGAAACCAGGCCAAAATGGGGGCACTGCGCTAAATATCTTTGATTTCATTGGGGTGGATTCTTCTATACAACGCTAATGATTTACACCTATTATGTTGTTGGCCATATCCAGGATCAAAAAATGCGGGTTTTAATCCCTGATGAATAGATGTTGTGGAAAATATTGCCCTTTCGGTTAGCCAGCGGGCTTGTTAGCCAGGGTCTTATGAATGGTATGTTGTTTGGAACGTATCCGGCATTCACCTAAAAAGAAAAACATGAAAATTTTGGGCATATTGTTAATCGTGGCCGGATTGCTGATGATCGCTTTCAGGGGCTTTAATATCCAGACCGAAAAAAAAGTAGTTGATCTGGGGCCCGTTGAAATCAATAAAAAGCAAAACAACTGGATTGGCTGGCCTGTGTATGCTGGCGCCATTGCAATTGCAGCAGGCGCCTTTGTGCTGGTAGCAGACAGGAAAAAAGTGGTATAGATTTTTATAGCCGGCTGAAGGCAAAACGAGAACGGCAACCTGTACAGGCTGCCGTTCTCGTTTAATATACTGTAACCAGGGTCTGCCTGATTTTCGTTTGTCCATCTGCGTTAACGCTTTTTCTGTTCTTTGGCCCAGGCGTCTTTTAAGGTAACGGTTCTGTTAAAGACCATGGTTTCTTCGCTGCTCTCCCTGTCGAGACAGAAATAACCTTTGCGTAGAAACTGGTATTTGTCATTAAAATTGGCTTTGCGCAGCGATGGTTCTGCATATGCATGACGGATCACCTGCAAAGAGTCAGGATTGATATAGTCTTTAAAATCGCCTTCTTCTACAGAGGGGTTTTCCACCTTAAAAAGACGGTCGTAGATACGCAACTCGCAACCAATGGCATGGGCCACGCTAACCCAATGCAGGGTGCCCTGTACTTTTAACCCGGATGTATCGGCACCGCTTTTGCTTTCTGGTATATAAGAGCATTTAAGTTCCGTAATTTTTCCGGCAGCATCTTTCAGCACCTCATCGCATTGAATATATAGGCGCTTTTTAAACGTACTTTTTGGCCGGGTGCCAGGCGAAAGAATTTCTTGGGCGCCACTTCCATAAAATCTTCCTGTTCTATGTATAGTTCGCGGCTAAACGGTACCTCGCGGAAAGTGGGTTGCGGATCTTCCGGGTTGTCTTCGCTGCTGAACATTTCAGTCTGTCCTTCGGGGTAGTTGGTAATCACAATTTTCAATGGATCAAAAACCACCATGCGGCGGAATGCTTTTTTGTTGAGCATTTCGCGAACAAAAAATTCCAGCAGTCCCACATCAATCAGGTTTTCTCTTTTGGCTACGCCGATGCGGTCGCAGAATTCGCGGATGCTTTCTGCCGGGTAACCACGTCTGCGCATGCCGCTGATGCTGGGCATCCGGGGGTCGTCCCAGCTGCTGACGTGTTTTTCGTTGACCAGCTGCAGCAGTTTTCGTTTGCTCATCACCGTATAGGTCAGGTTCAGCCTGGCAAATTCGTATTGGCGCGAAGGGAAGATGTCCAGTTTTTCAATGCACCAGTCGTACAGCGGGCGGTGTGGTATAAACTCCAGCGTACAAATGGAATGGGTAATGTTTTCAATGGAATCACTCTGTCCGTGTGCAAAATCATACATCGGGTAAATGCACCAGGCATCGCCCGTACGGTGGTGGTGGGCATGTTTGATGCGGTAGATGAGGGGGTCACGCAGGTGCATATTGGGCGATGACATATCAATCTTTGCCCGCAGCACTTTCTCTCCGTCTTTAAACTGGCCGGCACGCATGGCTGCAAACAGCGCCAGGTTTTCTTCCGGCTTGCGATCGGCACAGGCATTGCGTTTACCCGGCACCGTAGGAGAACCTTTTTGTGCGGCAATTTCCTCGCTGCTGCTGTCATCTACATAAGCCAGCCCTTTATTTATCAGTTGTACGGCAAAGCCATAGAGTTGTTCAAAATAATCGGAGGCATAAAATTCGTTGGCCCAGTTAAAACCCAGCCATTGCACATCTTCCTTGATGCTGTCTACGTATTCAGTTTCTTCGGTTACAGGGTTGGTATCATCAAAGCGGAGATTGGTTTTGCCGCCATATTTTAAGGCCAGTCCAAAATTGAGGCAGATGCTTTTGGCATGGCCAATGTGCAGGTAGCCATTGGGCTCCGGCGGAAAACGGGTAAGGATGGATTTGTATTTGCCCGCCTGCAGATCTGCTTCCACAATTTCTTCAATAAAATTGAGCGATTTCTCTTCTTCTTTTTTAATCTCGGTCATAAAGCTTTTTTGATAAATATGCCACGGGTTTACGCCGTGGCATTCATTATGGGCAAATTTACTGAATTGCAGGCAGTTAGCCAAAGCCAATGATGGACCGGGAGAATACTGTTAATCCATATTGTTTGTGCGGGCGCCAGGTTTTGCGAGCGGGTAATTTTTTTTACTGCACAGGTTTCAGTTGTTACCACTGAATTATTCTGCGATGCGCAAAAACGGATCACAGTTTTTCAAAAATGTAAGCTGATAGAAGATTTCTTTGGAATCGGAATGTCAGAAATAATTGTCAGAATGCCGGATTCTTGATATATTTATTAAGGCACGTCTTTGTGTTTTTACAGGGTATCATTTCCGGATACCATACACTTTTTTAAACAAGGTTCGGGTTAATAGCAACTTGTTTCATTCCTGGTATTTACGAATCAGCAATTACAGTTTGTAGCGTTGTGCGATTGATAAGCGTTAATAATTGATCACATGATTACTTACCGTTTGGCCAATGATGGAGACAACCAGCAACTGATAGCACTTACTTCATCTTCCGGAATGGAAGGAGAGATAGCGCTTCGGATTGACAGGGAGCCGGACTTTTTCAGCCTGCTCCGGCAAAGGGGAAAAACCAGGGTATTTGTGGCAGAAGAAAATAAAACCATCATCGGTTCAATTTGTGTTTCGTTGCAGGAAATATATGTGGATAGCCGTTTGATACCGCTTTGGTATATCGGCGATTTTAAAGTGGCCAATACCAGCAGGAACAGGGGCGTTGGTTTGCAATTGTGCAACGAAATGGCAAATTATGTGATAGGAGAGGGCGCCGATCTTGCGTTTCTGAATATCGCCAAAGGAAATACAAAGCCACTCTCTTTTTTCAAAAATCGTCCTTCCGTGCCCGATTTTGAAAACCTGGGAGTTTTTATTATCCGCCAGTTTATTGGCACAAAGCGAAAATTTGTTTACCCTTCTGTAAACATAGAGCAAGCTGCTGTATCGGAAGAGCTGGTTCAGTTTCTGAATTGCCATTATTCCAAATACCAGCTGGGGCCAGTTATTACAAAAAGCAAACTGGAAGGCGCAGAGATTTTCATTATCCGGCAGCAGCATGATATTGTGGCGGTAATGTGTCTCGCCGATACCATGGCGTCTAAACAAAATGTGGTCACCAGCTTATCCTGGCGTTTGAAATGGATGCTAAAAACCATCAATGCCGTTCGTGGCATTACCCGCATGGCAAAGATGCCGGAGCTGAATGAACCGGTGCGCCTGCTTTATATTAAATACCTGGCAGTGAATGGTACCGGTAACGTGTATGCGAAGGCGATGGTTAATTATGCCAGGAATATTGTTTACAACAGATCCTATTCATTTGCGGCGATTGGCCTTCATGAAAAAGATCCCCTTAACCGGTGTTTTGCAGGTATTCCTGTGCTCACATTTAAATCGGTGGGCATGCTGGTCAGCATCCGGAACAACCAGGCGCTTGTTGAAAAGGTGAAACAGGGAATTCCGTTTGAAGATTATTCTCTTGTATAAAAAAACCTTCTATAAAAAATCAAACCTTTAACAACATGGAAGCAGTTAAAAACCCCGCAATGAGCATGGAGACATTCAATGTATGCTCCGACATTTTTTCGCAGGCCATTACCGGCGAACTGATAGGCATGTCAAATTTTGCTTCACTGGCAGAGACCATTGATGACCCCCACGAAAAAATGGAAGCAGTGGAACATGCCAATAGCGAACGCATGCATGCAGAAGGCTTTATGCAGTACGCAAAAAAAGCAAAACTCAGCATTAATGTTAACATGACGGGGCCTTACTGGGGCAATGTGCGCAAACAATTTTTATCGTATGCCGGTCAACAGGATTTTATCGCCTGCCTCATAATCCAGGAAGTCATGCTTGAATCATTTGCTGTATCCATGTATACAGATGTTGGCAATGCAATGGGTGGAGAAGCCGGCCGTTTATTTCTTGCCATTGCGGAAGAAGAAAAAGAGCACCTGGAACATTCGTCTGATCTGCTGCGGGCGGCACTAAAAAAAGATCCGGCTGCATTCATCAGCAAATTTGAAACCATTCATTTCAATTGCATGACCATTCTGGCAGAGTTTACTGCTACCACTGATTTAAAAGGCCATTGTGGTGTCTGCAACGGAGAATGTATGAAAGGTTCATTGCACCATATCGGACTTGATGTTACAGAAATGCGGGGCAATGCACTGGCGTTGTATGCACAGGCACTAGACAATATCGGCATCCCCGGTGAAAAATCAATTGTATGGATAGCGCAGCTGCCGGCTTAGATTTTGCCGTTATCGGTCACCAGGACAGCTGGCAAAGCATTGCTGCTTTTGTAAACAGCATGCGCAGGCCCGACCAGGAAAAGCTTTCAGCCGCACAAATAAAAACAAGCTATCCATTTATTCCGCCGCGGGATGTTTTCAGGGTGAAGGTGAAATCTGCTGACGGTACAGAGATAAACGGGGTGTACATTGAAACTTTTATTGACCCCGATAAACTGGAGGCGGGTTTTGCAAGAGCCAATATGCAAAAAGTTATGCGTGCCGCAGCATGGGCAAAAAAAATGGGCGCCCGTATAGTGGCACTCGGCGGGTTTACCTCCATTGTGCTGGAAGGCAATGTGGATGCGGTTACTACGGTTGCCGCAAATTTTACCACCGGCAATACACTCACTGCTGTTTACATCGCAAAGGCGCTGGAGAAAGCGGCGGTACAGCATGGCATTGACCTGCAAAAAGCAAACCTGCTGGTGATAGGCGCCACCGGCGATATTGGGTCGGCCTGTGTGCATTACTTTAAAAACAAAACAGCAGGCCTGCTATTGTGTGCCCGCAACCAGCAACGTCTGGCACAGCTGTACGATGCATTGAAAAAGGAGGAGGTTGAAGTGCGTTATGCGGCAACGCCCGGTGAGCTTGTACCTTTTGCCGATATCATTATTTGTGCCGCCAGCAGCTCGGGACTGCAACTTATTAATTGCAGGAAAAAAGCGCTGGTTTGTGATGCAGGTTATCCCAAAAACCTGGAAAAAGCGGCCGGCAACGGTGCAATGCTATTTCACGGCGGCATGGGACAGGTGAGCGGCGGGTTTGCCTTCGATCCCGATTATTCGGCTGGTATTTACCGTTATGCGGCGCCATCTGTTATCCATGGTTGCATACTTGAAGCCATGGTGCTGGCATTTGAAAAAAGATTTGAAAACTATTCCACCGGCAAAGGGATGATCACAACTGAAAAAATGGAAGAAATATATGGCCTGGGCCAAAAGCACGGAATTGATATAGCGCCGTTTTACAATGCAAAAGGATTGTGGCAACCGCATTAATCAACCTTTTTAAAACCAGCAAACATGCAAAAAGACGGAGACCAGGTGCCACTGTATAAACTTGTTTTTACGCACAATTGGGAAGACCCGGAAAGTGATTTGGCAGCATTGAAAATTAGAAGCGGGGATACATTGTTTGCCATAACATCGGGCGGCTGCAATGTGCTGGGGTTTTTACTGGAAGACCCGGAAATTATCTATAGTATAGACATCAATCCCGCGCAGACCTGCCTGCTGGAATTAAAAATTGCCGCTGTAAAAGCACTGTCTTTTGATGAGTTCATTGCATTTGCCGGCCTTACTGCAAACTTTAACCGGCAGGTTTTGTATCAAAAGATAAAGCCTTTCCTGGCAAAAGAAGTCCTGGTATTCTGGGATGCACAGCCTGCGATCATTGCGCAGGGTTTTTTTATGAACGGGAAATACGAAAGGTTTATACGGGTTGCCGGTAAATTTATCAATTGGTTGCAGGGCAGTAAAAAAGTGAAGGGATTGTTTGAAGATAAACCTGCAGAGGAACAGGCCCGCTATTTTGATACAGTCTGGAATACCCGGCGGTTTCATTATATTTTTAAAATCATCTTTAACAAGCGGATGCTGGCCCGGCGGGGACTGGTAGCAGATTATTTTCATTTTGATGACGGCAGTAAATCTTTTGCAGAAAGTTTTTACAACCGCTCGCGGAAGGCTTTCAGGGATATTTCCATCAAAGGAAATTATTTTTTGCACCTCTACCTGCTGGGAAAATACCGGGATGAAAAAGAAGTGCCCGCTTATTTGCAAAAAGAAAATTTTGAGACCATTAAAGCAAGGGTAAACAGGATAAAAACGATAACCAGTGAAGCACAGGGCTGGCTGGATGCCATGCCCGGTGATAGCATACATTGTTTTGCTTTGTCAAATATTTGCGAACTAATGAGCGAAAAAGATACGGGCCGCCTTTTTACGGCCGTTGCCAGAACCGGGCAGAATGAGGCCCGCATTGTTTTCCGAAACCTGATGATTCCGCGGGAAGTACCCGAAAGCTTAAGGAACACTGTTGTAAAAGATGAAATGCTGAGTAAAAAGATCCAATACAACGATCGTTCTTTTGTATACGGTAAGGTAGCCGCCTATTCCGTTCATAAAACATAAACATCGGCCATGCTTTCAAATCAGTATAAAATACCCGGCAGAATAAACATTGCGGTAATAGTCATTTGCAGTATCCTGTATTTTGTATTGTTGTGGACAGCATCGCATGTGCATCAATACGGATGGGTATTGCTTTGTGGTTTCTTTTTTGCCATAATCATGATTCCGGTGTATTCGCTCATTCATGAAGCCGAACACAATATCCTGCATTCAAATGAGAAAGCAAATGACTGGCTGGGCAGGTGGCTCAGTACTTTATTCATTGCACCCTATACTTTTTTTAAGCACTGTCATTTAAAGCACCACAAGAAGAACCGTACAGACGAAGAAATGTGGGATTTGTATTACGAGCACCAGGACAAATTGAAACGTTATGGTACTTTGTATGGTATGATGATTGGGCTTGGGTATTTTTCTATGTGGCTGGCCGTATTGTTGTACGCAATTGCCCCGAAGCTGGTCTACAGCCGGTTTTTTCGCGCACAAACTGAAATCGGCGGTTTTTTAAAAGGGAGCGACCGGAAAGACAAGGTCAGGCAGTCCCGGCGCGAAAGCTGGATGGTTATCATTTTCCAGGTGCTGCTGTTTTATGCGCTTCAATTGAAATTGATGCCCACACTGGTTTTGTTTATTATGCATGGTTTTTTATGGTCATCCCAAAATTATGTAAACCATGCCTTCAGTCCGCGGGATATTATTAACGGCGCACACAACCTGAAAGTGAGTCCCTGGCTAAAATGGATATACCTGAACTTTAACCTTCACCTGGCACACCATCAAAATCCAAAAGTGCCCTGGATACAATTGCCGGAATATGTAAGCGAGGGCGGGGGCCGGATAAGTTTTTTAAGAAATTACCTGCGTTTGTGGAAGGGGCCGCGTGTAACCAGGGAGCCATCGCCGGCGGGCTCTGGCACTGAGTTGATTCCGGAAAAAGAAGCATCGTGAAATATAAGCCAATCATACAAACATTGATGTGCATCCTGATTGCACTGCAGGTAAAAGGGCAGGAGGCCTGGTCTTTGAAAAAAAATGAATATGGCATAAAAGTTTACACCAGGAAGCTGGAACAGTTCAGGTTTGTTGAACTAAAAGTAGAATGCGAGCTGGAAGGAAGTTTGTCGCAGCTGGTGGCTGTTTTGTTAGATGTTAAAAATCATTACCGCTGGGTATACAAAACCATTCAATCTTCGTTGATTAAGGCAGCAGATACGTCGGATGTGTTTTTTTACAACGAGATAGAAAGCCCATGGCCACTCAGCAACCGCGATATTGTGGTGCACATGAAAGTGCGGCAGGATAACAACAGCAAAGTAATGACGGCCGAAGGAAGGAACGTTGATGGACTGCTGCCGGTGAATAATAAAATGGTGCGGGTAAAATATTCCAGGGTATTGTGGACCGTTATACCGCTGAACAATAAACGCTGTAAAATTGATTACCGGATACAAATTGACCCCGGCGGTTCTGTACCGGCCTGGCTGGTAAACATGGGCATCAGCAAAGGCCCTTTTGAATCTTTTTTAAAACTGAAGCAGGAGATTGGGCTTCCCCAATATGCCAATGCAAAATTCTCCTTTATCGTGGATTAAAACTTCCATAAGTGAAAATCAATGAAATGGGCAGTATCGGAAAAAATACAATAATAGTTCGGCTTTATCAGTCATTGCTCTTACTGCCGGGTATACTTTTTCTAACCAGCGTAATCTGGCCGCGGTGGTTGGCTTCGTGCTCGCACACATGAAACCATTTGCAGTAATTGTTGGTGGGCTCATTGCCAAAAAAATGCGGATCCACTTCTGCCAGCCATTTGTCGTCCCGTTTTTTAAATTCAACCATACTTTTTTCACGCACTTCTTTCAATGCAGACAAATAAAAATCAAGGTTATTTCCTTTAATTTGCTTTCTTCCTTCATCACCCAGTTCCATGGCCACGTTAAATCTTTTTTTATTGGCGTCACTAAAATCTTTCAGGTTGTAGAAAGTAAGATCCTGGTAAATGGTTTCAGTTGCAGCCAGGTGAGAAAGCATGGCGCCAATGGTATTGGCTTTGGGGTCCATTAAGAAGTCGAGTTCTTCCGTTTTAAGATCTTTCACTGCACGAAGCACACTGTCCCGCATCCAGTTCAGCATAGATATAAACGTGCCCAGTTGGAGTGAGAATCCCTCCATCGGGCCAATAATATTTAGATTTCCGGGAGGCGTAAAGTCATTTGCAAAGCCCATAGCGGGAAAAAAAGCAAGGCCAGTGGCAATACCGGCAGCTGATTTAATAAAATGCCTGCGGCCGGTTGTTTTGTCAGCAATTGATTTCATAATTTTAGTTTTTTATAGCAAATGGAAGGATCTGTGCAGGGTGATTGTAAAACAAGTTAGTAAAAAATCGGGTAAAGCGCATACCGCATACCGGTGATTTTACTCTGTAAGGGTTGTGCAAAAAGCAACAGGGTAAAAATTTAATACCTATCTTAAGGCCGTAAAATTTTGTAAACAAGCCGGCAGCTTTGCCGGACAATCTTAAAACAATACAAATGAAAAAAACGATTGCGCTGCTCTTTTCCGCCGCTATTTTATTTACCGCTTGTAACAATAACCAGCAGGCTGCCGAAAAGGAAACGGCCGATTCAACGGCTGCAACACCATCTGTAGACCCGGCCAAAGACTGGAAGTTTGGGGTAGCACTGTGGACTTTTCACAGCTTTAGTTTTTCGCAGGCGCTGGATAAGGTTGACAGCGCCGGGGTGCATTATATTGAACCCAATACATTTACCAAAACATTGCCCGAGCTGAAAGATTCATCCATCATGCAATTGTCGGCTACGGGTATCGAAAAATTAAAAGCATTAATAACGGCCAGGGGCCTGAAACTGGAAACCATTTATGTGGTGGGCGATTCCACACTGGCTACCTGGAAAAAGCAATTTGAAATTGCCAAACAAGTAGGCGCCAAATACGTAACGGGAGAACCCCCGTTGAATTTATGGGATGGCATCGACAGTCTTGCCGGCGCTTACGGTATTAAACTGGCCATTCATGAACATTGGAGGGGGATGAGCCATTACTGGAATCCGGATACTACTTTACTGGCAATGAAAGGGCATCCCAATTTTGGTGTTTGTGCCGATTTGGGCCACTGGCCAAAAAGCGGTATCGATCCCCTTGATGCAGTAAAAAAACTGGCCGGTCATATCCTTGTGGTACACCTGAAAGACATTGCGGCATTCAATAACACCAAATTAAAAGATGTACCCGTAGGCACTGGCGTTGTAAAATTCCCGGAAATATTTGCTGAGCTGAAAAAGCAGAATTTCAATGGCTATATTTATATTGAACGCGATGCGGAAGATCAGCCCAGCAACCTGCCTTCTGTGATTCAAACCGTAAAATATTACAACGACCAGCTGGGTAAGATAAAATAATGATTTAAACAACTGGTATAAAAAATGGCCGGCGGATAGCCGGCCATTTTTTGTGCGTGTGCGATTGGCAGCCGGCAGGCAAACACCGTCAATAAACTATCTTTAACCTCAAATAATCGCAGAAATCAGTTGAAACGGTAATTTGCAGCCGGTACCGGTTCGCGTACTATAAATGAATCAACCATGAAAAAGCCATTTCGTGAAACCATGTTCTCACTGCTGATTGTATTGACTTCTTTTGTTTTTATAAAAAGTGGCGATGGCCGATGGGAAATTGTAGCCACAAAAAATGCGGAACCCAACCGCGGCGAATGTGGCATGGCGGCCAGCAATGGCAAATTGTATTTATTGGGTGGCGGCGCTTTGCCAACAGCTGTGTACGATCCTTCCACAGCCACCTGGAGCAACAAAGCAAAAGCGCCGGTTGACATGAACCATTTTCAACCCGTGGCATTCAATGAAAAAATTTATGTGCTGGAAGCGTTTACAGCGGGCCAGTACCCGGAGCAACCCAACCTTAAAAACGTATACATCTACGATACCCAAAAAGATGAATGGACGACCGGTGGCGCATTACCCGAAGCAAGAAGCCGTGCGGCAGCAGGCGCTGCTTTGTACAACGGAAAATTGTACCTGGTGGCGGGCATACAGCATGGCCATACCAGTGGCACCTGCAATATGTTTGATGAGTACGATCCGCAAACCGGTAAATGGACAGCGCTGCCCGATGCACCGCATATCCGCGACCATTGTGCTGCGGCCGTAGTAAAAGATAAGTTGTATATCGCCGGTGGAAGAAATACCAGTTACCACGAAGCCGCTAATTTTATGTCGTTCTTTAAAAAAACAGTGCTGGAGGTAGACTGCTATGATTTTAAAACCGGTCATTGGTCAACGTTAGACGACAAATTGCCACTGGGCAGCGGGGGCGGTTCGATGGTGAACCTGGATGATAAACTCTATTATATGGGAGGAGAAAGGGCCACGGAAACGGAATCCAACCAGCCCCGTGCCGATGTGTTTTGGATGGATCCGGCTGCGGGCGGCGGATGGAAAGAAACCAATCGTTTAAATGAAGCCAGGAACGGCATGAGTGCCGCCGTGCTCAATCATACCATTTATGTTTTTGGCGGTGCGGGGCCCAAAATGCCGCCCATGCCCGATGGCCCCAGGAACGACACGGCACACCGGCAGCCACTACCGCCTCCGCCACCTGGCAGGGAGCAGGGGCCGCAACCGCCCTCTCCGCTGGAGATGTTTAGTGTTAAATAAAAACATAAGTTGCAGGCTGATATATAAAAGCCGATGCTGTCAAAAGAAGAAACAAAAAAGCTGGCTGCCATGCACGCGTTTAAGCATGTGCAGCAAAATATGGTGCTGGGTGTAGGAACCGGCTCCACCGTTTACTGGTTTATACAGGAGCTGGCCGTTCGTGTAAAGGCGGGCCTGGTATGTACCTGTATACCCACCTCCAGCGCAACCGGTATACTGGCAAAACAACTGGGGATACCGATGCAGACATTGAATGATGTGGAGAAGATTGATGTAACCGTAGACGGCGCAGATGAAATTGATCCGCAGTTGAATTTGATCAAAGGTGGTGGCGCTGCGCTGCTGCAGGAAAAAATGGTGGCCGCTGCTTCCGATAAGCTGGTGATTATTGCAGACAGCAGCAAGCGGGTGCAGCAATTGGGCGTATTTCCATTGCCGTTAGAGGTAGTTCCGTTTGGATGGAAACAGGTACAACGCCGCATCAAGTCCTTTTACAACATTTCAGTTTCACTCCGGATGAAAAATGATCAGCCCCTGGTGACCGATCACGGGCATTATATTCTGGATTGTCATTACGGGCAAATTGCGGATGCGGCTGCTTTGGCAATTGCGCTCAATAACATTCCGGGTGTGGTAGACAATGGCCTGTTTATCCATATGGCAAAGGAAGCCATTATTGCGGGGGCAGATGGAAAGCTGCAAACGATATCAGTCTGAAGCCAGTGCCAGTTTTGGATTTACCGCATTAGCAAGCAGTTCTGTAATATTTTTTCCAGGGTTTGCACATTTAATACAAATAAAAAAGCAGCCTCAATGGATGAGACTGCTTTGGCCGGCATCAGGGTTTGTTAGTTTGCCTTTGTAATGGAAAATTCTTCTGCCTCGTGGCGTTGTGCATTCACCTTAAATTTCATTTCCTCTTTTTTCTTTGGATTGCTGATAAGAAAGGTAAGGCTGCCGGTTTCGAGGTGCGATTTAAAAACACGGCTGAATTTTTTGTCTGTAAAACTTTCGTTGTACAGTGTGATGCCATCACTGTCTTTAATGACGATGCTGAATTTTTCGCCGGTTTCATTGTCGTATTTCATCAGGAAAGCAAATTGATCGTTGGCATAACCCTGGTAGCTGACGGAAGCAGTGCTGTCCGAAACTTTTTGGGCACTGGCCGCAGTGACAGCGGCAATGGTAAGGAATGATGCAAATGCTGCATGCCTGAAAAATGTTTTCAGTGCGGTTGCAGTAAGGTAAGCCCTTTTCATATTTGTAGGTTTTGTTTACACGTAATGAACCATATGGGGCAATGTTACGTGGAAGCAATATGGTTAGGGAAAGCAAGTCGCCGGATGGCAGGCGCAAACTACAGGACGCAGCCGCAACGTTTAATACGCGAATGCTGAAAAGGTAACCCCCGGAAATAACTTGTGCTGTTGAGTTGTGGAAAACCTGTTGATTAAGCCGTGGATACAGGTACCAATCTATCTGGAAAAAGGGGGTGGGCTATTGCTGGTATTCTCTTGCACCAAAAAGCAGGCTGCCAATCCGTACCATATTGCTGCCGCATTCTACCGCCATTGCATAGTCGCCGCTCATGCCCATAGAAATGAACTGGAATTGTATATTGGAAGGATTCGTGCCCTGTGGCAACAGACTGTACTTGTCGAATAGTGATTTTAGCTGCTGGAATTCTTTTTTTACAGTGTCTTTGTCTTCTGTAAAAGAAGCCATGCCCATCAGTCCTTTAATGCAAATGTTTTTCAAAGCAGGCAATGCCGGGCTGGCCGGATTAAATACCGCCTCCAGTTCATTTTCATCGAACCCAAATTTTGTTTCTTCCTGTGCAATGTGCACCTGCAGCAATACGTCTGATGTTTTATTGAGCTTGTGGGCCTGTTTATTGATTTCCTGCAATAACTTAATGCTGTCTACACCATGAATTAAGTGTACAAACGGCGCAATGTATTTTACTTTATTGCTCTGGAGATGACCGATAAAATGCCAGCGGATGTCTTTGGGCAATTGCAGTTGTTTGTCAACCAGTTCCTGTACATAGTTCTCTCCAAAATCACGCTGGCCAGTCTGGTACAATGCCAGTATGTCTTCAACTGGTTTTGTTTTGGATACAGCTACCAGGGTTGCTTTGCCGGCCAGTGCTGCTGTAATTGCCTTGTAATTTTCTATATTGATTGCCATTTCTATTGTGGTTTGCCGCCTTGTGCTGCAAAAAAAGTGTTTTATTATTTCAGTACTGATCTGCTGATGACGATGCGTTGAACTTCGCTGGTGCCTTCGTATATCTGGGTGATTTTTGCATCCCGCATCATCCTTTCTACATGGTATTCTTTTACGTAACCATAACCACCATGAATCTGCACGGCTTCAACGGTTACCCACATGGCCGTTTCTGATGCAAATACTTTTGCCATGGAAGAACTGAGTGCATAATCCAGGTGCTGGTCTTTTTCACTGGCGGCTTTCAGGCAGAGCAGGCGGGCCGCTTCAATGCGTGTAGCCATATCCGCTAGTTTAAACTGAATGGCCTGGTGGTGCATAATTTCTTTGCCAAATGCCTTGCGTTCTTTTACATATTTCAATGCCAGTTCGTAGGCGCCGCTGGCAATGCCCAGGGCCTGGCTGGCTATACCAATCCTTCCGCCGCTAAGTGTTTTCATGGCAAAAGAAAAGCCGAATCCATCAGCGCCAATCCGGTTTGCTTTAGGCACTTTTACATCGCTGAAGAGAATGCTGTGGGTATCACTGCCGCGGATGCCCAGCTTGTTTTCTTTAGCGCCCACAGTTACGCCGGGCCATTTTTTTTCTACAATAAATGCGTTGATGCCATGACTGCCTTTGGCCGCATCGGTTTGCGCTATTACCAGGTATACAGAAGCAGAATTGCCATTGGTGATCCAGTTTTTGGTGCCGTTTAGCAGGTAGTAATCGCCCATGTCTTCAGCTGTGGTTCGCTGTGAGG
>Ga0209069_10000265_pt1 | contig 22647 bp, 19 predicted proteins | sample Str013_2_FD_187202 | JGI IMG/M metagenome (GOLD analysis project Ga0209069, IMG submission 187202) | Freshwater sediment microbial communities in response to fracking from Pennsylvania, USA - Straight Creek_MetaG_SC_2013 (SPAdes) (version 2) | ecosystem: Environmental > Aquatic > Freshwater >...
ATCCCGCCCTGGGTCGCGACCGCATCTTGCCCGCTGCCGGCGCATTGGCCCTGCGGACCGACCAGATCTGCCGCCGTCACCGGCCGCAGCTCGGCGACTTGAGCGCCGCTTCCGACGCTCAGCGACTCGAAACTGCCCATCTTGGGCAGAATTTTGACGTTGCCGATATCCGCCGAGCACGCCGCGGCCACCGCCGCGACAACAGCACCCGCAATCAGGCGCAGCAGCATTCGCTCCGGTCGTCGCACGCCCAAGTTCCTAATCCCTCAAAGTCCGGCCTCGACGGGCGGTCCAGCAACCTTGGATTTTGCCGCAGGGACCTGATCGGGATCAACTGGTCATTTGCGGCTGCATCACGGCGAAATGGCGATTGGTCAAGAATAGAACGGTTTCACGAAAACTGCGAACGCGAATCAGCCACGCTCGCCACAATAGGCCGCTCTCGCCGCCGGTCACGCCTTGCGCTGCCAGCGGCCGGTGTCGTCGGGCTGCCAATAGGTGACCGCGAAGCCGTTTTGCTTGGCCTCGCTCCAGCGGGCACGGGCGGCCTCGACGGCGTCCGGATCCTCGCCATCGAACAACAGCACGATGCGGTCATAGGCGGCGACATCCGTCGGCAGCGGAACGCCATCGAGCAGGAAGCGGACGGTCGCGCCGTTCGGGTTATCGTCCCGGACGGTGAGCAGAATGGGCTGCTCGCGCGCTTCCCCTTCGCGCCACGTGCCATGCGGCACAAAGCTGTCGTCGCGAAAAGTCCACAGATGCGCGTCGAGCGCCTCGGCCCGTTCCTCGGACGCCGCCTGCACCACGACCCGCCAGCCGCGCTCGAGCGACTTTTCGAGCAAGGCCGGGAGCACGCGCTCCAGCGGCTGGCGTTGCAGGTGGTAGAATAGAATCTCGGTCATTGAGCTCCCGGCGGCACCGCAACCTCGCGACCATCGGCCTTTGGTCGGCTGTCAAAAACGGCCGGCGCGGCTGCGCCGTTTCACTTCTCGTAGTAGTCCGCCACCAGGCGATCCAGCAGCCGGACGCCGAAACCCGACGCCCAGCTCTTGTTGATGTCGGTCTGCGGGGAACCCATGCCGGTGCCGGCGATGTCGAGATGGGCCCAGGGCGTCTTGTCGACGAAGCGCTGCAAAAGCTGCGCCGCGGTGATCGCCCCGCCGTCGCGTCCGCCGGTGTTCTTCATGTCGGCAAATTTGGAATCGATCTTCTTGTCGTATTCGGAGCCGAGCGGCAGGCGCCACAGCCGCTCGCCGGTCACCGCGCCGGCCTTCAGGAGGCGCTCGGCAAGCTTGTTGTCGTTGGCGAACAGCCCGGCATGCTCATGCCCGAGCGCAACCACGATCGCGCCCGTCAACGTCGCCAGATCGACCATGAATTTCGGCTTGAACCGCGTGTTGACGTAGTGCAGCACGTCGGCGAGCACCAGCCTGCCCTCGGCGTCGGTATTGATGATCTCGATCGTCTGTCCGGACATGGTGGTGACGATGTCGCCGGGACGCTGCGCGTTGCCGTCAGGCATGTTCTCGACCAGCCCGATCGCGCCGACCGCATTGACCCTTGCCTTGCGCTCCGCCAGCGCTTGCAGGAGGCCGACCACGCAGGCTGCGCCGGCCATGTCGCCCTTCATGTCCTCCATGCTGCCGGCCGGCTTGATCGAGATCCCGCCGGTATCGAAACAGACGCCCTTGCCGATGAAGGCAACCGGGTCGCCGCCCTTCTTGCCGCCGTTCCAGCGCATGATCACCAGGCGGCTCTCGTGCGCCGAGCCTTGCCCGACGCCGAGCAGCGCGTTCATGCCGAGCTTCTTCATCGCCGCGATATCGAGCACCTCGACGACGACGCCGAGCTTCTTGAGGTTTCCGGCGCGGCGGGCGAACTCCTCCGGATGGAGCACGTTCGCGGGCTCATTGACCAGATCGCGCGCGAGCACGACCCCATTGGCCACGGCATCGCGCTGCGTGAACGCCTTCTCGACGGCGGCGGGGGTCGCGACCGCAATCGTCACCTTCACCTCCTTGGCGTGCTCCTCCTCTTCCTTGCGTTTGGTCTTGTAGCGGTCGAACGCGTAAGCGCGCAGACGAATGCCGAGCGCCAGATCGGCCACCTGATCCGGCTTGATGGCGCCGCCGGGCAGATCGGCGACGATCGTCGCGGCGGTGGCGGTGGCCGGGATCTTGCCCATGACGACGCCGCCGAGCTTCACCAAGTCCTGCTCTTTGAGATCCCGCGCCTTGCCCACGCCGAGCACGATCAGGCGCGCCACATCGAGGCCCGTGGGCGCCACGATCTCCAGCGCCGACCCGTTCTTGCCTTTGAAGTGGTCGGCGGCGGCGGCGCGCTCCATGAGATCACCGCTCGGCGCCAGTGCCTTGCGGACGGCGGATCCGCATTTCAGGCCCTCCTCGGAGAATACGACCAGAACGCCCTTCGGGGCGGAGCCAAGCGGGGCAAATTCAAGCTTCAGAACAGTCGCCATTGGGGGGCAGTCCTCTGCGCAGGAAAGCGGGCCGATCGCGGACGGCGTCAGGGTCCCGCCCATCGGGATACAAGGTATGACCCGGTGCGGCCCGCGATGCAAAGCCCCGATTGCAGGCCGCGCGTCGGCCCCTTCGTCAAACAGCGCGCCGGCGCATTCGGGAGCCACCGCAACAGCACAACGGCGCGTTCAGCCCGTCCGCATCATCCCGGTCGCGAGCGGACAGACATAAGCCATTGATATTATTTAATCAATACGACAGAGAGACGAGTTGGAGTTGGCGACCCGCGCGAATCCATCCTCCCGGTGCACATCGATCACCGCAGGGGCCGGCAGCCAAGCCGGTGGACCTGGACCGCGATGGCATGATTGGGCACAAGGTGCTTGCACATTCGGCAGAAGACCGCCGCCTCCACCTGCCTCCGCCATGCGGTTTTTCTTGGTCGGTTCCGCCGATGCGTGCGGGCTTGACCGGAAACCCGAAGGGAAATTCCTGAGTGCGCGTTCGTCAATTCAAAGACCTCATTCTCGTCGACAATTGGCCTGGGTCGCTCGCCGCAATCGTCGCCGGGCTTGTGGTCTCCTTTTTTCTGTTCGGCTTCTGGTGGCCCTATTGGCGCACCGCCGACATGGATCTTTGGATGGTGTACGAAGCGTGGCTCTTCAACGACGGCCTATCGCAGGAATGGTTCGAGCATCCCGGCTATCTCACCATCCTGCTGCTCGGCAATTGGTTTCGCCTCTTGCATGGCATGGGACTTCTGGATGTGCACGCGCTCTCGGCGCTGCCCGCACCTCCTTACGCGGAGCATGCCTGGACCGCGGCCGTCCAGGCCGGCCGCGTGCTCTCGCTTTTTCTCGCCATCGCCTTCGTGCTCGGCTTCGGCGCCCTGCTGCGTCGACTGATCGGAGATTGGCGCGTTGCCGTCCTCGCCACCTTGGGGCTCGCGTTTTCCGGCGGGCTCGCCATGGAGGCACGGATCATTCGGACGGAGCTCATTGCCGGCGGTCTTGTGACGATCGCGCTGCTCATTCTTCTCAACGCGGCCCGTTCGCCCCAAACACCCTGGCGGCCGGTTTTGGTGGGAGCTGCCGCGTTCATGGCGACACTCGGTCTGGTCAACAAGATTCAGCTCGTCTTCTTGATCTGCGCCCTCCCCTTCATTGTCGTGCCTTTCGGGTGCCGTTTCGACGATCCGACGGCGTTTTGGCGCAGATCCCCGCTTGCGATCCCGCTCAGCGCGCTGTTCGGCGTCGGCGCCGTCCTGATCGCGATCCCGGCCGCGCAGCTGGTCGGCATCGGGATTTCGCAGGCGCCCACCTTCTACGCCCAGCCTTTCGTCCTCGGCACATATGGCATCTATCAGACGGCCATCGCGGTGTGGATTTCCGCGGCCGTGATCGGCTTTGCGATCGTGTGGCGGGTCTCCGGGCCGGAAACATTCGCCACGATGAGCGCCGTGCTTGCCGGCATTGCGATGGGACTGTTGTCGCTCGACATCCGCTACAATCCACACAATGTCGTCGCGGTCCTCAATCCACTCGAGCAGTTGGCGGGTTACGCCGAAAACCTGCGCGTGCCGGGCGGCGAGACCATGACCGGACTCGCGGGATCGCTGGTCCACGGGATCGGCATCGTGCTCGCAACGCGAACCTTCGTGCTCGATTCTTCCGCGCGGCCGACGATCTTTCTCGAGTGGCTGGTGATCGCGGCGGCAATCTCGACGTGGAAATCCGGCAACCGGCGGCTTGCCGCGCAGGTCGCGGCGCTCATGTGCGTGGCCTGGGGCATGGATGCGATCAACTCGTTGCGAAGCCTGCAGCTGCAGTATTTCATCTTGACGGACCCGCTCGCGATCATCGCTGCCGCCTTGCTGCTGGCGGAGGCTCCAAGCCTGCAGGCGCACGCGCGCGCCTATCAAATCGGCGCGGTACTGATCGCGATTCACTTCGTGCTGAGCCAATCGGAACCGGTGAAGCATACGTTCCAAACCAGCAAGCCGTTTCATTTCTGCATCGAGCACTATGGACACACCAAGCGGATCGAGATCTACCCGTTCTGCCGTCTCGCCGTCTAGAACGATTAGACCGAAGCCGCTCCGGCAGTTTTGCGTCGTCGCGGCACGCGATTCGGTTGATTTTCAAAATTGAATGACGCACAAATCGTCGGAGTCGGGTGCGCGCCTGGCGCAATCGTCGCGTGCTTGTGACACGTCGCCCACGATGGCATTCGGCGCGGTGAAGATACGCGCGACGTCGAGGGAGGAGACCGCAAAGCTGCGCCACGCCGGCTGCAGGGGCTGGTGACCGGCGACAGCCTCAGCCAAAGCATCAAGTCCAAGGCAAGGCACCAAGTCCAAGGCAAAGCACCAAGTCTAAGGCAAAGCACGATGATCGAGTCCGCGATGGGAGGCCCGAGGGCGAGTTCCTTCGATCGTCACGGGCTGGCTCGGATCGCCGACGGAGCCGCAGCCGCGGTTGCGGTGTCCTTGCCTTGGTCCGCCTCGGCGACCGGCATTTTGGTGGCGGTCTGGTTCGTGACGTTGTTGCCGACGCTCGATGCGGCAAGGTTGCGCCGCGAAGTCCTCACTGCGGCGGGCGGCGCGCCGCTCATCCTGCTGGCGCTGGCGGTGCTCGGCATGGCGTGGGCCGACGTCGGCATGAGCGAGCGGCTCGGTGGAGTCGAAGGATTTCTGAAGCTCTTGTTTATTCCATTTCTGCTCGCCCAGTTCCGCGGCTCGACGCGGGGATGGTGGGTCGTCATCGGCTTCCTCGGCGCCTCGGCGGCGCTGCTCGTGTTGTCCTTCGGCCTGACCTTGATCCCGGGCTTGCCATGGCGCGGCAAGATTCTCGGCGTCCCGGTCAAGGACTACATCACGCAAAGCGGCATTTTTGCGCTTTGCGCGTTTGCGCTGCTCGACTACGCCGCACAGGCGTGGCGGCGCGGGCGGCGGCAACGCGCGCTGGCGCTCGCTTTCGTCGCCGCCGCCTTCCTGGCCAATATCGCTTTCGTGGAAACCGGCCGCACCACGTTGGTGAGCATCGCCGTGTTGGTGCCGCTCTTCGGCTTCCGGCAATTCGGCTGGAGGGGGATGGCGGCCGCCGGGATTCTCGGCGGCGTGCTCGCGGGCTCACTTTGGATGTCGTCGTCCTATCTCAGGGAGCGCGTGACGCATGTGGTCGAAGAGGTGGATTTGTACCGCACCGAGCATCTGGGCACCTCATCGGGACTTCGGCTCGAATTCTGGAGAAATTCGATCGATGCCATCGCCCAGGCGCCGATTCTGGGAAATGGCACCGGATCAATTCCCGAGCGGCTTGCGTCCACCATCTCGCACGAGACCGGGGTTGCGTCCTTCGGCACGGTCAATCCTCACAATGAGATATTCGTGGTGGCGATCCAGCTCGGAATGGTCGGGACCATCGCGCTCTTGGCCATGTGGATTGCGCATCTGCGGCTGTTCCGGGGCGACGGACTGATTCCGTGGATCGGTCTGGTCGCGGTCGTCCAGAACATGGTGGGCTCGCTCTTCAATTCGCATCTCAGCGACTTTACGCAAGGTTGGATCTATGTGTTCGCCGTCGGCGCTCTGGGCGGCACGGCACTGCGGCAAGCCGCGCGGCCGCAGCCGGCCACGCGTTCTTCGTCCGAAAATTCGGATTTGCTCCAGGCGACAGAGAGCGCCTGACGCCAGGAACCGCCAATGACGGCCAGTGACGGCCAGCGACGGCCGCTCTCCCCGGCTTGCGGCCGAATCAGCCGCTGCAGCGGGCTCCTCGCCGCGTCAGGCGCAAAGCGGCGAGTTTTGACCGGCCCGACCCGGTACCATGATGGCGCAATCGGGAAAATTAACCATAGCGGCCGCGGCCACACGTGACTGTGGTTAACCCTTTGTTGTACATATGCAACAGGTTCGCCTTGGCGAGGCCACTTTGTTGCAGGATCAAGAGCTTTCTGGCGGTTGGGGGCGGTTTCACCATTGGCGACACCACCGTGGGCAAGAGGGGCCCCGCGCGCGTCGTCATGGGTGACCGACATTGGGGTAGCGCGGGCGGATGGGGTCGATCGGGCGTTATATTTTCCGCACCACTTTCGGTGCGTTCCTGGTGGTGCTCATCAGCGTCACAACGTTGATGTGGATCACGCAGGCGTTGCGCGACATCGACCTGATGACCAACGAGGGTCAGAGCATTCTGACCTTCGTGGGCCTGACCGCGCTGATCATTCCCCTGCTCGTCATGATCATTGCGCCGATCGCCTTCATGGTGGCCATGGCCTACGTGCTTAACAAGCTCGCCACCGACTCCGAGCTCATCGTGATGAACGCCGCCGGAATGTCGCCATGGCATCTGTTTCGCCCGTTTCTGGCGGTCGCAACGGTGGTGGCGCTCCTGGTCGTCGGGATCGCCGCGTATGGCTCGCCCCGGTGCCTGCGCGAGCTTAGCCATTGGATCAACGAGATCCGCGCCGACCTCGTCACCCGGATCGTGCAGCCGGGCCGCTTTGTTCCCCTCGCCTCCGGAGCCTTGACCCTGCAGATTCGCGAACGGCTGCCGAACGGGCAGCTGCTCGGCATCTTCATCGATGATCAACGCGATCCGAAAGAACGGGTGACGTTCCTCGCCGAGGAGGGCGACATCATCACCAGGGAAAACGGCACCTACCTTCTGCTCGCGGATGGCAGCGTGCAGCGGCAGCAGACCGGAGACCGAGACCCCAACATCGTCCAGTTCGATAAATATGCCTTCGATCTGTCGCAGCTCTCCTCGGGGAGCCGGGGCACCCAAAAATTTTCGTCGCGGGAACGCTATCTGTGGGAGCTCTACGGCCAAAATCCCGACGACCCTTCCCTCAACGACCGGCCGGAGGTGCTGCGCGCGGAGCTGAGCGATCGGATCACCGCGCCGTTCTACCCGCTCGTGATCGCGGTGCTGACGTTTGCCTATCTCGGCGCGCCGCGCACCACCCGGCAGAGCAGAACCTTATCGCTCTTCTTCGCGATCGGGGCCGTAGCGGTCCTGCGCGGGTTGGGCTTTGTCGGGGTGCTGGCAGGTACCCGCGTGCCGGCCGCGCTGTTGGTCCCGTATGTGGCGATGATCGCGGCTTTGGGTTTCGGCTATTGGGGAATATCCCGCGGCGTCATCATCGAACCGCCTGCTTTCATCGTCGACGCCATCAACCGATTCGTGGAACGCATGTCCGAACGCTCGGCGCGCCTGACGGGGCAGACGCGATGATCGCAGGCACGCTCTCACGCTATTTCGGGCTGCGGTTTCTCAATGCGGTTCTCGCCGTTTTCGTCGGTGCGATGGCGCTGGTCGCGATGATCGACTTCCTCGAAATGCTGCGGCGCACCGGCGACCAGAATGACGTCTCGGCGCTGTTGGTCGCCAAGATTACCGTCTTTCGTCTGCTCTTCGTCACCGAAAGGATCATTCCGTTCGCGGTTCTGGTCGGCGCGATGTCCTGCTACCTGAATTTGTCGCGCCGGCTCGAGCTGGTGGTGGCCCGAGCGGCCGGCATCTCGGCGTGGCAATTCATTGCGCCTGCCGTCATCATCGCGCTGCTGATCGGAATCGCCGCAACGACGATTTACAATCCCATGTCGGCCATCCTGCGCGAACGGTCGGTGCGCCTCGAGGAGGCGGTTTTCAATGCAGGAGGCGGTGTCCAGGGGGCCGGCGGAAGCTTCTGGGTGCGTCAGCGCAACGACGAGGGGCAAGCGATCATCAGTGCGAAGGTCAGCCGACGGCAGGGCATCGAATTGGGCGGGGTCAGTGTCTTTCGATACGACGAGGCCGGCCACTTCCGCGACCGAATCGAGGCGAGGAGCGCGTTGCTCGAAGCCGGATATTGGCGCCTCGAAGGCGCCCGTATCTATGCGAGCGGCACGCCACCGGCGGAACTCGCCACCTATCGGTTCAAGACCACGCTTACGCCCGAACAGGTTCGCGAAAGCTTCGCCACGCCGGAAACTGTACCATTTTGGCAACTTTCATCCTATATCCAGCTGGCGGAGAACGCCGGACTGGCGGCGGCGGGCTATCGGCTGCAATACTATCAGCTCTTGGTGCAGCCGTTCTATTTCGCTTCGATGGTTCTTCTTGCGGCCGCGGTCAGTCTTCGTTTCTTCCGCTTTGGTGGCGTACAAAAGATGGCTTTGGGCGGCATGACGGGGGGCTTTTTCCTCTTTGTCCTGGCAAAAATCACCGGCGATCTGAGCAAGGCCGGCTTGATGCCGCCGCTGGCGGCGGCTGCCTTGCCGGCACTCTTCGGCGGGGTCACGGGTCTGGTGGCCCTGTTGTACCAGGAGGACGGGTGATGGCGCCGTCCACCAGCCCTCGCCGATCCCGGTCGCGCCGCCGAAGTCGCCGCGGCGTTAGCGACGTATTCTTGCTCGGCACTGTCGTCGCAGCTCTGGCGATCGGCGCCGGTATCGATGCTCGTTCCGCGCGCGCCCAGCAGGCCCTCACCTTTCCGCCGCGGCCGGCGCCGGTCGCCCGGCCGCCGGTCAAAGCCGGCGCCGACAAGCAGATGCTCGTCCGCGCGGACGAGGTCGATTACGACTACACCAACAACCGCGTGTCGGCGGTCGGCAACGTCCAAATCTATTATTCGGGATCGACGCTGGAGACCGATCGCGTCATCTATGATCAAAAGACCAAACGCCTGCACGCGGAAGGCAATGTCCGGCTGACCGATGCCGACGGCAAGGTGACCTATGGTCAGATCATCGATCTCAGCGACAACTTCCGCGACGGCTTCGTCGACTCGCTGAGGCTCGATCTGCCCGAGCAAACCCGCGTCGCCTCCAGCCGCGCGGAACGTAGCAGCGGCAACTTCACGGTTTTCGAGAACGGCATCTATACGGCCTGCGAGCCCTGCAAGGACAACCCGCTGAAACCGCCCGAATGGCAGGTGAAGGCGGCTCGGATCATTCACGATCAGACCGAGAAGATGTTGTACTTCGAGGATGCCCGGATCGAATTCTACGGCGTCCCGCTCGCCTACATGCCGTATTTTTCGGCGCCAGATCCGACCGTGAAGCGCAAGTCCGGCTTTCTCATGCCGATGGTGAGCACCAGCTCGCTCTACGGCGTCGGCATGAGCGTGCCCTACTACTGGGCGCTTGCACCGAGCTACGACGTCACTCTCTCGCCGATGATTACCACGCGACAGGGCCCGCTGCTGCAAGGCGAATGGCGCCAGCGGCTGGTGAACGGTTCATACAACATCCGCGCGGCGGGTGTTTTTCAGCTCGACCGGCAGCAATTCGTCAACGCCGGCGACATTCCGGGCGATCGCGCCTTCCGCGGCAGCATCGAATCGAGCGGCCAATTCAACCTGTCGGACAAGTGGATCTGGGGCTGGGACACCACCGTGCTGTCCGACAAGACGTTCCTTTCCGACTATCGCCTTTCGCAATTCTCGCCGAGCTACGACACGCTCAGCATGGTGCTGAGGTCGCCGGACTACGCACTCTCCCAGCTCTATCTCACCGGCCGCGGCGACCGCAGCTATTTCGACGCGCGCGCGATGTACTTCTATGGATTCTCCGCCTCCGACGCGCAGAAGCAAATTCCCGTCGTGCTTCCGGTGATCGACCACGACTATACGGTCGACGAGCCGATCCTCGGCGGCGAGCTCAGCTTCCACAACAACCTGACCTCCATCACCAGGCAATCCGCCAATTTCGATCCGGTTTCCGCGCAAGCGATCAGCACCGGCCTGTGCACGCTCAACACCGCCGATCCGCGTGCGGTCAATCGGACAAACTGCGTGCTGCGGGGCGTTCCCGGCACCTATACACGCCTCTCGACCGAGGTGGATTGGCGGCGCACCTTCATCGACCCCTACGGCCAGATGTTCACGCCGTTCTTCTCGCTGCGCGGGGACGTCGCCTCCGTGCAGGTTACCGGCCAGCCGGGCGTGTCCAACTACATCAATCCGGGCAACACCGAGATTGCCCGCGCCATGCCGACTGCCGGGCTCGAATACAAATATCCGTTCATCAACGTACAGTCGTGGGGCACGCAGACCATCGAACCCATCGCGCAAGTCATCTTGCGCCCGAGCGAAGCCCAGGCCAATTCGCTACCCAACGAGGACGCGCAAAGCCTGATCTTCGACGACACCAATTTGTTCAAGGTCAACAAGTTTTCCGGCTGGGATCGCGTGGAGGGCGGCAGCCGCGTCAACGCGGGCGTCCAATACACCGCCCAGTTCAACCGCGGCGGCAACGTCAACCTCTTGTTCGGCGAATCGTATCAAATGTTCGGGCTGAACTCCTTCACGAGCGGCGGCCTCACCAATACCGGCATCGACAGCGGGCTCGACACCACGCGGTCCGACTACGTTGCGCGCGCCTCGTATCAGCCGAACGCGACCTACATGTTCACCTCGCGGTTCCGCTTCGACCAGAGCAGCTACGCGGTGCAGCGGATGGAACTCGAAACCAGCGCCAATTTCGGCCGCTGGAACACCTCGGTGATGTATGGCGACTATGCGGCGCAACCCGCGCTCGGTCTGGACCAGCGCCAGGGGATACTGGCCAACGGCCGATACAAGATCAACGAGAACTGGGTGTTCCTCGGTGGCGCCCTCTATGACGTTCGGGCCGAAAAGATCAGCCAGACCCAGGTCGGACTCGGCTACATCGACGATTGCCTCATCTTGGCCTTGAACTATATGACATCTTATTCCTATAGCGGGTCCACGGCCGCCAACAACACGGTCTTCATGACCCTCAGCCTGCGGACGCTGGGCGGAGGCACGGTGGGCACGGGAACGTCCGCGATCAGCAACGGTTTTCCGGGCTTGCATTGACGCGGCACGGCGCGCTGATCGAGCAGCGGCTTTCCGGGCTTGCATCGGCGCGCCAAAGCGCAAAATAGGGCGAAAAAAGCGCGCCTCGATGTCGCGTCCCGATTGCAATGCGGCGCGGATCGGAGGAAAAGCGTATAAAGCGTAGCCTATAGGGCGTATAGAGTGCGACCGGCAAGGCAGCGAAGGCACCGGTTCGGTGAGCACAGCAATGGCAGCCATTCTCGAGCTTCTCTCCCGCAATTTCCTCTCCCGAGGCCGGGCGCTAGGCGCCGCCGCGCTCATGATCGTCGCGGCGGCGATCAGCGGCGCGCAAGCCCAGAACGTCGCCGCCTTCGTCAATGGCGAGCCGATCACGGCCCTCGACATCGACCAGCGAGCTAAGCTCCTCGAAGCGTCGTCGCCGACCCACAAGGCGCCGCCCCGGCAGGAGGTGCTCGATGAGCTCATCAATGAGAAGCTGAAGATACGCGAAGGAAAGCGCTGGGGGATGGAAGTGACCGACGCCGATGTCGACAATGCCTTCACCTCGACGGCGCAGCGGATGCACCAAACCCCGGAACAGTTTATCCAGACGCTGACCAGGGCCGGCGTTACTCCGATGACGTACAGGGCGCGCCTGCGGGCCGAGCTGGTCTGGCAGCCCCTGGTGCGCGGACGCTACCAGTCCACTCTGGAGATTTTCGACAAGGACATCCTGCAGGAGATGATCAACAAGAAAACCGACGGCGAGGACACCGCCGGCTACGACTATACGCTACGCCCCATCCTGTTCGTCGTTCCGCCGGGATCGCCGGCGACGACGTTCGAGGATCGCAAGCGCGAGGCGGAGGGATTGCGCAACCGATTCAGGAGTTGTGACGAAGGGCTCCCGTTTGCACGCGCCCTCAATGACGTGGCGGTACGCGATCAAATCATCCGCAGCTCCGCCGATGTTCCCCCCGATCTGCGCAAGGGGCTCGACAGCGTGCCGGTGGGCCAATTGACGGCACCTGAGATCACCAAGCTCGGCGTCGAGATGTTCGCGGTCTGCGCCAAGGATGCCGCCAAGGCCGACAACACTCCCGGCAAGAAGCGGGCCCGCGAAACGTTGTTCGCCGAAAAATTCGAGCAAGTGTCGAAACGGTATCTGCAAGACCTGCGTCGCGCCGCGCTGATCGAGTACAAGTAGGACGCACGCGATGTCACGGCCTCTGGCGTTGACGCTGGGCGAGCCGGCGGGGATTGGTGCCGACATCACCTTGGCGGCGTGGCGGCGGCGCGCCGAGCTCGCGCTTCCCGCCTTCTACGTCCTCGCCACTCCCACATTCCTCGCCGACCGGGCCAAGCGCCTGGGACTCGACGTCCCGATCGCCGTGGTGGAGCCGTCGGCAGCCGCCGCTGCGTTCCGCACCGCCCTTCCGGTGGTGGACATCGGAATCGACATCACGGCGGAGCCCGGCCATCCGGACGCGACCAGCGCACCCGCCGCGCTCGCCGCCATCAATCGCGCCGTGGCCGAAGTCAGCGCCGGAAATGCCGCCGCCGTGGTCACCAATCCGGTGGCCAAGAATGTGCTCTACCGCTCCGGATTCGCGGAGCCGGGCCACACCGAATACCTGGCCAAGCTCGCGCAGGGGTCGACCGGCAAACCCGTGCATCCGGTGATGATGCTGTGGTCGCCCGAGCTCGCGGTCGTACCGGTCACCATTCACCTCCCGTTGCGGGAGGTCGTTGCCCGGCTTTCAACCGATCTCATCGTGCAGACCGGCCGCATCGTCGCGCACGACTTGATCGCCCGCTTCGGCATCGCACGTCCGCGCCTGGTCGTTGCCGGCCTCAACCCGCATGCGGGCGAGGACGGCGCGCTCGGCACGGAGGACCTCGACCTGGTGCGGCCGGCAGTCGAGCGATTGCAGGCCGACGGCATCGACGCGCGCGGGCCGCTGCCGGCCGACACCTTGTTTCATGCGGCGGCGCGCGCGAGCTACGATGTCGCGCTCGCCATGTATCACGACCAGGCGCTGATCCCGATCAAGACATTGGCGTTCGATCACGCCGTCAACGTTACGCTCGGGCTGCCCTTCATACGCACCTCACCGGATCATGGCACCGCCTTCGACATCGCCGGCTCCGGTCGCGCCGACCCTTCGAGCCTGATCGCCGCGCTCGCGCTGGCGGCTCGCCTTTCCGCCCAGTCCGAGCCGCGGCCCATTGCGCTGCGCGCATGAGCGCGATCGATGACCTGCCGCCGCTGCGCGAGGTGATCAGCCGCCACGGGCTGCGGGCAAAGCGCTCGCTCGGCCAGAACTTCCTGCTCGATCTCAATCTCACCGCCCGCATCGCGCGCGCGGCCGGCCCGTTCGATGCCGCGACCATCGTCGAGATCGGACCCGGTCCGGGCGGTCTCACGCGGGCACTGCTCGCGCAAGGCGCCCGCCGGGTCATCGCGATCGAGCGCGACCAGCGCGCCATCGCGGCATTGATGGAAATCGCCGAGCGCTATCCGGGACGCCTCGATGTGGTCGCAGCCGATGCTCTCGAATTCGATCCGAGCTCCCGTCTCGACGGCGGTGGCGCACGCATCGTGGCCAATCTTCCCTACAATATCGCAACCGTGCTGCTGGTCTCCTGGCTCACCCTCGAGCCCTGGCCGCCCTGGTACGACCGGCTCATATTGATGTTCCAGCGCGAGGTCGCCGAGCGCATCGCCGCCCGCCCCGGCTCGAAAAGCTACGGCCGCCTCTCGGTGCTCGCCGGCTGGCGCAGCGAAGCCCGCATCCTGTTCGACGTGGCCGCATCAGCCTTCGTCCCGGCGCCGAAAGTCACCTCGTCGCTGGTGGAGCTGGTGCCGCGAGCAGCGCCATTGCGGTGCGACGCGAAGGCGCTTCAGCGCGTGACGCAAGCGGCCTTCGGGCAGCGCCGGAAAATGCTGCGCCAGAGCTTGAAATCGCTCGGCGTCGAACCGTCGGCGTTGCTGGCCGCCGCCGGAATCGCGGAGACCGCGCGGGCCGAGGAAATTTCGATCGAGGGATTCGTCGCCTTGGCGCGCGCGTGGGGCGAGCACTGAGAGCGGTCTTACGCTCACAGCTTCGATTGCAGGCCGCGCACGAAGGTCGAAAGGCCGGTCTGCCGCTCGCGCTTGAGGCGCTCGGCCGCGAGGATCGATTGCACATCGGCAAATGCCCGATCGATCGCGTTGTTGATCACGACGTAATCGTATTCGGCCCAATGACTCAATTCGTCGAAGACCTTGGCCATGCGCGCATGAATGACCTCGTCGGAATCCTGCGCACGCTGGTGCAGCCGCCGTTCGAGCTCCGAAATCGACGGCGGCAGGACGAACACGCTGACCAGATCGCCGCGCACCTTCTCGCGCAGCTGCTGGGTGCCTTGCCAATCGATATCGAAAAGCACGTCTTGGCCGCGCGCCAGCGCCGCCTCGACCGGCGCGCGCGGTGTGCCGTAGCGATTGCCGAACACCTTCGCCCACTCGAGCAGGCCGGCATTCTGCACCATGTGATCGAAGCTCGCGTCGTCGACGAAATGGTAATGCTCGCCCGCGATCTCGCCCGGCCGCTGCTTGCGCGTCGTCACCGAGATGGAAAGATCGACCATCGGATCGGCTTCCAGGAGCTTGCGGGACAAGGTCGTCTTGCCGGCGCCCGAGGGCGAGGACAGCACCAACATCAAACCGCGGCGCGCGATCATCGCGTGCTCGTGGCCGGCGGCCGTCACCATCGGTCACGCCCGCGGTCCCCCGCCCCTTCCCGCTTCCGAGGAAGGGTCAGGGTGGGGGCGCCCAGGGAGGAAACGCGCTTGGTTTGCATGCCCCACTATTCCAGATTCTGCACCTGCTCGCGGAACTGCTCCACGATGCTTTTCAGCTCCAGACCGATATTGGTCAACTCGACGTCGTTGGACTTGGCGCAGAGCGTGTTGGCTTCCCGGTTGAGCTCCTGGGCGAGGAAATCGAGCCGGCGGCCGACCGATCCGCCCTGGCCGATGAGGTGGCTGACCTGCGCCACGTGAGAGGTCAGCCGGTCGAGCTCCTCGCGGATATCGGCCTTGCTGGCGATCAGGATCGCCTCCTGGTGCAGCCGATCGGGATCGAAGCGACCGGAGGCTTCGAGCAGCATCGCCACCTGCTCGGCGATGCGTGCCTTGACCGCCTCCGCGCGCCGGCCCGGTGCCGCGTCCGCCCGCGCCGCCAGCGTCGCGATCTCTTTCAGCCGCTGGTTCAGGATTTCGCTCAAGGCAGCGCCTTCATGCCGGCGCATGGCCGCGAGCTCCGCAACCGTCGCCCGGAAGCCGTCGACGACGGCCGCTTCGGCGGCGCGCCGCTCTTCCTCTTTTTCGTCCTCATCGATCACCTCGATGACGCCCTTGAGCGCAAGAATGCCGTCGAGCCGTGGCGGCGCCGCCTCCACGCGGCCGGCCAGACTGCGGATGGTCGCCAGGGCGGCTGCCAGCACCGGCTCATTGATCCGAACGATCGGGGCCACCCCTTGGCGCTCGACCGTGAGCGTCCCGTAGACGGTGCCGCGCGCCAACACCTCGGCGGCGCGGCTGCGCACCGGAATCTCCACGGCATCCCAGCCGGGCGGCAATCGCAGCCGCAGATCGAGCCCCTTGGCGTTGACCGATTTCAGCTCCCATGCCCACGCATAGGGCCCGCTCACGCCGTGGCCGCGCGCAAAGCCGGTCATGCTCGAAAGCGCCATCGGCATCACCTGCTTCGGGTGGACTTTCCAAGGGAATAGATTCTAGCGCGACCTTAGAGCATTTTCCGGAAAATGTGGAATCCGGATTTCCTCAAGGTCGCGGCGGACGCTTGGGCGCAGGCGCGCCCGGTTTGCCCGGCGCGGACGCCCGCGCCGGCGCCAGCGCATCATCGGTGGCATCCTTCGCCTCCTGCTCGATCGCACGCAATTTGCCGACGTTCTTCTGGTGCTGGTCGTAGCTGTCGGAGAAGCTATGGCCGCCGGTGCCGTCGGCCACGAAGAAGAGTTCCTTGGTGCGGGCCGGATTGGCGGCGGCCTCGAGCGAGGCGCGGCCCGGATTGGTGATCGGCCCGGGCGGCAGCCCATCGATGAAGTAGGTGTTGTAGGGGGTCGGCTGTTCCTTTTCACTCTTGGTGATCGGATGGTCGAGCCTGCCCTTGCCGAAAACCAGGCCGTAGATGATGGTCGGGTCCGACTGAAGCTTCATCTTCTGCTTCAGTCGGTTGACGAACACGGCGGCGACCCTGGTCCGCTCTTCCGGCTTGCCGGTTTCCTTTTCGATGATCGAGGCCAGAATGACGAGTTGCTCCGGCGTTTTCAGCGGCAGATCCGGGTTACGGTGCTCCCAGACATCCTTGAGGAGTCGCTGCTGCGCCGCCTGCATGCGCTGGATCACCTGCTCGCGGGCAACGCCGCGGCTCTCATTGTAGGTTCCCGGCAGCAGGCTTCCTTCGCGCGGCGTTGCGCTGATGTTGCCGGTGAGAACGTCGCTATCCAGCAGAATCTGGACGGTCTGCTCCGAGGTGAGGCCTTCCGCCACCGTGATCGGGTGCTGGACGACCTTGCCCTCCACCATCGTCTCCAACACGTCGCGCACGCTCGCATGCTTGGCGAACAGATATTCGCCGAACTTCAGCTCGGTCCGCGCCTTGAGGGCGAAAACGCTCCCGATGAAAATCGCGTTGTTCTCGTTGATCACCCCTTCGCGTCGCAGCAGATCGGCAATCTCGATCAAGCCGAGGCGCGGCGGAATACTGACCACCTTGTCCTCGTCGAGCGGACCGGCTGCTTCAAACCGGCCCTTGCCCACCACGAATGCCGCAGCTCCCGCCAGCACCAGCAGGATCAGAAGGGTGAAGACCGCATTTCCGGCGATGACGATCGGATTTCGTGCCCGCCCGGAGCGCCGCGTCGGTACCGACACATGTTCGGGCTCCAGGGCGGCGCGCGGACTGCGCGGCGTGATGCGCTTCTGCTCGAGTTTCTGCTCCATGAGCGGTGCACCAATTCCCTCGATCTGCCGTCCGGACGGGGACGGACTGGGTTCAACGGCGTCGAGCCCGATCCGCTCGGCGGAGACCGAATAAGGCGAGCCCTGTCCCGGTCGACCAGACGAACGAGCCGCCGGCGCGAACCGACCCGGACTTGCCGGCCTGCTCCCACCGCCCCCGCTGACGCCCGCCTCGAACGGTGGTGGATCGAGCGGCAAACTTGAGGCGGATCGATGGCGCACAATTGGGGTGTCCACACGATCGCGGCGAGGCGGATGCTGAGCAATTGGGGTTTCACCCGATCCGGCACGCGAGCGCAGGCGATCCGCCGCAACTGGAGATTTCGACCCGTTCGGCTGGGCGGCGTCAAACAACCAGGCGGGCTCGGAGTCCGCGCCGTTGGCCGGCGGCTGTGAGCTGCCGTTTTGGGATAAGCCCGCCGGCCAGTTGGGTCGATTCGAAACGGACCGAGTCGCCGGCGTACGCGGACGCCCCGGTCCCCTGCCGTTGCCACCCGGCGGCATGCCTTGCGAATTCACCCGCCCTACCCCGCACTAACGCTGGTCACGGTAACGCTCGCCATGGCCGGGTTCCCGTCTCCGTACAACCCCATGTGCTTAAATGGAATTTCGCAGACTTTTTGCCGTTTGCCCACTGAAATCCGCGGCCCCGATCTGTTCCCGGTTCAGAGCCCGTCGGTCGTGAACGGAATATGGGAGGGGCGGGCCGGCGCGTAGCCCGCGACGGGCTTTGGCGTAAACCGCTCCGCTGCGCGCCTAATCCACCAACCGGCGGAAAACCAGGGACGCATTGGTGCCGCCGAATCCAAAAGAATTCGACAGCACAACATCGACGTCGCGCTTGCGCGCCTGGTGGGGCACCAGATCGATGGATGTCTCCACCGACGGATTGTCGAGATTGAGGGTCGGGGGCACGATCCGGTCCCGAATCGCGAGAACGGAGAAGATCGCCTCCACGGCGCCGGCGGCCCCGAGGAGATGCCCGATCGAGGACTTGGTGGAGGACATGCTCAGACGATCGGCGCTATGGCCGATGAGCCGGTGCACCGCCGCGATCTCGATCTCGTCGCCGACCGGCGTCGAGGTCCCGTGGGCATTGATGTAGTCGATCTCCCCGGGCGCGATCCCGGCGCGTTTGAGCGCCGCATTCATGCAACGCAGCGCGCCGTCGCCGTCGGGGGCCGGCGAGGTGACGTGATACGCGTCGCCCGACAAGCCGTAGCCGACCAGCTCGGCATAGATTCGGGCGCCACGACGCTTGGCGTGGTCGTACTCCTCCAGCACCACGATGCCGGCGCCCTCACCCAACACGAAGCCGTCGCGATCCTTGTCGTAGGGACGCGAGGCCCGCGTCGGCTGATCGTTGAATCCAGTGGAAAGCGCGCGCGCCGCCGCAAAGCCGGCGATGGAGATGCGATTGACCGGCGACTCCGCCCCCCCGGCCACCATGACGTCGGCGTCGCCCAGAGCGATGAGCCGGCCCGCATCGCCGATCGCATGGGAGCCGGTCGAGCACGCGGTCACTACGGCGTGGTTGGGGCCCTTGAGCCCGAATTCGATCGAAACGCAGCCGGACGCGAGATTGATGATTCGTCCGGGAATGAAGAACGGCGAGACCCGTCGCGGACCGCGCTCCTTCAAGATGATTGCTGTCTCGGCGATGCCCTCGATGCCCCCGATGCCGGAACCGATGAGCACTCCGGACGCGATCTGATCTTCGTAAGTCGTCGGCCGCCAACCGGCATCGTCGAGCGCCTGGCGCGCGGCACACATGGCAAAGACGATGAATTGATCGAACTTGCGCTGATCCTTGGGCTCCATCCACTGGTCGGGATTGTAGGTGCCGTCGGAACCGTCGCCGCGGGGAACTTGGCAGGCGAACTTCACCGGCAGATCGGAGACATCGAAATGCTCGACCCGCCGCGCGCCGCTTTGGCCGTCGAGGAGACGCCGCCATGTCGGCTCGACCCCGCAGGCAAGCGGCGTCAGCATTCCGAGCCCGGTGACGACCACACGTCTCATCTTTGGTTCCTCGCGGGTTTCCATCGGAACCCGCCATACCATCTTTTACCGGCCGCAGCGGCTATTGTCGTGTCTCGCGACCGCCGGACGGACGGCCCGGCTGATCGATTCCGGGGGCGCTGATCGCAGATAGTCCCGGCCAGCGCCGGGACAAGGTCCGCGTCACGGCCGACCGCGACCGCAAAATCCCTGCACGCTTCCGCACGCCAAAGGCCACCGCGGTTCATAGCCGCGGTTCATGGCCGAGCATGCCGAATTGTGATGATCCTTGCCGAACGAGAGGCGTCAGCCCTTTGCGTTCTTCTCGAGAAACTTGACCGCATCGCCGACCGTCAGGATGGTCTCGGCGGCATCGTCGGGGATTTCGCAGCCGAACTCTTCCTCGAAGGCCATGACGAGCTCGACCGTATCGAGACTGTCGGCGCCGAGGTCGTCGATAAAGCTCGCATTGTCGGTGACCTTGTCGGCTTCGACACCCAAATGCTCAACGACGATCTTCTTCACCCGCTCGCCAATGTCACTCATCGCTGCACCCTCGTGTCCTTGGATTGGGCTCGGTCGGTCAGCGCCCGCGAGCCATTGTGAAATCGGCTTGTCGTGGTATCCCGCGTCGGACCACCAAGTCGCGAGCCGACTTGATGATCGCCCTGCCCCCGTGGTGTTCGCCCAGCCAAACCGAAGCCCGGTTACCACACTTCAAAAGCCTTGACCAGCATACGCTGAGACCGGTCCAAAGCCGTCAAATCATCGCCATGCCGCCGTTCACATGCAGCGTCTGGCCGGTGATGTAGGCAGCCTCGTCGGAGGCAAGAAAGACCGCAGCCGCGGCCACATCCGCGGCGGCGCCGAGGCGGCCGGCCGGAACCCGCGCCAAAATGGCATCGCGCTGCTTCTCGTTGAGCTTGTCGGTCATGGGCGTGGCGATGAAGCCGGGCGCGATGCAGTTCGCGGTGACGCTGCGCTTGGCGTATTCCTGCGCCAGCGACTTGACCATGCCGATCATGCCGGCCTTGGCGGCAGCATAGTTGCCCTGCCCGGAATTTCCGGTCACCGCCACCACCGACGTGATGCCGATGATGCGGCCGAAGCGCCGGCGCATCATCCCCTTGATCGCCGCCCGGGCGAGACGAAAGCTCGCCGTCAGATTGACCGCGATGACCTCGTCCCAGGCCTCGTCACTCAATTGCACGAGGAGATTGTCCCGCGTGATGCCGGCGTTGGCGACCAGGATGTCGAGCCGTCCCATCAGCTCCTCGGATTTGGGAACCAGCGCCTCGAGCTGCGCCTTGTCGGCGAGATTGCAGGCCAGCACGTGGACCCGCTCCTTGAGCTCGCCGGCGAGCTGATCGAGGGCCTCCTGCCGCGTCCCCGACAGCGTGACCACGGCGCCCTGTCGGTGCAAGGCCCGCGCGATCGCCCCGCCAAGGCCGCCGGTCGCGCCGGTAACGAGCGCCATCTTGCCGGTCAGATCGAACATGGATGGGCTCCCCTGCTAACGTTGTATCGCAGCCGCACTCAGCCGCCGGCGGCCGCGCCGCCGGCGGTTTCGCTGCGGGCGGCCTTGAAGGCGACCACCTCTTCGGGCGAGCCGATTGTGACCCCGCTCGCCGCCTCGGAAATACGCCTGACGAGCCCGGACAATACCTTGCCGGCCCCGACCTCATAGAAGACGCTCACCCCCGCGGCCGCCATGAAAGCGACGGACTCGCGCCAGCGCACCGTTCCGGTCACCTGCTCGACCAGACCGCGGGAGATCTCCGCCGGATCGGTGGTCGGCCTGGCCAGAACGTTCGCGACCAGCGGGACGGATGGCGGCTTGATCGAGACCCCGGCGAGCGCCTCGCGCATGACATCCGCGGCAGGTTGCATGAGGGCCGAGTGGAACGCCCCGGATACCGGCAGCATCATGGCACGCCGCACCCCCTTGTCCTTGGCGATCGCGACCGCCCGCTCGACCGCAGCCCGGTCGCCCGAGATCACCACTTGCCCACCGCCATTGTCGTTGGCCGCCTGGCAGACTTGCCCCTGCGCCGCCTCTGCCGCGATCGCGGCAGCCTGCTCGAAGTCGACGCCGATCAGGGCCGCCATCGCGCCGGCGCCAGCCGGCACCGCGCGCGTCATGGCGCGGCCGCGTGTGCGCACCAGCCGCGCCGCGTCGGCAATCGAGATCGAGCCCGCCGCAGCCAGCGCCGAATATTCGCCGACCGAATGGCCGGCCACGAATTGCGCCTCGCGTGCCAGATCCAAACCGGCTTCCGATTCCAGCACCCGCATGGCGGCCAGCGAGACCGCCACCAGCGCCGGTTGCGCGTTCTCGGTCAACATCAGGGTGTCGGCCGGCCCCTCCCACATGACCGCTGTGAGATTGTCGCCGAGCGCGGCATCGATCTCCGCAAAAACCCGCCGGGCCGGCAGATAGGCGTCCGCGAGCGCCTTTCCCATGCCCACCGACTGGCTGCCCTGCCCGGGAAACACGAATGCAACCGACATCCCACCTTGCCCACCCTTGTCCGCCCCGGTGCCTTCAAGGAAGCCGTGGACGGCGCGCCGCGCGGCCGATTGGCAGCCGTTTGGCCCCCGGACAGCGCGCTCGCCTCATTTTGCAAGCCTTGTCGGCAGAGCGCGTACCTCAGTGCCCGCCAGCCGGCAACCGGTTTGTAACCAATCGGAAACCCTGGTTCCTAACCTGCCGACAACCCTGGCCGGCGTAAAACCCTGCCAAAGCTCTGCTTCGAACCGCCTCGGGTTCGGGCTTGTGGACGGAAAACCGCGATATTCGGATATGTCTGATTTTCCCCTGGTGACCGACTCCGATCTCGCGCGGGCGCGCCAAGACGTCGATTTCCGCCAGCGGCTCCTGACCGAGAGCCTCGAACGCCTGCTCGGCGAGCTCAGCAAGCTGCAGCGCGTCGCCCACAATGCCGCGCACGCCGATCAGGTCCGTGAGGGGGTCGAACTTGCCGTCAAGCTCGCCGATCTGCTGCGGCGGATCGCGCCGCGCGCGGCCTAAACCGCCCAGCCGCTTTGGCGGCTTGGCCGCCTGGCGTCCCGAACCGCAGCTGTGGGCGCAAGATGTCGGGCGGAGCTTGCCTTTTCGTCCAAACTGCCTATAAGGCCAGCCTCTGCTCAATTCCGGCCGGGAGCTGAACGGACGGCCGTGCGCCGAATCCTTGGATTGATCGATTTGAACCGATCTTAAGGACGCGTCACGCGGCAGGACCTCATGGTCCGGCGTCCCCTGTTCCCGCCTTCTTAAGCTTTCGAGCCTTTCCCGAAAGGGCTTGAAGGGCTGCGCGCCGGGATGAGCACCATAAGCGCGTTCACG
>Ga0209069_10000266_pt1 | contig 22643 bp, 18 predicted proteins | sample Str013_2_FD_187202 | JGI IMG/M metagenome (GOLD analysis project Ga0209069, IMG submission 187202) | Freshwater sediment microbial communities in response to fracking from Pennsylvania, USA - Straight Creek_MetaG_SC_2013 (SPAdes) (version 2) | ecosystem: Environmental > Aquatic > Freshwater >...
ATATTAATTCCAATTTAACCGATACCCTATTCATTGCAATGACTCAGCCAGGTGTTCCATCCCTTTGCCAGCAACTTTTCCCTGCAAAGGCGCAAAGAAAGAAATGATTTTTCGAAAATCCGCTGCTTCATTATCAGTTGTAAAAAACGGCTCTGATATAATCAGTTCTTTCCTGCTATACTCCAACCCTATCATTACAATAGGGATGCCGGCTTTTTTGGCAATGTAATAAAACCCGGTTCTTAGCCGCTTTACCCTTTCCCTTGTTCCTTCCGGCGATAGTGCCAAAACCAAACGCTCCCTGCCGTTAAACAATTCCACTACCTGGTCCACCATATTTTGTTTGCTGAATCTGTCAACAGGCACGCCGCCCAGCCACCTGAATATAAATCCAAATGGCGCTTTGAAAAGCTCCTTTTTACCCAAGAACCTTGCATGTTGAATATGCAAAACACTTCTAAAAGCCAGTCCAATAAAGAAATCAGTACCGCTGGTATGCGGACCTACAATCATGAGGTATTTTTTCAGATCGGGCAGATTAGCCCCGGTTGATTTCCAACCCTTCATTGCAAGGTATATCTTCCAGAAAAGGCGCAATCGTCTTAGTTAAATTTTTCGGCATAAATGTAAAGCATTGCCCCGAACCAGAAACTGACAATCCCCCGGTGAAAGAAAAATAACAGGCGCTTAAAGCAATAAACCCCGGGCACGCCGGGGTTTATGTATAAAATGATGTACAAACTTGATTATCCATTCATGCTGGCCAAAAACTCTTCATTGCTCTTGGTACCGCGCATGCGTTTTAACAATTCATTCATCGCTTCCTCCGTATTCATATCGGTTAAATAAACCCTCAGCAGGTTCATTCTTTGCAACACTTCCCTTTCCAGCAACAAGTCATCACGGCGTGTTGAAGAAGCTACCAAATCAATGGCAGGGAAAATACGCCTGTTGGCAAGGCGGCGATCCAGCTGCAACTCCATATTACCTGTACCCTTGAATTCTTCAAAGATTACCTCATCCATTTTAGAACCCGTATCTATCAGTGCAGTTGCAAGAATGGTTAAGGACCCACCATTTTCAATTTTCCTGGCAGCCCCAAAAAACTGTTTTGGTTTCTGCATGGCATTGGCTTCCACACCACCACTCAATACCTTACCACTGGCGGGAGCCACCGTATTGTGTGCCCTCGCCAAACGGGTGATGGAATCGAGCAATATCACCACATCATGACCACATTCTACCAGTCGTTTCGCTTTTTGCAAAGCAATGGTAGACACTTTTACGTGCTTCTCTGCAGGCTCATCAAAAGTAGAAGCGATAACTTCTGCCCTCACGCTGCGTTCCATATCTGTAACCTCTTCCGGACGTTCGTCTACCAGCACAATCATCAGGTAACACTCAGGATGGTTGGAAGCAATGGCATTGGCCACAGCTTTCAGCAACATTGTCTTTCCTGTTTTAGGCTGGGAAACAATCAATCCGCGCTGTCCCTTACCAATAGGGGTAAACAGGTCCATGATGCGGGTTGAGAAATCCGAAGGAGTAGTAAATAGGTTCAGTTTTTCAAATGGAAACAAAGGTGTCAGGTAATCGAAAGGTACACGGTCGCGTACTTCCTCGGGTCCCTTACCATTAATTGTTTCCACTTTCAATAAAGCAAAATATTTCTCCCCTTCTTTGGGAGGGCGAACGGCACCAAAAACAGTGTCGCCGGTTTTTAAACCAAATAATTTTATCTGTGAAGGAGAAACGTATACATCATCCGGTGAACTCAGATAGTTATAATCACTGCTGCGCAGGAAACCATATCCATCAGGCATCATTTCCAAAACACCTTCTCCCTGTATAATGCCGTCAAATTCTATATTAAATGCTTCTGTTCGGCGGGGCTGCTGTTGCTGGAAATTTCTTTGTGGCTCGGGTTGGGTAGTTTGTTCCTGTTGCGAGGAAGACCCATTTTCTGATTGGATGGAATTACCATCTTCTTCATTGTTATCCTCTTCTGCCTCATCACTTTCGTTGAAGGTGGCCTCTTCCTGCACTACTTCTTCCTCGGCTTTCTTTCGACCCCTTTTCACTACCACTTTTTCTTCCTTTTTAAGAACAGGCTTCTTAGGTTCCGGCCTGGCGGGTTTGTCATCACCACTTTCCACAATGGCTTCTTCAGTTGAATTGGCAGTAGAAGTTTTTACTATGCGTTTACGCTTGCCTTTGTCATCGCCGCCTTTGGCAGCGCTGGCAGTTACAGCTTGTTTGTCAAGTATCTGGTAAATGAGTGCCTGCTTGTCCAGTTTCTTAGCATTGGGGATTTTTAGTTGCTCTGCAATATCGAGCAACTCAGGAACGAGCATGTCGTTCAGTTGCAAAATGTCGTACATAAAGAAGTATTAAACATCAAAATCAAAAAAACCGATCTAGTTTGTTGAAAATTTTTGAAATGAAATGTATGTTGAACGGAATGATAAAACTGATGAGCCGTAGACTATGGAGTGAACTTACCAGCCTGATTCCTCTGCAATGATACCACAAAAACGGAAAAAGCAAAAAATTATTTTACCCGGATAAGCCTGAAACGGCCTGTTTTGGCCTGTTTTAGGGCCTTTGATGACGTTTACCATCCATCCGCAGCAAGCGTTGGATATCCTGATTAAACAAAACCGGGAACTATTTTCTACACTATTTCCCGCTATATCTCATTGTCCAGGGGTCTTCCCTTTTCAAAATCAGAAATACTTTGAATGGTGGTATTGGCAATTTGAGTAAGCGCTTCATCTGTAAAAAATCCCTGGTGCGAGGTAATAAGTACATTCGGGAAACTCATCAAACGCATAATGACGTCATCCTGTATAATCTCTTCATTGTGGTTATAGAAAAACAACTTTTCTTCCTGTTCATATACATCCAATCCAAGATAACCCAGCCTGCTGCTCCTCAACGCTTCAATAACCGCTAAAGTATCTATCAGTGCACCCCTGCTGGTATTGATAAGCATGGCGCCGCTTTTCATCATCGCCAGCGTTTCCGGATTGATAATATGCCTTGTCTGTTCAGTTAGCGGACAATGCAGCGAAACAATATCAGCGTGCTCCAGTAAATCCATTAAAGGGACAAATTCTACCCCCTTGCCTTCGAGTTCTTTATTGGCAATTAAATCAAATGCCAATACTTTACAACCAAGACCACGCATGATTTCGCAAAAACAATAACCAATCTTTCCCGTACCAATTACACCCACCGTCTTACCATACAAGTCAAACCCCGTAAGCCGGTCAAGTGAAAAATTGCCTTCCCGTACCCGGTTATAGGCCTTATGTGTTTTACGGTTCAGTGTAAGTATAAGCGCCAGTGCATGTTCTGCTACAGCATGCGGAGAATAGGCCGGCACCCGTACAATTTTAATATTCAGGCGGCGGGCGCAGGCAACATTTACATTATTGTATCCCGCACAACGCATGGCAATCAGCTTTACACCCAGCGATGCAAGCTGGATGATGACTTCCTCATTGATTACATCATTTACAAATGCACAGATGGCATCTGCCCCGGTGGCAAGATTTACAGTTTGTTCATTCAGTGGCGCTTCATAGTATACGATTTCATGATCCCTGTTATAACGGTTAAAAAATTCCCGGTCGTATGACTGTGTCGAGAAGAATGCAATTTTCATGAACAATGATTTCCGTATAAAGATCATGATTAGTACCAGATAAACAAAAAGGCCGCATAAAGCGGCCTTTAATTATCAAAACAAATAGTTGATTAGAAATTATACTTGATTCCAAACTGACCCTGCCAACGGCTATTCAACGGATCAACAGTATAATAATGGCTGTTTAATCCGGTAGGTCTGTTGAAGGTGAATGTTGGGAGATAACCAGAAGAAGGTTTTCCGGCCGCTACCCCATTAGCATCTTTTGCAAAAGTCAACAGGTTAACCGTATAGTTATTTACGTTGGTAACAAATGTAATATGACCCCAATCATTGTTGAGCATATTAAGCACATTAAATATATCAAAGCTCAACTGAATGGAATGTGCCTTATTTGTTTTGCTAAGCCTGAACTCATGCATGATTTTTAAATCCAGCTCGTGGTTCCATGGTGTGCGGAGCCCGTTTCTTTCCGCATATTGACCCCTTCTTGTTTTTAAATAAGGATCTCCTTCTATCAGGTTATTCAAATCGGTCCACTGCTGTGCAGAACTGTAAGTGATATTACCGCCGGCGTCTTTCACATCGGCCAGCCTGATATCAGATTGATTTTTGGGAATATAAGGCAGGTTGGCGTTTGCTGCGTTGCCGTACGGACTGCCACCTGAATTATACACTACAGAATAAGGACTTCCGGACTGACCGGAATAAAAGAAGGTAAGCGAAGTAGTATTCATTGCGTTCCAAATCCAGTTGGTTCCCAGGGTAGCTACGATGCGGTGACGCAAATCAAAGTTGGAATAAGAAAGTCCAGCATTATTGGCAACTACTGCCGGGTTTAATTCAAAGTTAGACTGGAAAGAGTTCCTGATACCATTACTGATATCCTTACTTACACCATAAGTATAAGCTGCACTCCAGTTGATATTCAGGAGATGGCTGTTCCCAAGATTCATATTATTACCGGTCTTATTTAATTGTGCAGTTAAATTATAACGGTACCCCTCTGTTGTATTGCTGAGGAGATAAACGTTGGAATACTGCGAGTTTAGTTTACCACCGGTATATACGGGTGATTGTGTTGGACCGGAAGTATAATATTCTACCTGGTCCTTAATATTAATCTGCTGGAACCTCACATCATACATTGTTTTTGTATACAAAAGATCCAAGGTTAATTTATATCCTTTCCCAAAACGTAAATCGGTAGCCAGGTTGGTACGTATTACACGTGGCAACTTGAAGTTATTATCAATAACATCCACCTCGCGTGTACTGGTAGCATTGGCGCTTGCCAGTGCATGGGCACTAATCGTGTCTTTCAGGTTCAGCGGGTTGATAGCTAATGGAACAACCACGTTTCCTCCTACTGTATTAGTTGCTGAGGGACGAAAATCTATATTATTATAAACACCACCTGTTAAGGTTTCTGCGTATCCAAGCCATGCAAATGGCATTCTGCCTACAAATACACCCGCACCACCACGAATAACAAATTTCTGGTTACCATTTACATCCCAATTGAATCCAATCCTTGGCGATAAAGTAGCCGTTCCAAGCCATTTGCTAGTGAATTCATTAAATGCTGTATTGGTATAGGTTGGGTGAGTTGTATTGTTATTGGCAGTAGCAAAACCGGCATCTGAAGGAATTGAGTTGCCCAACTTTGGATAATCCACGCGAATTCCCGGGGTAATCCTAAATCTTTTGCTGACAGAAATTTCATCCTGTCCATATACACTCATCAATGCCACATTGTATGGATTGGGAGCATTGTTATAAATATTATCCCTGGTATTTGGAAACTTAGGATCACTGGTGTAAGCACCTCTGATTCGACTTGGTTTATCAGCTAAAAAATTATTGAGGTTGGAATATTCCCAACGTCCGTTCCATGAGTTAATAAATCCATACGATAAATCATAGAATTCATTATGTGTACCGAAAGTAAATTTATTAATTCCACTTACAAGGGTCACATTGTCACTGATCTCAAATGTTTTTTGCTTCATATTGTATATAGAAGCTTCCCTCCAGGTACCTGCCCAGACAGCGCCACCGCCAATATCCATAAAGGGAGAAAGTACTCCGGGAAAATCGCGGTACTCATGCACGTTGATATAACTAATATTGAACTGGTTGTTTAAGTTATTGGTGAACTTTGTTTTTAATTCTGCAGTAAGGTTAACGTTCTTTGTATACTGGGTAAAATCAGTAGAACCAAACTGGAAATTGGTGCTGGTACGTTCCAGGTTATTGCCCCAGCCATTGGTATAAATGGCACGGAGCGTGAGCGTATTTTTTGGATCCAAATTAAAATCCAGTCTTGCAAACACTTTGTCGCTATTGGTAAAAAGTCTATAAGCACCCTGGTATGCACCGGCGTCGTAATTGTATTTTGTTTTCAGGTTGTTATAAATACTGGTTGCATCAGCCAGCGTTACAGCCGAACCTGGATCACCTGCATTATAGAAAGTAGGCTCTTGTCTCCTGGTTTGCTCAAAATTGACAATAAAGAAAGCTTTGTTTTTTACAATTGGACCACTCAGGGTAGCACCATACTGGTATTCATGAAAATCTGAACCAATCTTTGTTTTCAATCCATCCACGCTTTTTCCCACCAGCGCTTGTGTACGTCCATATCCATAAACAGAACCATGCATATCATTGCTACCACTCTTAGTAACAGCATTCACGCTTCCTCCGGTAAAATTTCCCAGCTTCACATCATATGGCGCCAGTTGTACCTGTACTTCCTGTATCACATCAATGCTATAAGGATTGGTACGTGTACCTGCACCAGCGGCACCAGATTGACCACCACCACTAACACCCCCAAATGAATTACTAAATCCTATGGCATCATTGTTAATGGCTCCATCTACTGTTAAGTTATTATAACGGAAATTGGAACCCGCAAATGAGTTGTTATTTGATTGCGGTGTAAGACGTGTGAAATCGGAAAGGCTCCTGCCAATAGAAGGCAAAGTACTTAATTGCGCCTTGCCAACTGTTAATCCGGATGACTGTGTTCTTCTTCCTGCAGATACAATTACTTCTTTTAATGTCTTGTCGTCCTGTTTTAATACTATACCCGCATCCGGGTTATTGCCCAGGCTAAGGTTGATATTATCCAGCACTTCTGTTTTTAATCCGGTAAATGATATAGTTATTGTATAAGGCCCACCGGGTTTAAGATTGGGCAATACAAATATCCCCTTGTTATTGGTTTGGGTACCAGTTGTATAACCTGTAGGTTCATGTTTTACAACTATAGAGGCGCCAGCAATGATATTCCCTTTTACATCGGTTACCACTCCACTTAATGTAGAGGTAGTTTCCTGGGCACGGGTAGTTATCATTGAAAGAGCAAAAAGTCCAAGTAATAGGCAGCGTTGCAGTAGCAGTTTCATGCGTGTTAAAATTTTCGCAAAACTACCCTCGCAATGTTACCGGCAGGTTAATACAGTATTACCGAATTGTGTCCTCAATGTTACTGTAATGTTACCTGTTTTTTGCGTTGATAACCAGATGTTCAGCTATAAAATCCCGCCAATCCTTATCTTTGCCGCTCCTTAAAATCCGGGATATGTTTAATAAGAGGGTAAAAATTAAAGAGCTTCTCAGCTGGCAGCCCGCCAGCCAGGAAGTAGTAATCATGGGTTGGGTGCGCACGTTTCGCAACAGCCAGTTCATTGCATTGAATGATGGCAGTACCAATAATAATATACAGGTAGTAGCTGAGCTGGGGAAATTTGACGATGCATTATTAAAACGCATTACCACCAGTGCTTCTCTTAAAATTACCGGAAACCTGATCGAATCCCAGGGCAAGGGTCAGAAATCCGAAATAAAAGCTACTTTCATTGAAGTGTTGGGCGATTGTGATGCCGACAGCTATCCGCTTCAGTTGAAAAACAAACCCAGTCTTGAGTTTTTACGCGAAAAAGCACACCTGCGTTTTCGAACCAATACATTCGGTGCAGTATTCCGTGTGCGGCACGCCCTGGCATTTGCAGTGCATAAATTTTTCAATGAGAAAGGTTTCGTGTACATGCATACGCCCATCATCACCGCAAGTGACGCGGAAGGTGCGGGAGAGATGTTTCATGTAACTACATTGCCATTCGACAAGACCCCGCGCAATGAAGATGGAACCATTAATTATAAAGAGGATTTCTTCGGCCGTGCCGCAAACCTAACCGTGAGTGGACAGCTGGAAGGTGAGCTTGCCGCGATGGCATTTAGTGATATCTATACATTCGGTCCCACCTTTCGCGCTGAAAATTCCAATACCGCCCGTCACCTCGCCGAATTCTGGATGATTGAACCCGAAATGGCCTTTTACGATTTGGAAGACAACATGAATCTCGCCGAAGAATTCATTAAGTATATCATCAAACATGCCTTGGACAATAACAGGGATGATCTTGAGTTCCTCGCCCAACGACTGGCAGAAGAAGAAAAATCATTGCCACAGGACAAGCGCAGTGAAATGGGACTGATGGAAAAGCTGGAATTTGTACTCAATAATAATTTTGAAAGAATTACCTATACCGAGGCCATTGAAATATTGAGAGAAAGCAACCACAACAAGAAAAAGAAATTCCAATACATCATCGACAAATGGGGAATTGACTTACAAAGTGAGCATGAGCGTTACCTGGTGGAGAAACATTTTAAGAAACCGGTAATACTGTCCAATTACCCCAAAGACATCAAAGCATTTTATATGCGCCAGAACGATGATGGTAAAACAGTAGCCGCCATGGATATACTGGCCCCGGGTATTGGCGAAATTGTAGGAGGTTCACAGAGGGAAGAGCGACTGGACAAACTGGAAGCAAGAATGAAAGAGATGAACATACCGTTGGAAGAGATGTGGTGGTACCTCGATACAAGGAAATTTGGTACCGTACCCCATGCAGGTTTCGGTCTTGGTTTTGAAAGAATGGTATTGTTTGTAACAGGTATGACCAATATCCGCGATGTCATCGCTTTCCCGCGCACGCCCAAGAGTGCAGAATTTTAATTTACTTTTTCAATTTAATATAATTTTTAAGCGTACGATATTTGTACGCTTTTTTTTATGGAAAGAATCTATAGATGTATCTTATAATCATAATACGTAGACTGTACTAAAAATAATCCCCGGGTAAATTGATAGCATAAGCCTTTCGAAAGATAGACGGCAGGAGTTGTTGCACTGGTAATTCCATTCCCTTACTCAAATTAATCTTTATGGCAGAAATAAGCAGCAATGCTGGTGAAAACCGGCGCAAGGCCGGCGTGGGTCGTTGTAAAAAACTATCGACCAAAGTAGACCTTACACCAATGGTGGACCTGGGCTTTTTACTAATCACTTTTTTCATTTTCACTACATCGATGACTACCCCAAAAGCAATGAAATTGTTTTTACCTGCTGATGAAATAAACAATCGGGATCATTGGGGTGAAAGTACTGTACTCACCATTCTACCCATATCCGGAGATAAGCTCTTTTATTATCACGGCCAGTTCGAAATAGCAATTCAACAAAAGAATTACGGTATTACCTCCTATACATTTAACGGCGGCATAGGGGATATCATTCGGGCAAAACAGGCGGCACTGGATAAGAGTGGCCGTTTTACGAGAAAAGATTTAATGCTGATTATTAAACCAACAGATGAATCCACTTATCAGAATTTAATCCATGCATTGGATGAAGTGCTGATAAATATGCTTCCCCATTATGCATTGGTGGATATTAGTCCCGAAGAAAAAGCAGTACTTGCCTCACTCCATATTCATTAAATAATTATTACTTCCTGAATAAGGATACCCTGCGATGCAAATCCTCCCTGATATTAACATAGAAAATATTGATATCACCAATATGATAATTTTTCATGCGCAAAAGAAAACCAAAAGGAATATGCAATTTACCGATCCATAAAATACCACTGTGAATTTCTGCCCCTGTTAAGTGATGGTTCACTTTATTAAATTTCTTTAATACCGACCCTTTATTCAATAAATGATCCGCATAGCTGCTGTCAGTGGACCAGTTAAGGGGATTGTTTACCCAACCAGAACCATTTTCCTTTTTTACAAAATCTGCTTCATACCCCTTTTTAAAACTGCGCCAGCCACACAAACAACCGGTTTGGAGCGAATCTTTACACATCACGAGTTTTGTAAAATAGGTATTGGGGATATACATCCCTGGTATATAGGCTACCACCAGCCTGCTGGAAAGTGGTTTGTTTTCAAAAAATTCTTTCAGTAATCGCTGCGCATGTGTACTTCCCTGGCTGTGCGAGGCTATTACAATAGGTCTTCCGTTATTAAAATGATCAAGATAGTATTGAAATGCGTTCCGAATGTCCTGGTAAGCTGTATCAAGTGCAAGGAGCGCCCTGGCAGTATCGGTAACGTAGTAGGAGCGAATATGCGCCTGGCGGTACCGCGGGGCAAAAACACGGTATTCATTAAATACACTTGCCTGGTAGAGTATCGTTGAATAATCCGTTTTAGCATTGAGTACCGAATCGTTTATGTCGGCGTTCCAGCGCATATCCTTGTTATCTGTAAGGGTGGTGGGGTGAAGGAAAAAAACATCTGCTGTGGAATCAATTACATAATTGTCTCTAAGAGGCGCAGGCACGCTATCGGAAGGATCCTTTTTCCAGGGATGTGCCGCCCAGCAATCCAGGTTGCTGTAATCAGGTTCCTTTTTTTCTTTTATACTTCCCCGACCCGAAATAAATTTGGTATACGAAGGCGTACATCCGATAAGAAAATGCAGAACTGATAACGATACCAGTAACTTTTGTATTTGCATCATTAAAAATAGCCCAGATAAGGCTTTCAACCTATTGCTTGTAAAATAATTTCCTACATTTACAGGCTCATTTTTAACTTTTAATACCAGCATTATGGCTATACCTGTAGTTAACCTTGCCGATTTTCTGAGTGGTGACCCACAACTGAAACAAAAGTTTGTAAACGATCTGGGTAAAGCATACGAAGATGTAGGATTTGTTGCAGTAAAGAATCATGGTATTCCAGATGATCTTATAGCCGATTTATATAAATACGTTCAGCAATTTTTTGCAATGCCACTTGAAAAAAAGAGAGGTTATGAAGTAAAAGGACTTGCTGGCCAGCGCGGGTATACCTCTTTTGGAAAAGAACACGCGAAGGGAAGTGATGCGCCCGACTTAAAGGAATTTTACCAACACGGACAGATGGTGGAAGATGGCGATCCAATAAAAGCAGAATATCCCGATAATGTGACCATTACCGATACAGCAGGTTTTACGCCCACGCTCAACAAAGCATACAGAGCATTTGAAAAGTCGGGGAAAGCGTTATTACAGGCTATTGCATTATACCTTGGATTGGATGAACATTATTTCGACAACCACATTCATAATGGAAATTCCATATTACGGGCCATCCATTATCCCCCCATCACTTCAGAACCAAAATCAGCCATTCGCGCAGAACAGCATGAAGACATTAACCTGATTACTCTTTTGGTAGGCGCTTCAGCAGATGGTTTGCAAATACTAACTAAGCAAAATGAATGGATAGGTGTAACCTCATTACCGGAACAAATTGTGGTGAATGTGGGCGATATGTTACAGCGCCTCACCAATAATAAATTGAAGTCAACTACCCATCGCGTGGTAAATCCCCCGCGTGAGTTCTGGCATACTTCCCGTTTCTCGATTCCTTTCTTTCTGCATCCTAAAGGTGAAATGAGCCTGGCCTGCCTGGACAGCTGTATCGATAAACAGCATCCTAAAGCATATCCTGACGCAACTGCAGGTGAATACCTGGATGAGCGATTAAGGGAAATCGGGCTTAAGAAGTAAGCCCGATAGCATTTTCTTTCAATTCGCTGGCCGTCGGGAGATTGCTGCCTTATTTATATCGAAGGCTCAAAGCAGCTAGTTGTTTATCACTATTAGGTCAAAGGCCCGCCAGGGGCAGTAATCCTGCCTTTTTTGCCACCATTCATACAGCCATTCGTCCACTCGTCAAAAGACGGTTATAATTTATTAAAGACCAAAAACGCCTGAAATTGGCTTCCAATAAGGGTTTCACTCAAAGCCGGTTATCTTTCATAGAAAATTACCTACTTAAAATAGGTACTTTGTGTTGCATAGTACTAAAATATCCCCTATATTTGTATTGTAAACGAAGAAAACAGGTAAAACCGCCGATGGAAGGTAGAATAGGTGAGCAGTCGAAAAATTAAACCTTATCCGAAGACCTTATCCTTATAATGCTTCCTGGTCTACCCTCCACCGGCAAAAAATAAGCGCTGTATGAATATAGAGAACACACAAAGCCAGATGCGCAAGGGCATATTGGAATTTTGCATCCTTTCCGTTATCCGCCGCGGTGAAGCATACCCAAGTGATATTGTAGATGAGATGAGAGCGGCCAACCTGAATATTTTAGAAGGTACGCTTTACCCATTGCTGACCAGGTTGAAGAATGCAGACATGCTCACCTACCGATGGGTGGAAAGTAATTCCGGGCCCCCGCGCAAATATTTTTCCCTGACAGAAAAGGGTGAAATATTTTATAAAGAACTGGAATCGACATGGAACGAACTGGCAAATGCAGTAAATGCATTGGCAAAGAAAACAGAGAGCATGCCCGATACCACAAATCAAAATCCATCCTTCTAACTTCAACCTTCAAATAAAATGACAATGAAAAAGATAATCAACATAAATTTTCAGGGAAGGGTGATCCCGATCGAGGAAGCCGCTTACGACACCCTGAAACAATACGTGGAAAGTCTGCGACGGTATTTTGCCAATGAAGAAGGCAGGGATGAAATTATCAATGATATAGAAAGCCGTATTGCAGAATTGTTTTCTGAACGCCTGAAACGCGGTTCAGCATGTATTACTGAAGACGATGTAAATGCAGTGATAGCCAGCATTGGTCGCCCGCAGGATTTTGAAGAACAGGATGGCGATAATACTGCACATGCTTCATCTGCCGGAAACAATGCAAACGATTCACAGCAGCAACAACAATACAAACAACAACAGCAATATAGTTATGCCCCTGGTAGTGGAAGGCTTTACCGCAACGCAGATGATAAGATTTTAGCGGGTGTGTGCAGTGGTCTTGCCAATTCTCTTCGAATTGACCCCGCCATTATGCGCGTATTATTTGTATTGTTCTTTGGCATAACATTCTGGATATACATTGTGCTTTGGATTGTGGTACCGGTTCAGTCTCTGAAAACGAATATCACCAAAAGATTATACCGCAACCCCGAACACAAAGTTATAGGCGGTGTTGCCAGCGGACTTGCCGCTTATTTTAAGATTGAAGTTTGGATTCCCCGGTTGGTATTCGCATTGCCCTTACTATTAAGTATAGTAAACGGTGCATTCCGCGGCCCATTCTTCAATTTTCATTTCTTCCCGGGCTTTCTAACGGGTTCACTGGTAGGAACATTAATACTGGTATATATAATATTGTGGATCGTACTTCCTGAAGCTACTACAGCTTCGGAGAAACTGGAAATGCGCGGTGAAAAAATAGACCTGAACAGCATCCGCGATACAGTAAAGGAAGATCTTGGAGGAATTAAAGAACGTGCAGAAAAGTTTGGAGCAGAAGTAAAAGAAACAGCACAGCAGTTCGGTGAAAAAGTAAAAGAGTTTTCCGCCGGTCAGCGCGCACAAAATTTTGCCTCAGAAGCAGCACCGGCAGTAAGAAGAACCGGTAGCGGGCTGGGCCATGCTATTGGTGTATTGTTTAAAATATTCTTTTTCTTTATTGCTGGTTGTATTGTACTTAGTCTGCTGGCAGTATTGGTTTCATTGTTTGGTGTAGGTGTAGCCATGATGCCTTTTAAAAGCTATTTACTGGATGGCAACTGGCAAAGCATTCTTGCATGGAGTACACTATTGTTATTCCTGGGTGTTCCCATCGTTGCCTTTATTGTTTGGATAATAAGAAGAATTGTGGGTGCAAAAAGCAAGAGCCATTACCTCGGATATACATTTGGTGTATTATGGCTGATTGGATTGTTTTGCTTCATCAACCTGGGTATAGCCATCAAACGCAATTTTGATTACAGGGCAAAGGTGCAGGAAGATTATACGCTGGCACAACCCAATGGTAAAAAAATAACTGTAAAAGTGGCCAATTCCACTACACGTTATTATGGTTCATGGTGGGGCCCTAACTGGGGCGGTTTTTTCAACTTTACCGACGATAGTCTGCTTGTTAAAAACATTGGCGTTAAGATTGAAAAAAGTAAAGACAGTGCTTACCATGTATTTGCTACCAAATCCAGTAATGGCAGCAGTGGATCACAGGCAGAAAGCTTTGCAAAATCTGTAGGCTTCCGCCTGGAAATGGAAGACAGTACACTTATACTTGACAATGGATTTTCATTACCACGCGGACAAAAATTCCGCAACCAGATGGTGGTTGTTACTATACAGGTCCCGGTAAACAGGCGAATTCTGATAGACCATTCAGTATCCCGCAGGTTAAACAGGTTCAACATACATTTTAGCCCAAATGATGATTGGAGTTTTGATGACGACTGGGATCATTACCAATGGGAAGATGATGTTGAGTACATCATGACAAGTACCGGGCTTGAAAGAGCAGATGGGAAAAGAACCTCAGATAATTTCGAAAATAACGATGAGAATGGGGATCAAAACGACAAGGTTGACAATAAATATCACTACCGGTACAAACAAATTGAAGACTCACTTAAAGTAAAGGACTCATTAAAAGAAAAAGCAAAGAATAAATTACGCGAAGAAATAAAAGTAAAAGACAGCCTGGATAGAGAAAAGAAATTAAAGGAAGCCATTAAATCAAATACCTCAAACAAGCAGCCCAATTCAGATGTAACAACAGAAGAACCAATGTACGACAACCGATCTTTATCTCCTTTTATGATTTTCTCTAAAATATTTTAGCAACCTGCATGCCGCTGCTGATTCCGGGTGAAAACCCGTACAGTTGGCAAGCGGGGTTGAAGTTGGAACACAGCTCCTTGTCTTCTGGCAAGGGGCTTTTTAATTTTTTTGCTGTTCAGCAACCATTATTTTTGCACGCGGTTCTTAAGTCAATAAATACGAATATGAAGAATACCCCTTTCACACAGAAACACCTGGCACTTGGCGCTAAAATGGCAGAATTTGCCGGATACAATATGCCTATCAGTTATTCCGGCATAAACGATGAGCATGCTACTGTAAGGAACAATGCCGGCATATTTGATGTAAGCCATATGGGTGAATTTATTCTGAAAGGAGAAAATGCGCTTGATCTGATACAAAGGGTAACCACCAACGATGCCTCCAAACTTACCGCCGGTAAAGCTCAATACAGCTGTCTGCCCAATGAAGAAGGAGGAATTGTAGATGATCTGCTGATTTACTGCATTGAAGAAAATAAGGTATATATGATTGTGGTGAATGCTTCCAATATTGATAAAGACTGGAACTGGATAAGCAAATTCAACACAAAGAAAGCAGAGATGCATAATATCTCTGATAAAACCTGCCTCCTTGCCATACAGGGGCCCAATGCCACCAAAATATTACAACCACTCACTGAAATGAATATACTAAACCTGAAATATTACACTTTCACCAAAGGTGTTTTTGCAGGTGTAGACAATGTTTTGGTAAGTGCAACAGGGTACACAGGCGCTGGTGGGGTTGAAATATATTTTGAAGACAAAGACGGCAATGCAGATAAAATATGGGATGCTGTTTTCGCAGTCGGCGGTCCACAGGGCCTTAAACCAATTGGGTTGGGTGCACGCGATACATTGCGGTTGGAAATGGGATATTGCCTCTATGGAAACGACATTGATGATACTACCTCTCCCCTGGAAGCCGGATTGGGTTGGATAACAAAATTCTCCAAAGATTTTACAGCAAGAGAAATCCTGGAAAACCAGAAAAAGGAAGGGGTAGAAAGAAAACTGGTAGGGTTTGAAATGATTGACAAAGGGATCCCCCGCCATGGTTATGAAATAAAAGACTTTAGCGGAATGACCATCGGTGTAGTTACCTCGGGTACACAATCACCCAGCCTGGGTAAGGCCATCGGCATGGGATACGTTAGAACTGTTTTTTCAAATCTTGATGCCAAAATATTTATTAAAGTAAGGGATAAATTACTCAACGCAAAAGTGGTTAAGTTCCCCTTCAGCTGATTTTTTTGGAGAGATTTTTGCATGAAAATGAGCAAATCCAACGTTCATAATGAAACCCATGCCAACCATTCATCTTACCACTTTTATTGCAGCACCTGTTGAAAGGGTATTCGATCTCAGCCGGAGTATTGACCTGCACAAAAAATCAATGACAAAGAGCAATGAACAGGCGGTTGCAGGTACCACCACCGGGCTTATAAATCTAAACGAAACCGTAACCTGGAAAGCGAAACACCTGGGCAAAATGCGTTTCTTGCGCGTAAAGATTTCGGATATGAAATCTCCGCATTTGTTTACCGATGAAATGCTGACAGGCGATTTTAAATCAATGAAACATGAGCACCACTTCAAACCCATCAGTAATGGCACCCTGATGATTGATCTTTTATCTTTTGAATCACCTTATGGCAATATTGGGAAGCTGGTCAATAAGATATTTCTTACCCGCTATTTAAAAAAATTACTGGAGCGCCGAAACCTGGTCATCAAGGAATATGCGGAATCAGAAAAATGGAAATTCCTGCTAAACAAGTAGTTTGTATGCAGGCTTGTCTCCCGGGCTCCCTGAAATCGGGTATTCTCCCGCATTTTAATATACATTATCCTCCTATTTATTTTCATTGCTTTACTTTTGCGCCTTGCACAAATAAATATGAGTAGTTCGAAACCTTCTTTATATACCTGTTTATCTCCTGCATTATTGCATCTGTATGATGTAAACAATGCCATTGTGGTTATAATTGATGTCCTCAGGGCCACTTCCACCATTGCTACTGCATTATACAATGGCGCCAAATGTGTTATACCAGTAGACAGTGTATCCCGCTGTATAGAACTGGGCAAACAAATTGAAGGAATCACCGCCGGTGAACGTGATGGAAAAGTAGCAGAAGGCCTTGAATATGGCAACTCACCATTTGAATATCCAAGGGAGTTTGTGGCAGGCAAGACGCTTGTTCTTACTACTACCAACGGTACCAAGTTATTGCACATGGCACTTGATAAGGGAGCGGGCCACATTGTTACCGGCTCTTTTCCCAATCTAAGCGCTGTATGTGATTATCTTTTAGAGCAAGATCAACCCGTTATTTTGGCTTGTGCGGCCTGGAAGGACCGGATCAATATTGAAGATATGTTGTTCGCAGGCGCAGTTATTAATCGGGTTGGGGATCAATTTTCCATCAATTGTGATTCCTCACAGGTAGCCGCTACTATGTATGCAGATGCAAGGACCGACCTATTTGAATTCATGAAAACAAAAAACGCGTCACATTACCACAGGCTGTCAAATTATGGCCTTGAAAAAGATATTCATTATTGTCTAACTGCCGACGGGGCCAATGTATTGCCTTTCTATGAGGATGGTAAACTGATGGTACATCCATCCGGCTGGTAATTAAATTGTACATTTCACCATTTTATAATTTTCACTATCCCGCCTTTTAACAATATTATCGGATTGTGTAATACATTTTTACCCTTCTCGTAAAGTCCGGCATTTATCAATTAGGTACTTTTGCCAATCAGTGTCGGCATCTATTGTACATATAGCTTTGGTGGGTAATCCTAATAGTGGCAAAAGCTCTTTGTTTAACGCCCTAACAGGTCTTAATCAAAAAGTAGGCAATTTCCCGGGCGTAACTGTAGATAAAAAAACAGGTATGTCAGAATTAATGCCCGGGATGCAGTCAAAAATCATTGATCTACCGGGCACCTATAGCCTCTATCCCAAAAGAGCCGATGAATGGGTTACGTATAAGGTATTGCTGGACCAGGATAAGGACATCCGCCCGAATATGATTATCATGCTGGTGGATGCCAGTAACCTGAAGAGAAATTTACTTTTTTGTTCCCAAATTATAGATCTGAAGATTCCAACGGTGATAGCACTCACCATGATGGACCTTGCCAAACGAAAAGGAATTGAAATAGACGTGGATGGAATGGCCCTGGAACTGGGAATCCCTGTTGTACCTGTCAACCCAAGAAAAAATAAAGGGATCCCGCAATTAAAAAAAGTAATGGCGCAAACTGCCAAACAGTTGTACCAGGCCCCCGCACGAGATTTTATCGATAATGCTGCGCTTGCTCCAATTCCAGTGGAAGAAGTCAAAAAACATTTTCCAACTATCAGTGATTATACCGCTATTCATTACCTTATAAATCATGAAAACTTCCTGCTGGATCAAAAAATGCAGGATACCATCGAAAATATTGAAATCCAAAATAAGTTTAATCCCACCAGGACACAGGCGGAAGAAATCATGCAGCGCTATGCAAGGATTAAGCTTGTAATGCAGCACCATGTAAGTGAACCCGACCCCCTGCAAAAAACATTGTTTACCGAAAGGCTTGATGATGTATTGCTGCACCGTAAATGGGGCTATGTTATTTTACTGGCTGTATTGTTTTTATTGTTCCAATGTGTATTCTGGATTGCCTCCTTCCCAATGGATGGTATTGAATGGACCTTTGCACAATTGGGTAGCTGGCTCGGCAACGTATTACCTGGCGGCTGGTTCAGCGATTTGTTCATCAATGGAATCGTTGCGGGCTTGAGCGGTATACTCGTATTTGTTCCGCAGATTATGATACTCTTTGGGTTAATCACCATGCTGGAAGACACTGGCTATATGGCGCGAATCAGTTTTCTAACGGACAAGCTGATGCGAAAAGTAGGGTTAAACGGCAAAAGTGTAATGCCCATGATCAGTGGCTTTGCCTGCGCGGTACCGGCTATTATGAGCGCCAGGAACATTGAAAACAAAAAAGAACGCCTGCTTACCATTCTTATCACCCCACTGATGAGTTGCAGCGCAAGACTACCGGTATTTACGGTACTGATTTCACTGGTCATACCAAAACATTATTTATGGGGCTTCCTTAGCCTGCAGGGGATTGTAATGATGGGTTTGTACCTCATGGGGGTTGTAATGGCCTTGGTTGTATCCTATGTTGCCAAGTGGCTGATAAAAATACAGGAGAAAAGTTTCTTTATACTTGAGTTACCCATCTACCGTGCTCCCAGGTGGAAGAATGTAGTGGTAACTATGATCAACAAAGCGAAAATATTTGTATTCGACGCCGGTAAAATCATCATGATAATCAGCCTTATTTTATGGGCACTGAGTACCTACGGCCCGCACGAAAGGATGGAAAAAGTGGCTCAGCATTATGATCAGATGATAATAAAAACCCCTGATCAAACAAAAGAACTAACCAGGCAAAAACAATCAGAACTGTTACAGAATTCATATGCTGGAATATTGGGCAAGTCAATAGAACCAGTTATTTCACCTTTAGGGTACGACTGGAAGATCGGCATCGCGCTGATTACATCCTTTGCTGCAAGAGAGGTTTTTGTAGGTACCATGGCAACGCTCTATAGCGTAGAGGGTGGAAAAGACGCGGACAAATCCACCCTTACCCAAAAAATGCGGATGGCGAAAAACACTGATGGATCGCCAGTATACAACCTTGCTTCCGGCGTTTCGCTGATGGTATTTTATCTGCTGGCCATGCAGTGTATGAGTACGCTTGCCGTGGTTAAAAGAGAAACCCGCAGCTGGAAATGGCCCATGATACAGTTATTTTATATGACCTCTCTGGCATACCTGATGAGCCTGCTCACTTACCATTTATTGCGCTAAATGGGGGTAATTTTCTGCTTTTATTGAGAATAAAAGCCTCTTTTTCCCGTTATCACAGTATCCAATCCTTACGCAATGAAAAATCTATGTCTTTTCCTCCTCACGCTGGCTATTACAGCCAAAGCAACAGCCCAATCTGACAGATTTTATTATCCTGATGCCTTTTATATTGTAAAAGAGGTAAAAGTGGAAGGCTTGAAAGAAAGACCCTATCATTTTGAATTGTCAGTAAAGGAAAATCCTTCGGATACCTTATCCAAGCCAAGGATTTATGCCATCCAGGTAAGGAAGGGAAAGGAAGATCTGATTGGTAAAACCATGGTATACGCTGTCTCCGCCACCAATAAAGATTGGAAGACTTATAGTGTGGATGGAATTATTGATAATGAAGCAACCCGCATTTGGTTATATATCGCCGTAAATGGAAACGGAGAATTTTATTTTGACAACCTTCAATGCTCGATTGCCGATGTGAATGGAACGCTGCAGGAAAAGGATTTATCCAATCCTTCCTTTGAAGAGAAAAAATTATTGAATGGTTATTATGTTAGTGATAAACCCGGGAAGAATTTACAAATTCAACCTTCTTCAATAGCGAGCGATGGAAAGCAATCCCTGTTGATAACCACTGCTGCTCAAAAACCAGGCAGTACCCGTATTCTTGCAAAGAACTAAATGAAGTTTCTAACTCCTGATTTTTACATCCAGTGAAGACAACAGGGCTTCGATCAATTCCTTTATATAGTCTCTTACTTTATTAAATTCTGCAGGTTCCATATGTTTGGGATCAGGTATTTGCCAGTCGAGAAATTGCTTTGCCGGCATCCATGGACAGGCATCCCCGCATCCCATCGTTACCACCACATCAAAAGGCGCAAATACTTTAACTTCTTCCAGTGATTTGGAAGCATGCTTACTCAAATCATATCCCAATTCCTTCATAGCTGCAATTGCCTTTGGATTGACAACACCACTTGGTTTACTACCCGCACTATATGCTTCTACCTGATCTCCCCCCAACATTATTGCAAAGGCCTGGCTCATTTGTGAGCGGTTGGAGTTTTCTACGCAAACAAAAAGTAATTTTTTCTTATCCATTTAATTATTTTTTTAAGAACCTATATAATACAACAGCTATCAGCGCCCCGATAACAGGTGCAATAAGGTAAATCCAAAGATGCTCCATATGTCCGCTGACAAATGCCGGGGCCAATGAACGGGCAGGGTTCATGGAAGCACCACTCACCGGCCCTGCAAACATGGCTTCGAGCAATACCACAGCACCAATGGCAAGTCCTGCAAACATTCCCTGCTCTTTTGAGCCTTTGGCCACATGTAATATCACGAACATCAGGAAAAATGTAAGCAGTATTTCAAGTACAAATGATTGCATGCTATCCGCCAATGGTAATGTACATCCCAGTAAGACTGACTGGGGAAACAAATATTTAAGCACTGCACTTGCGGCAATGGCGCCTGCTATTTGTGATAATATATAAGGGGCTACTTCCTTCCATGAAAAATTGTTATTTGCGGCAAAGGCGATAGTTACCGCAGGATTCAGGTGTGCGCCGGAAATATCTCCCACAGCATAAATCATCGCCATAACGATTAACCCAAATGTAATGGCAATACCTACATGGGTTACGCTTCCATTGGTAATTTCATTTACTGTCACTGCACCGGTTCCGCAAAAGACCAGGGCAAAAGTGCCGATAAACTCTGCAGTATATTTTTTCATATTAGTCAGTTCCGGTTTTTTTACTTCTTCTTTCCAGCACGATGGTATTGTGCCAAACCCCATTTAGTTGAGCAATGCGTTCCCGGTAACCAATTACACGGAAACCATATTTTTTCTGTAGTTCAATACTCGCTGTATTTATTTCAAAAGTGGAAGAATACAGCGTCCATATACCATTGGCTTCACTTTCTTCTATCATCCTTTGCATTAAACCATTGCCAACCCCTTTACCACGGTGCGCACCTGCTATATATATACTAAACTCCGCCACACCATTATAGCATGCTCTTGAAGAAACCGGGGAAATAGCAACCCATCCAATCACCGCTCCGTTTTCTATTGCAACAATCCTGCTATGCTGGTGATGATTTTTATCCCAGCTATCCCATGAAGGCACTTCCGTGTTAAAGGAGGCTTTCCCTGTTTGCAGTCCTTCCCTGTAAATTTCCAATACAGCTGCACCACGCTCCGGGTGCAATGGTATTAATTCAATCATAAGTATAAAATTAAAAAACCGGCAACTAATAAAGTCGCCGGTTCAATGTTTAACAACAACCGATACCTTCAACGAGGCAACATTCATTGTTGGGCGATCCGCAACATCCTGGTTCTTTTTTTGAATTGATTGTGTTCATGGCTATACTATTTATGATTAAAAAATACATTTTTTAGCAGCAACCACTCCCTGGTTCGCAGCATTTACGATCGTCCTTAGCGGGTTTCTCACCATACACTGTGATACTATAGATACCTGGGCCTGATTTTTTTAATTCTTCTACTTCTCCTTCACTTATGTATTCCAGTAATATTTCATCTGGAATAATTATCTCTTTTTCCTTCTGTACCAGCACATTGATAAATCCGGCTTCTTCAATCATGCCCATATAATCTTTTCGCTGTATGGCTCCGGCAACACATCCGGCATACATCTCTGCCGTTTGTTTTAATTTATCCGGTAATATTCCTTCCAGCACAATATCTGATATACTAAAATGAGCGCCGGGTTTTAATACACGAAAGATTTCACTGAATACTTTGTGTTTATTGGGAACCAGGTTCAATACACAATTGCTAACAATCACGTCCGCCTTATTAGAGGTAACCGGCATGCTCTCAATATCTCCCTGCCTGAATTCAACATTGTTCCAGCCCAGTTTCTCTGCATTGGTCCTGGCGCGTTCTATCATTTGACCGGTAAAATCTATTCCAATAACTTTCCCTTTTTCGCCTACTACCGACCTGGCAATAAAACAATCATTGCCCGCCCCGCTCCCCAAATCAATTACAGTATCTCCTTCTTTCATTTTTGCAAATACGGTAGGCAGTCCACATCCAAGACCAAGGTCTGCATCTGCGTTATACCCTTTCAGCTGGGTATAATCA
>Ga0209069_10000267_pt1 | contig 22563 bp, 23 predicted proteins | sample Str013_2_FD_187202 | JGI IMG/M metagenome (GOLD analysis project Ga0209069, IMG submission 187202) | Freshwater sediment microbial communities in response to fracking from Pennsylvania, USA - Straight Creek_MetaG_SC_2013 (SPAdes) (version 2) | ecosystem: Environmental > Aquatic > Freshwater >...
AACCGCCCAGAGCATAGGTGCCGGCGAGTAGGTCGCACCACGGTCGGATCTCCATGCGGGTTATCAACTCACGACGGGCGCGTTCATTGATATCGCAGGCGCGTTACTAGGGTTTTTGTCTGCCAGTTTTCGCTCTTGAGTACATGTCCTGATTCCTGCATATTATGGTCCAGTAGTCCATGTTTTCGGTCGCTGCAAAATGGTTACCTGCTGAGGGTGCCGTGGCATCGGGCATGCACTATCAAAGGACGTCATGATTGCCATCACTGCAGGTTTGCTTATCCTTCTCGCCACTCCAGGGCCCGCCAACTCGGGACTTCCCGGCGGCGAGAGCGCGGCTATCCCTACGCCCAGCTTTACGGTGTTGGCCGAATCATCGCCCGACCGGAATACGCTGGCGGCCTTGACCCAGTTTCCGGCCATGCGTCCGGTACTGTTTGAAGCCGCGCCTGCGGAAGCAAAGACTTCAGAAGTAAAGCCTTCAGAAGTAAAGCCGCCGGAAGGCAAAACCGCCGAAGTGAAATCTACTGATATGACGGCCTCGGTTCCGTCAGCGCCGGTACCGGCGCCTGGCCTTGCCCTGGAGAACGGCGCCGCGCCAGCTGCCGACCCGGCTTATATTCCCGTGAAGCCGTACACGCCGGTTAAGCGCACAGAGATTCCAAAAATTACGCTTGGGCAACAGCACGCCTGGATGGCCCTAACTGTTCTGCAACACAGCACCGCTGCTCTTGACGCCTGGTCCACGCGCAAATCCATCAACTCCGGTCACGGACACGAACTCAATCCCTTGATGAAGCCCTTCGCCGGGTCCGGCGCGATTTACGCCGCAATCCAGGTTGCGCCCCTGGGCACGGACTACCTGGCCCGTCGCTTCATGCAAAGCCAGCACCCAACACTGCGCAAACTGTGGTGGCTGCCGCAAGCGGCCAGCTCCGTGGGATTCACCTTTAGCAGCGTGAACAATCTAAGGGTTGCGAACGGTCGGTAAGAATTCGCAAGGGGGATATCCCCTCCCTAGTCATCCCAAGGTTTAAAGGACTTAACCCTACTGATCCCAAGAAGAATGAATTGTGGAGCGTAGGCGCCCTCGCCTGCGGTTGCGTTCACCCTCCTCAATCCTGTACGGCGATTCCGCGCGATTCCGGCGATGTCCCCTCCTACCCCCCATGTTTCACCCAATTTCACCCAAGGTTCACCCAAGCCCACCCAAGAATGGCTGAGAGGTTGTGGTTTTCCAAAAGCTGATAGCCAATGGCCAAGAGCCGCTTTTCTATCATTTTTCAAAGATCCACTCAATATACCGCCGCCAAATACTGGCTATCTCTGCATTATACCGTATTTTGTTCGCTATTTAAAGCGTGAAATAGGACACTGTCCGGCCCTCTCCGTTGCTCCTCAAGGGCTGTGTAATACCGAAATCGTGTGATTCGCGGATACTGGGCAGTATCCGCAACATGCTGCCCGCAAATCTGTCATCTTGAGCGGAGCGCGTGCGAACTCTTTCTTTCACGGAACCGATGGGCGCGAAGTCGAAAGATCCCTGCACTCTCTACTGGACGATGCCGCAACAGGGAGTTTTCAACCCGCCGCTCGTGTGAATCAGTGATGAACTACAGTGATGGAAACTAAGCCGCGTTCATCCAACGAAAGCAAAATCAGACAGCAGCCGTCCTCATCTCTTCTACTTTTTCTTTCGTCCTTTGCGCTGCTCCCACCGTCTCCTGCTTCATATACGCGGCGAACGTCTGGAACTCATACTTCGCCAGCAATCGCTCCAACTTGTTCTGTGTTTTGCCCAGGTTGGTATAGTGGCGCAGACGTGATTTCAGTCCAGCTTTGATGCGCGGCTGTTCGGGGTCAATCTCCCACGGGTGGAGATAAAACACCAGTGGGCGTTCTTCTTTTTCAAATTGCCGGAAGGCCCATTCGGTGTAAGCCATCGGGAAGATACGGAAATATCCTCCGCCGGCCGCAGGGACGTTGGCTTTGCCAAACATTGCTCCGCCTATTTGTAGCGTTGCCGGCGGAATTTCCAGCAGTTTTTCACCACGCGGTGCATTGTGCAGGTACGGATAGCGGCTGGCTCCGGGGATTCCGTAAATGTCATGGTGTATAGGGAAGATGCTGGAATCGTAGGTGAAGCCTTCTTCGGCCAGGATGTCCAGCGCCCACAGCGAATCCTTGGTCACCGACCATGACGGCGCACGATAGCCCGTCACGCTCACACCGGCGGCCTGCTCTATGGCGTGGCAAGCCAGTTGTGTGTCCGCGCGGAATTCTTCCGGCGTGAGCGTGTATATCTTGCGATGCCAGTAACTATGGCAGGCAAGATCATGCCCTCGGGCCTGGACGTCGCGAATCAGTTTCGGAAAACGGTCGGCCACCCAGCCCAACACAAAGAACGTGGCCTTGGCGCCGAAGCGGTCAAACGTATCCAGAAGAAGGTGCGTGTTTTGTTCCACGCGGGAAGGGGAGCTGTCCCAATCGTCGCGAGAAATGTTGCCGGCGAAAGCTTCCACGTGGAAGTAGTCTTCCAGGTCAATGCTGAGGATGTGCTTCTGCCGTGATGAACGCACCGCGGCGTAATCGTGTACGACTGGCGCCGGCTTGTTAGGCGTCGTTTGCATGCTGCCCGGTTTCACTAGGGTTGGTTGCACGGATGGGAACCTGAATGCTTTCACTCAGCCTGGGACCTCATCCACCTGCGCCGCAGGAACCAGGCCAGCACAAAGCAACATGCTCCCAGCGCCAGCAGCGTTCCGGATTCCGGCAACTTGTTCAGCGATTGATAAGAATTCAACAGCATGGCCCATGCGTACGACTTCAGGGTCACTGTCGCTGCTCCATGGCCATGGCTTACTTCCGGCCATGCGCCGGCCACCAAACATATCGGTAACGCAAATAAGAGAACGATGAATTGCTTTTTCATATCAACTACCTTGTTAAAACAAACTTTCTTCCCGTCATCGGGGACGTTAGTGGCTACGCTAGGCCTTTCTGCTCTTGTGCCATGACGAAGATCGCGTGGTCGTCGCTGCGGGCAACACGTACGGTCCGGAATTGATTTTCGTGGGCAGGGATTGGCCATTTCCCGCGCGACGTGGCCAGAAGCCGGCTTCTTCTTCGGCGATCTGCTCCACCATGGTGGCCGCCTTGCGGGCAATCTTGACCATCTCATTGTTATTGAGCGTCGAGTTCACAATTTGCGTGGTGTTGGCCACCAGCAGATGTTCCACGCTGCTTTCCATGTCCGGCACAATGCCGGAGTAATTCAATACTGGAATCGGTTGCACCAGCCGTTCCCGGAAAATAAAACATTGTTCAATGTCATCGTCCGCCAGATCCGGGACAACTTGCTTCAACGCCGCGTGAAATTTCTGCCAAACCTCATCGTCCGTGGCGTTGAATAGTGGGTCGCCCGGCGAAGTGTACTTTGGCAGGTAAACCAGATGGCGTCCGTCCGCCTCCTCCGTGGAGATGAGGTTGGTCATCTCGATCACGCCGGTAAAGGGCAGATCTTCCGTGATGTTGGTGCAGTAATAAAGAGTAAGTTTGCGCTTCAGCACCATTACCGCGCAGACCATCCCCATGTACTGGATGGCGTCCAGCTTCGCGCGATATTCGGCGCTAAGTTCAGGCGTCAACTTGGCAAGCGCGCTGCTAGGGACGGTGGAGATTACGCAGTCAAAATCCATCTTCAACGGACCACAAGAAACGCTCACGCCACGGTTGCGCGTGCTGCGCATCTCTTCCACCGGAACGCTGGTCATAATATGTCCGCCCATTTCCTGTATCTTTTCCACCAGGCGGAAAAATACTGTGCGGTAGCCGCCCCGGACGTAGCCCAGGCATTCCTTCTTGCTCGCGCCTTTTTCGCGCGTGGAATAAAGCCTGCGAATCGTGGCCCAGATAAAGCTGGCAGACGTTTGCTTGCGCGCTTCACCCAACTTGCACTTGAGCAACGGCTCCCACATCTTCTTGTAAACGCCTTCGCCAAAAATGCGCACCAGCCAGGGCGCAATCGGTTCCTGCTCAAGCGCCAGTCCGTCTTGAATGCGCGCAGCGTACAGGATACCCACGCCCAGCCGGAATTTTTCCCACAACGAAAGCGCGGGGAAACGCAAAAAGTCCAGTGACGTGGTCATGGAATGCAAGCGGCCCAGAGTAAAGAAACCGACTTTGGTTTCCGTCCAGCGCAGTTCCGAGGTCAGGCCCAGTTCGTCGATAAGTTCCAGCAACGGCGCGTCTGAGGTAAGAATGCAGTGGTAAAACTTGTCCCAGTGAAACGAGCCAAAATCAAAATGAGTTGCCAGTCCGCCCAGTTGCGGCCGCGCTTCCAGGATGGTCACCTGGTGCCCGGCTCGTAGCAGATAGAACGCGCTGGCCAGCCCGGTGATGCCGCCACCGAGAATGCCGATGCGCAACGAATTTTGCTTGGACTGCACCAGACAGCTCCTAATTACTCTTCCAGATAATGGCCACGCCAATGGTGATAACCAGGATCGCTACCCAGCGCGGAAGCGTAACGCGTTCGCCCAAGAACAACATGGAAAGCACCGCGACAACGGGATATCCCAGGCTCAACAGCGGAAACGCGTACGAAACCTGGATCTGTGAGAGCGCAATCAACCACAAGCCGGTTGCCACGGCAAAAGAAAACGCCCAGGCCCACACCCATCCGGAGCGCAGAAGCAAAAGATAGCCGCCGCCCGTTGTGGCGTTCTTGCCGGAAACGCCTTTGCGTAGAAAGATCTGTGCGCACGCGCCCAAAACAATGCTGAGCCAAAGAGCAGCCGTGGGCGTCATGCGCGTTCTCCCTTGATCGAAAATTGCAGTAAGGCAACGCCGAACACCACTACGGCGATGCCTGCCCAGCGCGCGGCAGAAACCGTTTCACCGAAGAAGTATTTCCCGCCCAGGCTCACAATCACGTAGTTGAGCGCGGTGATGGGATAAAGAAAACTGATGTCGCGCCGTGACACCGCGGAGATCCAGAACAATGTGCCAACGCCGTAAATCGCCAAGCCGGCGGCCACTGCCGGTTCCAGCAAGTAATGTCCGATCTTGGCCAGCGTGGACAGTCCAACGGCAGTATGCGCGGAAGCGACCAGGCCGAACTTGATCAACAAATGTCCAGTGGAAGCCAGCGCAATCGCCGCGAAAGCGGACCAGTGCCACGAAATCGTCTCAGCTTGTTTGGCGATAAACACCTGTGTGGCCGGCTTGCCGGCGAGAGCTTCCATTTCCATTACGCACTCACTGCCACCCGGCTGGTGAACCCGGTAATTTCTTTCTGCCATTCAATGGTGTGCAGCAGGCCATCTTCCAACGCGACTTTCGCCGCGAAGCCAAGCAGCTGTTTCGCCTTGGTGGTGTCAGGAACGCGGCGGCGAACGTCTTCGTATTCGCGTCCGCTGCTGATCTGCTGGTAAGGAATAAATTCCAACCGCAATGGCTCAGGCATGTCCGCCAGACGGTGGATGGTGTGGGCCAGTTCCAGAATCGTGATCTCGTGTGTGCTGCCGATGTTGATGATCTGGTTGTTGGCGGCTTCGTTTTCAATGGCAGCCGTGATGCCGCTCACAGTGTCAGAGACGAAAGTAAAGCTGCGGGTTTGCTGGCCGTCGCCGTGAATCGGAATCACTTCATTGCGCAGGATAGCGTCGATGAACACCGATTGCGGACCTCCCCACCAGCTCAGATGATGGCGCGGGCCGTACGACCCGAAGATGCGCAGTACGGTGACCGGGATGTTGTGGTCTTCCTTGAACGCGAAGGCCAGGTGCTCGTCAAACAATTTGGAGACAGCATAGGCCCAGCGGGGCACAGTGGAAGCGCCAATCACGCTGGAACTGGTCTCACTGAACGGAACGTCAGGGTTTTTGCCGTAGACGTCTGAAGTCGAAGTGAAAACGAACTTCGCTTTCAGGTCGGCGGCCAGGCGCAGCACGTTCAAGCTGCCTTCCGAGTTGATGAGCAGTGTCTGCATGCGTCCGCCGTAACGCGGAATCTTGAAGGCCGCCAGGTGGGCGATGGTGTCCACGCCTTTGCTTACGGCGCGCAGCTTGGCTGCGTCGGTGACGTCCAACACGTGAAATGAAAACCGTGGGTTCACAAGGGCTTCCGCCAGATTTTCCTGCTTGCCGTGGGAAAGATCGTCCACGCCGATGACGCGGTGTCCGCGGGCGAGCAGCGAGTCACACAAATGAGAGCCCAGAAATCCCGCGGCCCCGGTGACGAGTATGGTCTTGCTGTTTACAGTAACAGTGTTCATGAATTCACGCATGTGGTTGTTGGTCCTGCTTGGTATGGGTTGCCTGGTACGTTTCAATCAGAATTTGGATGATTCGGTCCGATGCCGAGCCGTCACCGAACGCGACCAGTTCCGGCTGCGAGGCAGGTGATGCTCCGTTGTTGGACCACAAGCTCTGCACCAGCGGCAGTACCTTTTCAGGGGACGTGCCCACTACGCGGTTCCAGTTGCCTTGCAGAGTTTCGGTCCATTCGGTTTCTTCGCGCAGCGTAAGGCACGGTGTGCCCACGAAGTAAGCTTCTTTCTGGACGCCGCCGGAATCGCTCATGATCAACTGCGCGTTGGCTTCGAGTTGCAGCATGTCCAGGTAAGGGAGCGGTTCCACGATCCGCAAGTGCTTTGCCGAGAAAAGCTGTTTCTTTAGATTGCTGTATTCCGGCTCCGAATCAAGCTTGGCGCGGAGGCGCGGATGCATGGCGAACACTGTTGGCCGGTCCAGGTGGCAAAGCGTGTTCGCCAGGTCTTCCATTCGCGAGAGCGAATCGGTATTTTCAGCGCGATGAATCGTAAGCAGGATGTACTGCTTTGGGTCCAGGCCAAGGTGCGCGAGTATTTTGGATTGCTGCGCAGCCAGCGGCGCAAACTCGCGCACTGCATCCAGCATTACGTCGCCACAAAAATGGACTTCGTTGACCACGCCTTCATGTGCTAATTGTTCCACCGCGGCGTACGTGGGGCAGAGCAGCACGTTGGAAACGTGATCGGCCACGATGCGGTTGATCTCTTCCGGCATCTGCCGGTTGAAGCTGCGTAATCCTGCTTCCACATGCGCTACAGGGATGTGCAGTTTCACGGCAGCCAATGCGCCGGCGAGTGTGGAGTTGGTGTCACCGTAGACGATCACGAAGTCCGGTTTTTCGCGCATCAGGACTTCTTCAATCTGTTCCAGCATCGCGCCAGTTTGAGCGCCGTGCGTACCGGAGCCGACCCCCAGGTCGAAGTCCGGAGTAGTCAGAGGGAGTTGCTGGAAGAAAACTTCCGCCATGGCAAAGTCGTAATGCTGGCCGGTATTCAGCAACTGGTGCTGAATGCGGTCTTCTGGCTGCGCCGAGCCGTTGAAGCGGTCAACTGCGGCGCACACCATGGCAGCTTTAACAAACTGCGGCCTGACTCCGACAATGGACAGAAACTTCTTCATGGCAACTATTGGTTCTCCAACAACTGGTCGGTGGGAACATCGCGCCAGATACGCGCGGGCGATCCCAGAACAATCTTGCGGGCCGGCACGTCTTTGGTGACCACCGAGCCGGCGGCGACCAATGCATCTTCGCCGAGCGTCAATCCCGGCAGCACCGTGACGTTGGCGCCAATGCGCGCGCCTTTTTTCATCGTCACGCCTTTGTGATACTTGAAACGGTCTTTGGTGCGTCCCAGAAAGTTGTCGTTGGTAAACGTGACTTCCGGAGCGATAAAGCAACCGTCGCCGATCTCAGACAGCGCGGTGATGTAGGCTTCCGTCTCCAGCTTGCAGCGGCTGCCGACTTTCACTTTGTTCTCAATCGTTACACCGCGGCCAATAATGGTGTATTCGCCTACTTCCACGTTTTCGCGGATGGACGCCATGTCCGCGACCATTACTTTCTTGCCAACGCGGCAGCCACGATAGATCACTACCATGGCGCCGACCATGCAATCGTCTTCAATCACGCACGGATCCAGCGTCTGGTCCGTGGTCACGGCGCTCAGCGCGGCCTTCATGGGCAGCTTGCCGATCACCGTGTTGTCATCAATGCGCACGCTGTTCCCGATCACCGTTCCTGGATGAATCACCACGCCACTGCCGATTCTGCAATTGGTCCCGATTTTCACGTCATCCTGAATGACGCTGTTATGCCCCAATTGCGTACCAGCGCCGATTATTGCCGTTGGATGTATGTAATTTGTCATCTTGTCCCGTCTTCAATGAAATGGGCGCGCCGTCCTGCTCCATGGAGCGTTGGGCTGCCTCAATAATCCGAATCACTCGCAAGCCGTCGCGCGCGTCAGAGACCGGAGTCTTGCGCTCGTTGACGCAGTCCACAAAGTGCTGCACTTCCAGACGCAAAGGCTCGGTCATATCCACGCGCGGAATGTGAATGTCGCCAAACCGCACTTGGATGGCTTCACCGTAACTGCGGGCCGGCGGCATCTCGGCGTGGTTGTCATAGATGCGCAGCTTCTCGGTGTTCTCCGCGTCATCAAACACCGCCATTTTGTTCTTGCCCACGATGGTGGTTTTGCGGACTTTGTGCGGGTCTAGCCAGCTCAGGTGAATGTGGGCCATCACGCGGTTGTCAAAGAACAGGCTGAGGAAGACCACGTCTTCAATGCCGTCCTGGATGTAGCTCTGGCCGCGGCAGCTGACGTTGGTGGGATCCATGTCCAGCATGTAGAGAATCTGCGAGATGTCGTGCGGCGCAAAGCTCCACAGTGCGTTTTCGTCGCCGCGGATGCGTCCCAAATTCACGCGCTGTGAATAGATGTAGTAGACCGGGCCGAGTTCGCCGGAAGTGATCAGCTTCTTAAGCTTCTGGACGACCGGGTGGTATTCGAGCAGGTGCCCGACCATCAAGACGCGGTTGTGTTTATCGGCGAGTTCCAGCAGTTCTTCCGCATGGCGGACGTCGAGCGTAAACGGTTTTTCCACGAACACGTCGCGACCGGAGAGCAAGGCCTTCTTGGAATATTCGTAGTGCGTCACCGCCGGGGAAGCGATGGCTACTGCTTGAATGTCCTGTTCCAGCAACTTGTCGAACGAGTCAACGGTTTCCACGCCGGGCCAGGCGCGCGCGGCTGAATCACGCCGCTTGGCGTCCAGATCAAAGCTGCTGACCAGGCTGCAATTTTTGTTCTCGGCAAAATTCCTGGTCAGGTTCCATCCCCAGGCTCCCAGTCCTACTGTCCCGATTCGCACCATACTTCCTTCTCCCCTTGTGTTCCCTGATATATGTTCCCGAACAGTTCTTTCTTGTTCGTCTTTCTAGGCCACGTTCTCGGTCTTGCGTTTGCTCAACGCAGTTACCGGACGCTTGCTGGCCGGGGCTGGAGCAGGCGCCGGCAAGAAGAATCCGAACAGCATCTTGAAATGCGACATCATCGTGCGGGCAACTTTCATCTTGCTGCGGCCTACCGCGCGTGCCCGCAGGACCATGGGTACTTCCACCACGGTGTAACCGCGGCGTCCGGCGCCGATCAGGATCTCTGACGCGGAAACGAACCCGTCTGACTTGAATTGCACCCGGCGGACCACTTCATCGCGATACACGCGGAAGATGCTGGTGTAGGTGTAGAGCTTCAGCGGAGAGAGCAAACGGTACAGCTGCGAGCATCCTTTGCTGAGCACCAGCCGCCACGCCGGTACGCCTTCCACTCCGCCGTCGGGATGGTACGGTGAAGCCACGGCAATATCGTTGCCGGTCATCCGCAGCGTAGTCAGCAACAGCTTTAAGCCTTCCGGCGAATAGCTACAGTCGGCATCAATGGTGCAAACGTAATTCCCATGAGCGTTTTGGAATCCGGTGCGGAACGCCGCGCCCACGCCGCGGTTCATGCCGTGTTCCACCACCGTGAACCGGACTTGTGCCGGCGAGAATTGCTCATTGAGGGCGGCCACGGTGTTGTCCTGGCTTCCGTCGTCGACAAAGACAAATTCCAGGTCAAAGTCGTCGGAGAGAAGGTCGCGCAGGCACAGCAATTTCTGTTTGAGCTGGGGCACGCCGTCTTCTTCGTTGAAGATGGGTACCACCACGGAAACGAGTTCGCGCTTGATGATTGTGGACTTCATGTTCCCTCTTGCTTACTCTTCGCTTTCTTCGGTTTCGGTTACGGCCGGCGGCACCGCTTCCAGTGGCGTCTTCGGAGCAATCTGCCGGACGTGTCTCCGGCGCTCAGACGGCACACCCACTTCTTTCAGCTTGTAAAGCAACGCCCGGTAGCTGATGTTCAGCAGCTTGGCTGCACGTTTGCGGTTCCAGCCATTAGCTTCCACCACTTTCAAGATCACTTTGCGTTCCACCTGACGCGTGGCTTGCTTCGTGATTTCCTTCAGCGAAACCTGCCCGCCCGGGGGGATAACGAACTTAAAGATGTCAGACTCGTGTTCCACCAGCGCGGAGAGAATCGCGTCTTCCGTGCCCAGAACCACGTAACGTTTCATCAGGTTTTCCAGCTGGCGGATGTTGCCTGGCCAGTGATATTCCTGCATCTTCTTAATGGCTTCGTCGGAAAGAGGCGCGGTGCGGCAGTTGTGCTTCTCGTTGTATTTCACCAGGAAGTAATTCACCATCAGCGGCAGGTCTTCCAGGCGTTCCCGCAGCGGCGGCATGTGAATGTTCACCACGTTGATGCGGTAAAAGAGGTCTTCGCGGAAGTTGCCGGCGGCAATCTCTTCTTCCAGCGCTCGATTGGTGGCGAAGACGAACCGCACGTGGACTTTGCGGTCTTCCTGTCCGCCAATCCGGCTGAACTGGCCATCTTGCAACAGGTGAAGGAACTTGGCCTGCACCGCCATGTCGAGTTCGCCAATCTCGTCCATGAACAATGATCCTTGGTTGGCCATTTCCACGCGGCCGGGCTTGCTGCCCACGGCGCCGGTGAAGGCGCCTTTCTCGTAGCCGAATAATTCACTTTCAATCAGCGTGGCCGGAATCGCCGCGCAATTCACCTGGACGAACGGTTTGTTGGCCACGGCGGAGTTCTGGTGAATCAGGTAGGCGATGGCTTCTTTCCCGGTCCCGCTTTCACCGGTGATTAAGACTGGAATATCGGTGGGAGCAACCTTGCGGATGCGCTCGCGAATGGTGGCCAGGGCCGGTGAACGTCCGAAGATAACTTCTTCGGGGGGCAGTTTCGTACCGTTGGAAGGAGCGTGGCTGATGGCGCGCGCGGTGTTCCCCTGGTAACTGGCAGACAAATACATAGTTCGATCCTTTGATCTCGCTGGAGATAAATGCATTCGAGACGCCATCCTGAACATCTGTGTGCCGGATGGCTGTGTGTTCTGCAAGCTATTGATTTATTAGCGTGATTCGCGGAGATTGCGATAACACGCGCGGTGTGTGACGCGGAGCCAAAAACGGCTTAGCCGCAGGAAAAAGAGAAAACATTTTCACATTGGGAAGAGCTTTTCCTCTGAAAACCCTGAGCCGACTGGGCTGAACCTTAGCCGGAAATCATGTCTGATTTAGCTCCGCGAGATTTCTTTTCAGGGGGATGTGTAACGCTTCGTAAGGCTTTCGCACTACCAAGAAGATTGGAAATTGTAAGCGGCTAAGTTGCGCAAGAATTTACAAAGTTTGCTGGATTTTCACTTGCTTTTAGAATTTTCTGAACTTATAGTACGAGTACAAGATTGTACTAATGTAAGTTTTTGCATTGGCCAAGTGGCCGATCGCCAGAGCTGACCCAGACGAAGCCCCAGAAGAGCACACCCAACAACTAGAGTGCTTTTTTAGCGTTTGGTTTTTTAGTCGGCAGGCGTATCGACGGAATCGGACACATTGGAAGGGGAATGAATTTAAATTCAAACTTCCTTGCACTGGCGGTGTTAAAGCCGGTGAATGCGAGGTCTCTGGAGAGTTTTCCAGCGGCACGCGTTCGCGGTCAGGCACGCCAAGCGTCACTTCAAAAATTCGCGGCGACTTACAGCCGGCGAACTGAAGTGATTCCTTCAGTCCTGTTCCTACCCCATTTGATCGCTGAAATATCGTTCGCTTCGTTGTGAGCGCGAACGCAACTCGCCACGGCCTCTTTCTTTCGTGATTGAGCCCATGGTGATTTTCGGCCCCCGGAATTGCGCACAGAAATTCACAATCGCGAGTGACACACGTCACATTCGTGTGTGCACTAAAGTTCTATTATGGATTTCTAAGAAAGTCACACGCCCATTGTAGCCAGTGATTTTGTTTGCGATTCGCGTGCAGTTGGCGGATTTCAGACCAGGGAAGAATGGCAGAGGTAGAAGCAGAAGGTAGATGGAGCAATCGTTAAATCCCGTTGGCTCGGAGTGCCCGGTTTGTCATTTTCCCGTGGACTCAACCCGCCACGCTGCCAAGTGCGAATCGGAAGCGATTGAGCGGATTGTTGAGGTCATGCCTCCGCAACGAGCCCTGGCGAATTCAGCGGAACATGAAACGCTGGAAGCGAAGTTTTTCCCGCTGGTCTCCGCTGCTCACGAATTCAAAACACCTCTGGTCGTGATGCTGGGTTATACCGATCTTCTTCGTACCGGACATCTCGGCGCGGTCAATGACCGTCAGCGTGAAGTGCTGGGGGAAATCCAGGAAGGCGCGCAGCGTCTGCAAAAACTGATTCAGGACTTGCTTCTGCTCAGCGATCTGCGGACGTCGCGTCCCGCCGAACCCGAACGCGACTTGGAACCGGCGGACGTAAACGAACACATCAGGGAAATCTACAGCTACTGGTCAGCTGTGGCCAAACAGAAATCCTTGCGCTACGAATTCCGGCGGGCGCATGGAACACCGCGAGTCAATGTGGACCCCCTCAAGCTGCAGCACATTGTCTCCAACTTGATTGAAAACGCGATCAAATACACGCCCGAACGCGGGCAAGTCAACGTGACGGTAACGCCGTGCTTCTGGGAGAGACGCCAGGCGCAAAGTCACTTTTTGTTCAACATGGAACGCAAAGCCAACATCAAGATAGAAAACGCGGTCCGCATTGAAGTACGTGATTCTGGCCCGGGCATTGCGCCCGAAAATCACGTAAGGATATTCGCGGACTTCGTGCAGTTGCCCGGAGCTTCTTCTCGCGGTACCGGTCTAGGTCTGGCCATAGCCCGGCGCCTCACAGAAGCCCATGGAGGAGCCATCTGGGTGGAAAGCAAGCTCGGAGAAGGTAGTAAGTTTTCGGTTCTTTTATCCCAGTCCAGGTAGGAGCGTTAGACAAATGAGTGCGCCAAATATCTTGCTCGTGGATGACGAGCCAAGTGTGCTTCGTTATACCAAGACCCTGCTCGAGATCGACAATTACCGCGTGGAAACCGTTGCCAGCGGAGAAGAAGCTGTGCAGCGCTTGAACAATGGCCCGGCCCCCAGCCTGATCGTGCTCGATATGGTAATGCCCGGCATGGATGGTTTGCAGACTTTGGAAAGCTGCAAGAAGATCCGTCCGGAACAGAAAGTGGTCATGATGTCTTGCATGAACGACACCAACAAGGTTGTTCAGGCCATCAAACTCGGAGCTTCCGATTATCTGACCAAGCCTTTTCAGCCGGTACAGTTCTCGGCGTCAATCCGCCGCGCGCTAGGACAAGCCAAACCTGATACCCAGGCCACGAAATACAACGTGACGGCCGAAACCGTGGACAACCTGGATGACGATCTTTTCTTCCTGGCTGCCAGTCCGGCCATGAAACAGATTCGCGCCCAGGTGGCGCTTATCGCCAAGGTTGACGTGCCCGTGCTCCTGCTGGGTGAGAGCGGCGTGGGCAAGGAGATTGTCGCGCGCTTGATCCATAAGATGTCGATTCGCGCGCATCGTCCCATGGTCCGCGTAAACTGCGCTGCGTTGCCGGCGGACTTGCTGGAAAGCGAGCTATTCGGCTACGAGCAAGGCGCGTTTACCGGCGCCAGCAAATCCAAGCCAGGGAAATTTGAGCTCGCGCACAAAGGCACGATCCTTCTCGACGAAATCGGGGAGATGAGCGCGCCCTTGCAAGCCAAGTTGCTGCACGTACTTCAAGACGGTTCGTTCTGCCGTCTCGGTGGCCGTTCCAACGTTATCGCCGACGCCCGCATCCTGGCCGCAACGAACATTGACGTCCATCAGGCGATTGCCGACAAGCGGCTGCGTGAAGATCTTTACTACCGCTTGAACGCTTTCACCATGACCGTGCCGCCGCTGCGTGAGCGTCGCGAAGAAATTCCCCTGTTGATGACGCACTTTATGAACAAGATGGCCACGCAGTTCTCCAAAAACCCGCTGCCACTGAGCGACCGGTTGATTCAGGAATGCCTGCGCTACCACTGGCCCGGCAACCTGCGCGAACTGGGCAACTTTGTGAAGCGTCTACTGGTCATGGAAAACGAAGACCAGTTGATTGAAGAGTTGGAGATCAAGAGCAAGGTCATCAGCATTGAAGATGGCGGCGACCGTTCTTCAGCCCAAGGCGGACTCAAGGCCCTGGTACGCAGCATGAAGGACGACACCGAAGCCAAGGAAATCCAAAAGGCCCTGGAAAATTGCAATTGGAACCGTAAACTGGCCGCGGCCCACTTGAACATCAGCTATAAAGCGCTGCTGTACAAGATCAAGCAGCACGGAATTGCGCCACGGGGAGAGCGTGAATTTGGTTTACGCGCAGCCAGTATTTAGTCTCGCCGGTCGTCATTCAACAAGCCCGGCAAGCTGATTCGCCCTGGCTTTCACCGAAAGGCTGAGGCCAGGGTTTCTCATACGCATTCATCACGGAGTTTTTCACTATGTCGAAATACCTAGTCACCGGAATCGCAGGTTTCATCGGATCGAACATTGCCAGGGAACTGGTGCGTCGCGGAGAGACTGTCCGCGGAATTGATAACTTCGCCTCTGGCAAATGGGAAAACATTGCCGAGCTCAAGGACGATCTGGAGTTCCGCGAAGTCAGCCTGCTCGATCCGAAAGGACTGGAGTCTGCCTGCGAAGGCGTGGATTTCGTGTTGCATCAGGCGGCGTTGCCGTCCGTGCCCAAGTCCGTGGCTGATCCCATGGGGACGAACGCCGTAAACGTTAACGGCACATTGAACCTGCTGGTGGCCGCGCGTGACGCCAAGGTAAATCGCGTGGTGTATGCTGCCTCATCTTCCGCCTACGGCGAGACAGAAGTTCTTCCCAAGCGCGAAGACATGCTGCCGCGCCCCATTTCTCCTTATGCCGTGCAGAAACTTACCGGCGAATATTATCTGCAAGCCTTCTGGTCAGTGTACGGACTGGAAACGGTGAGCCTGCGTTACTTCAACATCTTTGGCCCGCGACAGGACGCGAACTCGCTCTACTCCGCCGTGCTTGCCAAGTTCATTACGCAGATGTTCCAGGGCGAATCGCCCACGATCTTCGGTGACGGCGAACAGAGCCGCGACTTTGCCTACGTGGCTAACGCCGTGAAAGCGAATCTTCTGGCATGCGTGGCGCCGGTCGAGGACGTGTGCGGAAAGGTCTTCAACATCGCTACCGGTAATCGCTATTCCTTGAACCAGACCTACCGGATGTTGCAGGAAATCACCGGCTTCACCGGCGCGCCTCGATTCGCCGAGGAGCGTGTGGGCGACGTCCGGCACTCTCTGGCCGACATCAGCCTGGCGCAAAAGTGCCTGGGCTATACGCCGGATGTAAGTTTTCAGGAAGGCCTGCGGCTCACCGTGGAGTGGTATCGCCAGTTAACGCAGCAGAATGCGACGGCGGCGGCAATAGCCAGCTAACGCGCTGCCCGCCGAACTTATTTTCCCTGGAGTTCGCCCAGCCGGGCGTACGTCCGGTCAAATTCTTCTTTGAGCCGTGGATTCGGTGTGGCCAGTCCGGCAATCACGTCGTACGCCCACTTGAAATACTCTTGTTTGCGCTGCGTACTCCAGTCCGGCGGCGGGCTGGAAAGTATGGACCGCAGGTTTGATATCTTGTCCGCCAGCTTGAGCGTCTGCGCCCGCGGAGACTTCTTGGGTGCGCCCTGCACTTGCAACGCTTTGCGTTTTTGTTGCGGCAGGGTCTTGTCGTCCGTCACTTCCATTACCAGGCCGGCCACGTCGTCGCCAAAAAGCCGTTCCAATTCATCGCGCGTCACGCCGGTGTCTTCCACCGTGTCATGAAGAAAAGCGGCCATCACCAGGTTGGTGTCCACCGGATCGCCACTGGCGGCAACCAGTTCCGCTACTTCGATCAAATGATTGATATAAGGTTCGGCGGCAAGACCTTTGCGTTTCTGAGCGGAATGGTGCTGAGCGGCAAAATGCGCGGCAGCCAGAATCCGCCGCAGCGGAGCCGAAGGCACCGCGTGGTCGTCATGAGATGACATGCAACTTGCTCCTTGGAGACAAAAAACAGCTTATGGATGATTGTTACAGTTTTTGCGGCAAGGGTTCAACTGCGCCGGTCGAGCAACAAATCAACCAATGGCATGCCGACGAAACGTGGCAATGCCACCAGATAGACCGCGCCGATAGCCAGATCGGCAAATCCGCTGACAGTGGCTTGCATGCCTTCTCCGCCGAAATAGCCGTAACCGCTCATCACGGCGAATCCACCGCAGCGGAGAATTCCTTCCCAGATCACCAGAGTGGCGCGATGTGGAAGATCGCGCGAACAGTAAACCAGTACCAGTCCCAGAAACATAGCGACCAATCCGAGAAGATGAGTCAACATTCCGGGCGGATGGTTGGGCATAAGGCTGAGCGAAATGGCCGGGACCTGAAGAGCAGCTCCAAGGCAGACGTTCATGAGTCCTGTCCAAAATACGAAGTTTTTCATAAGTGTTTGAGGTGCGCGGAAACGAGGGTGTCTTAAAACTTGAACTTAAAGAAGTGCCTTGTTGAACGGAATTTCCTACATTGCCCGGTGAAACTATCCCACTCTCTGCGTCAACACGACCTTGGCGGTGATGATGGCTTGTCCCACGTGGCGCTGCGTGTGGTCGGCCACGTGGACCAACAGTCCGCCTACGGTAGTTGGCAGTTCCTTCTTGCCGACTTTCCGCACTTCACTGAGCTGTTGTTCTGAAAATGCGCGGACGCGCTTTGCGCTCTTGCTCATGGCCACCACAATTTCGGCCAGCAGTTCGTTGCGCGTGGCGCCGGGATCAAGCTCGGCCTTCATGGCGGCAGTCTGGTCGGCGGAAAGCTGGCCGCCTTCGGCATAGGTCAGCAGGCGGTCTGCGCTGCGGGCGATGTGTCGCAAATGGAATGCCACGGGCGCAAGTCCGCCGGGACGGGCGTTGAGCTCTTCATCACTCAGGCCGTCTGTCCAGCGGTCCAGGTCTTCACGGGCCAGTTCCAGCGCATGTAACACGGCGCGTTGCACTGGCGGGACGTCCGTGAGGGTCCCGCGAAGCCACGGCTCTGGCTGCTCAATCTTGTTCATTCCGCCACCGTCTTCATTCCGTTACCTGCTTCATTCTGCACCTGTTTCATTCTTGACCTGCTTCATTCTTACCGATCCTCCATTTAAGATAAGGGACAAAGTGGATACGAACAAGCAAACCTCGAAAGTGGCGGCAATCGTCCTGGCGGCGGGCATGTCTCAGCGCATGGGAATTCCCAAACAGCTGATGCCTCTGGGCGATAAAACTTTACTCGAGCACGCCCTGGCCAACTTGCGCGCTTCGGATGTCGAGGAAATCGTCCTGGTCCTGGGCGCACACGCCGAAGAGATCGAAGAAAAAATCTCGACGGAGGGGTTGAAAGTCGTCATCAATACTCTCTACGAACAAGGCATGGGGACTTCGCTCCGCGCTGGACTTGCGGCCGTGGACCCCGCGATGCGGGCGGCCATGGTGGTGCTGGCCGACCAGCCGTTTGTGCGTCCGTCCACTTTGAGCCAGTTGATCGCCTACCAGGCCGAACACAATTCCCAGATCACGCTACCTCTATATAAAGGATTCCGGGGAAACCCGGTGCTGCTCCATCGGTCCATCTTTCCTGAACTCAACTCACTAGCGGGCGACGTTGGCTGCCGCACGATCTTTGGCGGACACACGGAAGATATTCACAAAATGCCGGTTACCGACCTGGGCGTGCTGCTGGATATCGACACGTTTGACGATCTTCGTCATTTGCGTCTGCTGTCGGGACAGCAGGAAGCGTCTGGTCAAGATCAGGCTGGGGAGAACCCAACCCAGACTCCAGCGAAAGCGCAGTCTAACGACCTGGAAAGCCGTCCGCATGTGGACCAGAATCATTCCGAGTTGGTCATCGTCGGTCACGATGAAGTGGCGCAGATGCTCGGCCACCTGGCTCGAGTTCTTGGATTCGTGACCACGTTCGTCGACCCTCTGTTGTCACTCGAAGACCTGCCGGAAGCCGACCGTGTGCTGCACGCCCTGGATTTTTCGCAGATACCGGGTGAACCGCGTTTTGTGGTGGTGGCCAGCCGCGGGCTTTGTGACGAAGAAGCGATTCACGAAGCGCTGGCCACCAACGCTGCTTACGTTGGCCTGCTGGCGAACCGAAAACGCGCCGCGGAAGTAATGAACAGTCTGCGGCAGCAAGGCCTTGAACAGGAAAAGCTGGATCAGGTACGTGCACCAGCAGGATTGCCCATCAATGCGGAAACTCCCGAAGAAATTGCGTTAAGCATTTTGGCGCAAGTGGTGGCCGCGCGGAATGCGGCCAAGAAGTCCACAACAAACCCGGCCAGTGAGGGTTAAACATTCCAACGCTAGTCATTCGTCATCACTAATCATTCATCACTAGATCATTCCAACAAGAGGCGCTGCGCACAAAAATGAAAAATGTTTCCTGGGTCAAAACGGTATTCATCGGCTCCATGCTGTTTCTGGCCGGCGCGTTTGCGTTGAGTCAGACGCCGAAAAAGATCGACTCCTGGGTCATCAACAACGCTCAGATTGGGCCGAACCCCATCGAAATGGGGCCGGGCACGTCTTACAGCGCGCGCGTTGAATATCCCAATCCTGACGGTCCCATGTCGCCCTTGAATGCCAGGATTGCCTGGTCGATCTCTCCGGAAGTGAAGGGAATCACCGTCGATGCGGCGTCCGGCAAGATTACTGTCGCGGCCGGCGTTGCGCCGGGAACCACGGCCATTGTTCGGGCGGATATTAACGATGGACTGCGAAAGGTTTCCGCCAAGATTTTGGTCTTCAACCCGGCGGACAATCCTCTCTACGGCGATTGGATCGTGCAAAAGATTTTGCTTTGCGATGAGAGCAAGCCGTATACGCCGCCGGGGACAGCCATCCGCGTGGGCGAGCACTGGAGGTTTTACGGCGACCGCAAGGTTTACATTGGCAAACCGATGGGTATTGCCGCCACTACCAGATTGCTTGGCGACTACCAATTTGATTTGAAATCCGGCACGGTGAAGCTCGTTCCCACATGGCCGAAAAGCAAACCGGCGGAGGAATGGAAATTTGAAATGGTGGACGCGCAGACCATGAAACTGACTTTGCCAGCGCCGACGAAAGATGAAAAAGCTGAGACGACCCAGGCATGTGGGTATGTAGTGACGCGTAACGCTCCAGCTTATTTGAAGTCGCACTAGTCTTTAGCGCTGGCTTCACACTGGTGGATGACTTTGTCCGCGCTGCTTTCACCGGAAGTTTGAGCATCGTCGGCGTGGTCGCCGGCGCGCTTAAGCGGATTGGCTTTTCCGCCGCGTCGCAGCGCGACGATCTGTCCCATGATGCTGAGCGCAATTTCTTCCGGATTCGCCGCACCGAGATCAAGTCCGGCGGGCGCCCACACGCTTTCAACTTTTTCCGCCGGAACGCCTTCCGCGAGAAGATAATCCAGAACCAGGCGCGATCGATGCGCGCTGGCCACCAGCGCAACGTAGGCGGCTTCGCCTTCACCGGGTTTGCTTCCTAAAGCCCGTTGCAGCCACAGGTGGTCGTTCTTGTGTAAGGTCGCGATGACCACGAACGTCCGTGGACCGAAAGAAACGTCCTGTACGTCAAAGTCTTTATTAATGATGCGCTGCGCGGTGGGAAAGTTTCCACGCTCGGCGGAAGGATCATGAACTGTAACGGCAAAGCCCATCAGGTGGCCCAGACTAGCGAGCGTTTCCGCAATGCGTCCGTGCCCGGCGATGACGAGTTCGGCCTGCGGTACTACCGGTTCGATGTAAACGTCCATCATTCCTCCGCAGGGCATGCCCACACCCAGTACTTCGTCCTGAAGATCAAGCGTAATGAGAGCTGGTTTCTCCGCACGAATACACTTGATGGCTTCACTGCGGACCGCGCTTTCCGCACATCCGCCTCCGACCCAGCCCATCAGGATCTTGCCTTGTGCGTCGATCAACGCCTTGGAACCGCGCTTGGCCGATGATGACCCTTTCACGCGCACCACAGTGGCCAGGGCAAAAGACTGTCCTTGTGCAGCCAACTCACCCGCGCGGCGATAGAGTTCCATGGACATATATATAAGGACTGAAGTCCGTTTCGGGTTAGCCGTATCATAGCCCCGCTGGGGCTCTGCATTCAACGTCGGGTTCAGTTCCGCGCCGAAATTGCTTAGATGTTGAACTAATTTGCAAGTTGTGCTTCGTTCGTGCCGCGATAGGCTTTCCCCGCATTTACTCGTTGTGATATAAGGGAAGCCCTCTCGACATAAGCGTCTGCACTTCAACGCTATCGGGTATCTCCAGCTTGATGAGGTGGAAGATGATTCCTCCGGCATTCGAGTATCTCCGGCCCAAGACCGTTCCTGAAGCCGTGCAAATGTTGCAACAGCACGGCGATGAAGCCAAAATTCTTAGCGGCGGCCAAAGCCTCATCCCCATGATGAAGCTGCGGCTGGCGCGTCCGGCATTCATTATCGATATCAACCGTATCGCCGGCCTCTCCTATATTAAGGAGGAGGGCGGCTTCCTGAAGATTGGCGGCCTTACGCGCGAAGCCGAGTTGGAAGCGTCGCCGATCGTCAAGTCCAAGTACCCGCTGCTGATGGATACAGCCGAAGTCATTGCCGATCCGCAGGTCCGCAACATGGCGACCGTGGGCGGAAACCTGGCGCATGGCGATCCGGCGAATGATCACCCGGCCACCATGATGGCTCTGGGCGCGCAGATCGTGGCTACGGGCAGCAAGGGTGAACGCGTGATTCCCATCGAACAATTCTTTGTCACGCTGTTCACCACGGCGCTGAAGCAGGACGAGATTCTTACCGAGATCCGTATTCCTATTCCGCCGGCCAAGAGCGGCGGAGCTTACGAAAAGCTGGAACGCAAAGTCGGCGATTTTGCCACCGCCGCAGTCGCGGTCCAACTCACGCTGGACGCCAGCGGTGCCGTTGCCAGCGCCGGCATCGCGTTGACCAACGCCGGTCCTACACCCATCAAAGCGAAAAAAGCGGAAGACTTTCTGGGCGGCAAGAAACCGGACGCAGCCACCATCGCCCAAGCAGCTCAGTTGGCGTCTGAAGCCGCTCAGCCCAGCGCGGACCTACGCGGTCCGGCGGCGTACAAAGTCGGGTTAGCCAAAGAACTGGCCAAGCGCGCAATCACCACTGCAGTCGCGCGCGCTGGAAAATAAATCAGCGGAGCGTAATTCACGCAACCAAATTCAAGCGACCGAGTTTCAAGCAATCAAGGTCCAGCAACCAAGTTCCAGCAACCAAGTTCCAGCAACCAGATTTCCAGCAAGCAAGCAACGGAGGAATAGCCACGATGGCCAAACAGACGATCAAAGTCAAAATCAACGGGCGCGAACGCGAAGCCTCGGTTGAACCCAGGCTGCTGCTGGTCCACTTGATTCGCGAATCGCTCGGCCAGACCGGCACGCACATTGGCTGCGATACCAGCAACTGCGGCGCTTGCACGGTAATGCTAAATGGCAAAACGATTAAGTCGTGCACCATGTTTGCCGTGCAAGCCGATGGCGGCGAGTTGATGACCGTGGAAGGCCTCATCCAGAACGGCCAGTGGCATCCGTTGCAGGAAGGTTTTAAAGAAGAGCACGGACTGCAATGCGGATTCTGCACACCAGGCATGCTTATGTCGTCATACGCGCTGCTGCAAAAGAACCCGAATCCCACGGAAGAAGACATTCGCTGGGGCATATCCGGCAACCTCTGCCGCTGCACGGGATATCAGAATATTGTGAAGGCCGTTCAATTTGCCGCGAAGAAGATGGCGCAAGGAGGGACCAAGTAATGTTCAAGACAACCCCTGAAGTCGGTGGCATGGGTCACTCCGTAAAGCGCAAGGAAGATTCCCGATTTATACAGGGCCGCGGCAACTATGTTGACGATGTGAACCTGCCGCGCATGGTGTTTGGCCACATGGTGCGCAGTCCGTATGCGCACGCGCGCCTCAAGAAGATTGATATCAGCAAGGCCATGGCGCTGCCCGGAGTGCTGGCCGTAATTACCGGAGAAGACCTGGCCAAAGCCGGTCTGGCCTGGATGCCGACGCTTTCTGGCGACAAACAAATGGTCCTGGCTACCGGCAAGGTTTTGTTTCAGGCGCAGGAAGTGGCGTTTGTTGTGGCGGAAGACCGCTACGTCGCCGCCGACGCCGCCGAGCTGGTGGAAGTCGATTACGAAGAGCTGCCCGTGCTCGTCGATCCCAAGAAAGCCATGGACAAAGGCGCGCCGCTGCTG